>MLJW01000019.1_pt1 | contig 296936 bp, 308 predicted proteins | sample 888231 | NCBI WGS metagenome assembly MLJW01 (sample SAMN05788063, study PRJNA343431) | mine drainage metagenome | isolation source: sample collected from the inflow into an acid mine drainage treatment plant... | place: Germany: Lusatia, lignite mining district
CATGATTCTGCTCCTGTCGGGAAATGAGGCGGATTGCCTCACTTCTCAACATAAGGAGCAGTACTTCTCTGTCAATCACCTACAGCCGCTAATTCGGAGCGCCCAATACCGCGGAGCGGTTTAGTCCGTTGGCCGCATTCTGCCCGATCATTATTGCTAAAGCCACAGTCCGCTATGCGAACAACTTCAGCCATTCGCTTTTAAACTTTTCATTCGTCGCTGGCATGCCCAAAGAAGGCGGTCATTAAATCAGAAATGGGGCATTCAACGATTAAGCTGTGCTGCGTGAGCGAAGCGCAGCGTAGTGAACGTCCAAGCAAGCGCACTGTTATGCGTTTTTAAATGCATTGAGTAGAAATGGCTCTGGGCTGAACTGCCTCCTTTATCACTGGCCCAATTTATTTCTTTAAATTATCTCCAAAAATATCATCAGATATTAAAGTGTAGAAATATGGAACATAGGTCAACACTGTACCCTGATATATACCAAGATTTCTCCATGCATTAGTAAGTTCTGCTGAAAGTGTTTCGTTGTATAGGTCTAGTTTTAACGCTTCTAATATCGATACTAAAGGTTTTAAACTATCTTCCTTTGCGTATGTATTTAACATCCGAATTGCGTTATCAAGATATTCGACGTTCATATTATCTGTAACATTACTCATATCTTTTATCCGTTCTATCAAACATTCAAACTTTAAAGGGAGCTGCCGTTTTATTTTCTGCTTTCCATCTACTATGCATAACGATGCTGTGGCTGTTTTCCCTTGCTAACTTGCAGGTCTGTCACTCTCGGAAGCGGTGATCCCCAAGGCCGATTCCTCCAATATATAAACTAAACAGCACAACAAAAAAATAAAGGCCGAATGGCAATTGTCCTTTGAAGAAACGGAATTCGGACGCTGCCTGTCGGATAAGTTTGAAGAACCATCGCCAACACTGTGTGCCCTCTCCAGTTACGGACAAACACTGCGGTGGCAGAATGAAGCGCGCTATTTCTTCGCGCTGATGGCGGTCAATATGCCTTGCAGGATGGCGGAGGGCGTGGGCGGGCATCCCTTTACCACCACGTCCACGGGGATGACGTTGGAGATCTTGCCGCAGGTGGCGTAGCTCTCGCCGAAAATTCCGCCATCGCAGGCGCAATCGCCGATCGCCACCACCAGCTTGGGTTCCGGAGTGGCGTCGTAAGTGCGCTTCAGCGCGATTTCCATATGGCGAGACACCGGGCCGGTGACGAGGAGCAGGTCGGCATGGCGCGGGCTGGCGACGAACCGGATGCCCAGTCCTTCGAGGTTGTAATAGGCGTTGCTGACGGCGTGGATCTCCAGCTCGCAGCCGTTGCACGAACCGGCATCGACTTGCCGGATCGCGAGCGCCCCGCCGAAGGCATCCAGGATCTCCTGCTGCAAGCGCTGTTCGACATGGCGCATCGCCTCATCCGTTTGCGGCGGCGTTTCGGTCTTGATGCCCGTCTTGATGATCTGTTTGAGTATCTGGTACATCTGCTCGCCCCTACAGGTCCTGCCCCGAGTAGCTCAGGTTGAACGATTTATTGATGAGCGGAAAGTCCGGCACGATGTTGTCGATGACCGCGTGTTCCAGCAACGGCCAGTTCTGCCAGGAAGGGTCGTGCGGATGCACGCGCGTCAGGTTCCCTTCGGCATCGGTATGGATCGCCACCAGCACTTCCCCGCGCCAGCCTTCCACCATGCCGATGCCGAAGCCATTGCCGGGCAGCTTTTCCAGCAGCAACGGCGTGTCTTCCTCATTCACCAGTTTGGCCAGTATCTCGCTCTGCAAGCGCAACGACTCGAACAATTCGTCGAAGCGCACGATGACGCGCGCGGCGACATCGCCGTTGCGATAGGTCGCCATCTGCACATTCAGCTTGTCATACGGCGCACAGGCAAACTGCACGCGCGCATCCCAGGCCTGGGCGCTGGCGCGTCCGGCAAGTCCGCACAGGCCGAGCTGGGCTGCCAGTTTCGGCTCCACCCTGCCGGTGCCGATGAACCGGTCCTGCATGCCCGCATGCTCGTCGTAGATACCCCGCAGGAGCCGCACTTGCTGTTCCAGCATGTCGCATTCCCGTTCGATGATGTGCTTGCCCTCGACATCGAGGTTTACCGTGACTCCGCCCGGCACGATCTTGTCCATCAGGTAGCGATGACCGAACACTGTCGCGTTGTTGCGCAATACCTGCTCTTTGAGTATCCAGAATTGAGAGAGACCGAACGACAGCGCGACATCGTTGCCCAGATAGCCGAGATCACCCAAGTGATTGGCGACACGTTCGCGTTCCAGCAGCAATGCGCGCAGCCACAGCGCGCGCTTCGGTGGCGTAACGCCGGCAATGCTTTCGGCTGCCATGGCATAGGCCCAGGCATAGGCAACCGTGCTGTCGCCGCTCACGCGACCCGCCAGCTTTGCGCCCTGCTGCAGGCTCATGCTCTCGAAACGCTTCTCGATGCCCTTGTGTACATAGCCGAGACGCTCTTCGAGGCGCAGCACGCGTTCGCCGATGATGGAGAAACGGAAATGGCCCGGTTCGATGATGCCCGCATGCACCGGACCCACCGGTATCTCATGCACGCCCTGCCCTTCCACGCGCACGAAGCCATAGTCGTCGGGCTCGTAAAACTTGTCTTTATCTCCCGTCTCGGCAGGAGACGGGACGGTTGTCCCCTCTCCCTCCGGGGGAGGGTTGGGGTGGGGGATGCGGCTCGCTGCGGCATCGAAATCCTTGCGCAGGGGGAAGCTGCCGCTGTGCCACGCGCCGTGGCGCAACCATTTGCGATGGTCGTGGCCTTCCTGCGCGTAGATGCCGAGCAGATCGTAAGTTGCACGCTGCATGCGGTTCGCCGCCGGGAATATCTGGCTGATATCCGGGTACATGGGTTGTTCTGCCGACAGAGTCACGTTCAGACAGACCATGCCGGTTTCATTGACGAGTACCAGATGCAACTTGAAGCCGCCGGATTGCAGTCTGGCATCGCTGCCCCACAACGCCACCAGCCTGCCGCCGCCGTCATGCACTTGCCGGCATATCTCGTGCAGATCATCCGGCGAGATATCGCCCGTCCAAGCCGGAAGCGCGTCTGTCAAACGGCTCAGTTTCAGATTAGGATGTTTGATCGGCATTTTTCTATATCAAAGGCAAAACAATTAGCCACAGAGTACACAGAGATCACAGAGAAAAACAAATTCAGAACATGAGTCTCAGCCTCAACATTCAAGTGAGCGCGAAATTGTTTGGCAACCGCTGTCATCTCTGTGTCCTCTGTGTTCTCTGTGGCAAAAAGGGGTTTTAAGTTTACCCCAGCAGAGCGGCCGCTTGGCGATACCAGTCGGCCAGGTAAGGCGGCATGTACAGTCCGAGCATCAACACCAGCAGCAGATGCGCGAACACCGGAATGAGCGCGGGTGGGTGGGGCAATCGCTTCGCTGTCGTCTCGCCGAACACGACCGGCTGGATCTTGCCGAAGATCGCGGCGAACGCGATGCCCAGCGCGACCAACAGGATCGGCGTCGCCCACGGGTACTCGTGCATGGCGGTGGTGATAATCAGGAATTCGCTGGAGAACACGCCGAACGGCGGCATGCCGAGGATGGCGAACGTGCCGAGGGCCAGTCCCCATCCGACCGTCGGGCTGACTTGCATCAGGCCGCGGATGTTCTCCATCTGCTGCGTGCCCACTTTCTGCACCGCATGGCCGACCGCGAAAAAGATCGCCGATTTGGTCAGCGAGTGCACCGTCATGTGCAGCAAGCCGGCGAAGGTTGCGACCGGGCCGCCCATGCCGAAGGCGAACGTGATCAGCCCCATGTGTTCGATGGAGGAATAGGCGAACATGCGCTTGATGTCCTTTTGCCGGAACAGCGAGAGCGAAGCCACCACCACCGAGAGCAGGCCGAAGCCCATCATCAAGTTGCCGGCGAAGTGCGTCCCGAGCGAACCGTCCACCAGCACCTTGCTGCGCACCACCGCACACAGCGCGACGTTGAGCAGCAATCCGGAAAGCACGGCGGATACCGGCGTCGGGCCTTCCGCATGCGCGTCGGGCAGCCAGCTGTGCAGCGGCACCAGGCCTACCTTGGTCCCGTAACCCACCAGCAGGAACACGAAGGCCAGTTTGAGCACGGTCGGCTCCAGCCCGGACTTGACCTGGTTCAGGTGCGTCCACAGCAGCGCCGTGCCGCCTTGGCCGAGCAGGCGCTCGGCCGCGAAGTACAACAGGATGGTACCGAACAGGGCCAGCGCGATGCCCACGCCGCACAGGATGAAATATTTCCACGCCGCTTCCAGGCTGGCCGGTGTGCGATACAGGCTGACCAGCAGGACCGTGGTCAGCGTCGCCGCTTCCATCGCAACCCAGACGATGCCCATGTTGTTCGTGGTCAGCGCCACCAGCATGGCGAAGGTGAACATCTGGTACATGCTGTAGTACAGGTGCAGCATGCCGATGGAAAGCTTGCCGTGATGCTGCTCGATGCGCATGTAGGGCCGCGAGAACAGCGACGTCGTGAAGGCGACGAACGCCGTCAGCGCGACCAGAAAGACATTGAACTGGTCGATGAAGAATTCTTCGCCGAAGGCGACTTGGGGTCCCGAGTCGATGATGCGCATGGTCAGGACCACCGACGCGACGAACGTGCCGAAGCTCATCAGCGAATTGAGCTCTGCCGCCCAGCTGCGCGAACCAAACACGGCCAGCAGCAGGCCGCCCGACAGCGGGATGAGCAGCAGCGCCAGGAGTTGCGAATCAATCATCCTTGAGCTTCTCCATGTGGGTGATGTCCAGACTGTCGAATGTCTCGCGGATCTGGAAGAAGAAGATACCGAAGATGAAGGTGGCCACCAGCACATCCAGCGCGATGCCCAGCTCCACCACCAGCGGCATGCCTTGCGTGGCGCTGGTGGCGGCGAAAAACAGGCCGTTCTCCAGCGACAGGAAAGCGACCACCTGGGACACCGCCTTGCGCCGCGTCAGCATCATCAGCAGCGACAGCAGCACACTGGCCAGCGCGATACCGATCAGGCCGCGCGTGATGCCTTCGGCCAATTGCGAGATCGGTGCGGCCAGGTTGAAGGAGAAGATCACCAGCGCAATGCCCACCAGCATGGTGGTGGGAATGTTGATCATCGTCTCCACGTCCCAGCGCACATTCAGTTTGCGGATCAGGCGGTGCAGCAGCCAGGGCAGCAGCAGTACTTTGAGCAACAAGGTGAGTCCGGCCGAGTAATACAAATGGTGCTGCGACGTGGAATAGGCGACCACAAAGGTGCTGATCGCCAGTACGAAGCCCTGCAACGCGAACAGGTTGATCAGCGACAGGATGCGCCGCTGCGTGAGCATGGCGAACGCGATCAGCAGCAACAATGCGGCCAGCAGGTTGATGAACTGGAGGGAGAGCGGAATCTGCATCTCAGGCCCCGAGCAGGAAGTGGATCAACAGGCCCAGCACGGCGAGCAGGAACGCCGTGCCCAGGAACTCCGGCGCGCGGAAGATGCGCAGCTTGGCCGATATGGCCTCGAACACGGCCAGCCCCGCACCCGCAGCCAGCATCTTCAGCAGCAGAAAGGCGATGGCCAGCGGCAGGCCGGCCCAGTTGCCGACCGCGACGATACCGTGCGGCAGGAACAACGCGATGCCGATGGAGATGTAAGCGAACAGTTTCAGGCTGCTGGCCCATTCGATCAGCGCCAGATGCCGCGCCGAATATTCGAGGATCATCGCCTCGTGGATCATGGTCAGTTCGAGGTGGGTGGTGGGGTTGTCCACCGGGATGCGCGCGTTTTCGGCCAGCAATACGATCACAAAGGCCAGTGCCGCGAAGGCCAGGCTCGGATACAGCATGAACTGGTGGTGCGCCAAAGCGTCCACGATGCGCGGCATCTGGGTGGAATGGCTGATCATCGACGCTGTGAAGAACACCATCAGCAGGGCCGGTTCGGCAAGAAAGGACACCAGCATCTCGCGCCTCGCACCGAGCGAGCCGAATGCCGTGCCGATATCCATCGCGGCCAGCGCAAGGAACACGCGTGCGACCGCAAATACGCCGACCAAAGCGATCACGTCGGCAGCCTGCGAGAATGGCAGGTCCACCGCGATGATCGGAATGATCGCCGCCGCCAGCCACATGCAGCCGAACACGATGTAGGGCGTGACGCGGAACAGCGGCGACGCGTTGTACGCGATCACCGCATCCTTCTGGAACAGTTTGCGCAGCACGCGGTACGGCTGCAGCACGCCCGCACCGGACCGGTTCTGCAACCACGCCTGGCACTGGTTGACCCAGCCGGTCAGCAGCGGCGCGAGCAATACCACCAGCAGCAATTGCGCGAGCTGGAACAGGATGGCGAGGATCAGGTTCAGATATTCCATCACACGAACACCAGCAGCACGATCAGGGTGACGAAGGTGTAGGCAAGATACAAATGGATGCGTCCGTGCTGCAGCAGCGAAGCCAGGGACGAGAGCTTTTCGGTGAGCAGCTTGACCGGCAGGTACAGGATGTACCACAGACGGTCTTCGGTTTGCCCGTGGTAACGCGGATGCGTATCGAACGGGCTTGGCACTTCCCTCTCGATCTTGAAGAACGGTTCGAAGATGCGCCGGATCGGTTGCCCGAAGCCTTCCGCGGTGTCCTGCATGCGCGCAGTCTGCGCCGGGAAACCGCAGTCCCAGGCTGCACTGCGGCGCAACCGGCCGTGATACAAGCGCCGCACCAGTATCGTGGTGAGCAACATGACGCCGAGCACCGCGAGCAGGAAGTACAGCGGACTGTAGCTGGCACGCTCGGTATCCACCGGCGCCAGGAACACCCAGTTGGTCGCGGCATTGCCCAGTCCCGAGCCGATCAGTGCGTGCGAGACCAGGTCGATCTGTTGCACCACGAACACGGGCGCCAGGCCCAGCGCCACACAGGCGAGCGCCAGCCAGATCATCCCGCTGCGTTCCCACAGGTCCGCATCATGCGCATGTTCCAGCGCTTTCTCGCGCGGCTGACCGAGGAAGATGACGCCGTAGAATTTCACCATCACGTACGCGGCCAGGGCGGCGGCGAGGGCGATCACCGCTGCGGCCACCGGCACCAGCATGTTGATGTAACTGTTGGGCAAGCCCGGGGACAACAGGAACGCCTGCAACAGCAGCCATTCCGACACGAATCCGTTGAGCGGGGGCAAGCCGGCGATTGCCAGCACGCCGACCAGCATCAACACCGCGGCCCAGGGCATGTGGTGGATCAGTCCGCCCAGGCGGCCCATGTTGCGCTCGCCGGTGGCGTGCAATATGGCGCCGGTGCCGATGAACAACAGACTCTTGAAGAAGGCATGGTTCAGGCTGTGGTACAGCGTCGCGGTAAGCGCCAGGGCCGCCAAAGCATCCTTGCCGTAGACATGGAAGATGATCGTCAGGCCGATGCCCACCAGCAACAGGCCGATGTTCTCGATCGATGAATAGGCCAGCAGCCGCTTCATGTCGCCCTGCACGGCGGCGAACATCACGCCGAACACCGCGGTGATCAGGCCCAGCGCCAATGCCAGCACGCCCCACCACCAGAGCTGCGTGCCCAGCAGATCGAAGGTGACGCGCAGGATGCCGTAGATCGCCGTCTTGAGCATCACGCCGCTCATCAGCGCAGACACCGGAGACGGCGCGGCGGGGTGCGCCTCGGGCAGCCACACATGCAGAGGCACGACGCCGGCTTTGGCACCGAAGCCGAACAGGGCCAACAGGAATGCCACGGACGACCAGAACGAGGTCAGGTGTGCAGCGCGCATCGCATCGAAAGTATAGGCAGCGATGCCGTTCCCTCCCTGCATCACCCCGAAGCTGAGCAGGATCGCGATGGCGCCGACATGCGCGATCAGCAGGTAGAGATAGCCCGCCTTGCGGATCTCGGGGATATTGTGATCGGTGGTGACCAGGAAATAGGAGGACAGCGCCATCGTTTCCCACGCCACCATGAACATATAGGCATCGTCTGCCAGCAACACCAGCGTCATGCCGACGAGGAACAGGTGATACTCCAGGCATACCAGGCCGAGCGTGCCGCCGGCCATGGCCTTGAAATAACCGGCGCTATAAAGGGACACACCGAGAGATGCGCCGCCCAGCAGGATCAGGAAGAACGCGGACAGCGGATCGAGGCGGAGATGGAACGGGAGATCGGGCAAGCCCAGCGGCAGTACCAGGATATTGGGCGCAGCGGCAAGGGCCCAGAGTCCAGCGAGCGCCAGCAGCAGCGATGTCAGCGCGCTGAGCGGAAAGATCACGCGATTGATCAACCGTGGTGCGCGTTGCAATGCCAGCCCCGCCGTTCCGAGGGCGATCCAGAACTGGACCAGCCAGCCGATTACATCTAGAGGCAATATCCCAACGGCGTCCATCTGGTATTACTTGTACACCCCTCAATTGAATGCGCATCTTGCAGGCGTGCGATTCTACTCCTGCGTTCGTAGGCTATTCAAGAAACGAATCGCCGTTTCGGGCGCTCTACCCCAACAGGGTAACCCGTCCGAGTCATCAGGCCCGGCGCAACACTCTATCGCGATGCCGGCTCAATGTTGTCCGGCGTCTGTACCCTTCGCGGATCCTGTCTTTCGTCCCGCAATTTCTGCAGCCAGTTCGTCCGGGCTCTTCTGGGCCAGGAATATTTTCCACGCGGCCTGATCGATGTTCATGCTCGCCTTGATCGCGGCTTCGGCCATGTTCTGCAGTCCCGCCTCATCCAGGCCTACGACAACGAACATCTCCCCGTCCGGCGCGATGATGCTCTTGAATATCCTGGAGCCGTACAACGTTTGATCCGTGATCTGCCTGGCAACAGACGCGCGCACGCGGTCAACGGCCTCCTTGCTCCCGGCGCTGCTTGCTTCGCCGTATTGCACGATCATGTTTCCGACCTGAACTTTCATGGTCTGGGCAAGTTCGACACGCGCCGCATTCGCGGCGATCTGTTTCATGAAGGCGGTGCCCGCATCCGACCTGGCGGCCGACCCGACCGCGCCCGCCGCCATGCCTTCAACAGGCGCGCCGCATACCCACTGCGGAGCCGCATCATCGGAATCCGGAAACATGCACACGGCCATTTTTTCCACTTTGGCAGGCGGCGGCGTGGAACATGCGGCGACACCAAGCCCGATGACAATCATGAGCAGCGCTTTGTTGATCCTGGTCATTTGGGGACACTCCTGATCTGAACTTGCAACTTCAACCCGTGCGGGGATTCAAGGACAACGCACCGGGATGGCCGTGAGCGGACCCGGAACCGCGGCGTGTTGTTGCCGCTTTCCGTCGAACCCGGGATGAATCTTGACAGAAATCGAGTGTAACCTGAAAGGACAATCGAAAAGCAGCGCTCCGTTCAACGATTCCCGTACCACGCAAGAAATTCTCCAGCGCGCATCGGAGGCGCGATGCCGTAACCCTGGGCATACCCGCAACCCATCTCGGCGAGAATCCCGGCCAGCCGGGGATCTTCCAGACCTTCCGCGACTGTCATCCGGCCGAATGCCTTCGCCAGCGCGATCACTCCCTGCACGAGCGTCCGGTCGCCTTCATTCGTGGCCATGCCTTGTATGAAGGCCTGTTCAATCTTCAGTGTCTCTGCGCCGAGTTCGCTCAGGCAGGCCATGGCGGAATAGCCCGTGCCGAAATCGTCCACGGCAAACCCGACACCCGCATTGCGGCAGGCTGCGAAGATTTGGGCGGAATGTACGATATTTTCCAGCGCAGCCGTCTCCGGCACTTCGATCTGCAGGCTGCCCCGCGGCAATGCAGGATACTGCCGCAGCCTGCGCTGCAGTTCGTCGAAAAAATCGGGGGAATGCAAATGGCCCGCGGAGATGTTGATGCTGACTTTCATGTCCACACCGGCCTGCATCCATGCCCGGATCTGTGCCAGCGCGGTATCCGTCACCCAATTGCCCAGCCTGATCTCCATCTCGGAATTCTCGATGCCGGGAAGGAATGCGTCCGGATGCAACAAGCCCCGTTCCGGGTGATTCCAGCGGATCAGCGCTTCCACTGCGGTGACCCGCCCGGTGGTCAGCTCCAGTATGGGCTGGTAGTACAACTCGAACTCGCCCGCCTCCAGCCCATGCGAAATGCGCTGCCTGGTTTCTCGCAGCAGGCGCATGCGCTGGTCGTAAACGGCATCATAGAGATGGTAGCGGTTCTTGCCGCTCTGTTTGGCGATGTACATGGCCTGGTCAGCATGGCGCAGCAGCGTGTCGCCATCCTCGTCGTCGGCGGGGTAAAAGGTGACACCGATGCTGGCCGACACGGCAACCTGGAACCCGCCGAACTGCATGGGCGCCGCAATCGTCTGCGTGATGCGGTCCAGCACCTGAAAGCACTCGGACTCCTGTGACAGTTCGTTGAACAGCACCACGAATTCATCTCCGCCGAGACGGGCCAGGGTATCGCCCTCGCGCAGGATTTCCTGCAGCCGCCGCGTGATATCCACCAGCAGCCGGTCCCCCGTCTCGTGACCATGGCGATCGTTGACGACCTTGAAACCGTCGAGATCGATATAGCAGATGGCCAGCATCCTGCCGCTGCGCCGTGCGTGCGCGACGGACTGTCCCAGGCGATCCATGAGCAGGCGGCGATTGGGGATACCCGTGAGCGCATCGTAATTGGCGACGCGGCTCAGCTCGGCTTCATGCGCCTTGAAATAGGTGATGTCGGAAAACACCGCGACATGGCGCTGCACCTTGCCTGCATCGTCGCGGATGACCGAGATGGAAAGCAGCTCGGCATAGATCTCCCCGTTCTTGCGTCGGTTCCATATCTCGCCGCGCCAGGCACCCTCCTCCTGCAGCGCCGCCCACATATCGTCGTAGAACGAGCTGTCCTGGTGGCCGGAACTCAGCAGCCGGGGATTCCGGCCCAGCACCTCTTCGCGGCTGTAGCCGGTGATATGCGTGAATGCCGGGTTGACGTTGACGATGAGATTGTCCGCGTCGGTGATGACGATCGCTTCCTGGCTGTTGTCGAACACGCTCGCGGTGATGCGCAATCCGGCCTCCGCCCGCTTTAGCTCGGTGATGTCGCGCCCGATGATGACCAGTCCCTTGCGCCGCCCCTGTTCGGAGAACAACGGCTTCCTGATGACATCGAAATTCAGTTCACCGCCGTCCGGCAGCAGAACGATCTCTTCAACGCGCGAAATGCCGTCGCTTCGCCAGGCAGCGTTGTCGGTCTCGTGGCGGTGCAACAGCGCGGCCCGGTAATGCGCATCTGCAATATCGGCAAGTTCCAGATCGGTCTTGCCCTGCCAACCGGTTTCTTTCAGGCCAAACGCATGCAATGCCGACTGGTTGGATTCCAGCCATCGCCCTTCGCCGTCCTTGAACTGGATGGGGTCGGGGATCGCCTCGATCAGGGTGCGCAGCAGTTCTTCGCTCTGGCGCAATCTGGCCGATTTCTCCTCGACCATGCGGCCGAGTTCTTCCTTGGTGCGCCGCATCTCGGTGATGTCCACCAGCGTGCCGATGACGGCAGGCCTCCCCTGATACTCGATCCGGCGCCCATGCGCATCGACAACCATCGCGGTGCCATCCCTCTTGTAGACGGTAAAGCTGTAACTCATCGCATTCACCTCGCCGTCGAACCGACGCCGGAGATTCTCCTCGACCAGCGCCCTGTCCTCGGCCTTGACGAATTGAATGGCGGGAATCGCATCAACGAGCTGATCCGCCGAGTCGTAGCCGAACATATCGAGCAAACCGGGGTTGGCATAGCGGAAAAAGCCATCCTGAATGATGTAAATGCCGACCAGCGACTGTTCCACCAGCGCGCGGAACTTGGTCGATTCTTCCACGACCAGTCCTTCCAGGCGTTGCCGATAGTTATCCAGCTGCTGCGCAGTCTGTTTGCGGCGGGTGATGTCGCGCGATACGCCCAGCACCCCGATCAGCTGTCCCTGACTATCACGCATCGGCGTCTTGATGGTTTCAAACAATCCGCGATATCCGTCTGCCGCGAAGGTCAGCCATTCTTCGTTGAAGATCGACCGGTCCTCCTGCATCGCCTTCAGGTCGTTCTTGCGAAAGGCATCGGCCGTATCCTGCTCCACGAAATCCCGGTCGGACTTGCCGACGATGTCTTTCTCTTCCGCACCGTATAAATGCTGGAATCGCCGGTTGCATGCGAGATAGACACCTTCGGTATCCTTCAGCCAGACCAGGTCGGGAATGGTGTCGACGAAGGTCCGCAGGAATATCTCGTCCACCTGGAACTTTTCGTCCAGCAGCCCGGATGCCATGGTCCGGGTCAGGTCGTGCTCGTCGGCCAGGCCGACCATGCGGCCCGTGTCGTCGACCAATGCCAGATGCCGCACTTTCTTTTCCAGCATCTGCTCGGCCGCATGGTTGATGGTGGCGTCGCTGGAGATCGTCAGCACCGGCGATGTCATCACGTCCGCGAGCGGGACCGCGACCCGTTCCGCTTCGCTCGCGTAGAAACGCACAACATCTCTTTCGGTCACGATACCCACGGGCTTTTCGTTTTCGACCACCACCACGCAGCTCGCGCGCTCCGCCTGCATCAGATTGAGTCCCTGCATCAGGCTGCTGTGGGGCGGCAGGCTCGGAACGGCACGTTGCGCAACCGAAATAAGCTGCCGCCGTCCCGCCAGCGCGCTGAGATTCAGGTGCAAGCGAAAATCCGTTTCGCTGACCACGCCGGCGACCGCACCGTCGTCACCCACCACCACCAGATGACGGATCCCTTCGCGAAGGCAGACCTGATAGGCATCCAGGCAGTCCATCGCACATGGAACGACGACAACAGGCGCAGACATGCCGGTACGCAACGGGGTTTCAAGCGGAGAGGAAGCACGCATGGCGTGCAGGATGTTGCGTTCGGTAACGATGCCCACCGGATGTTGGGCCTTGTCGGTCACCACGATGGAAGAGAAACGGCGCTGCGCCATGAGGAGCGCAGCTTCGCCGAGGGTGGAATCGAGCGGAAGGCAGGTGACGTCCCGCGTGGCGATGTCGATCAATCGTTGTTGTGTGTTCATTGTATGTACAACCCGCCCACAAGCGTCTTTTCGCAGCAGGAGAACGCTATCGCACTCCACCCAATAGTCGCGTGAACTCGTCCCGCACCACGGCGTAACATTCGCAACACATCTGTTCCAGCCGGGGACGGTTCAACACCTTGATATGCCCCCGGTTGTAGTCGATCAATCCCAGATCGCGCAATTCGCCCGCCGTCTCGGTAATGCTCTCCCGGCGCACGCCCAGCATGTTGGCGATCGCCTCGTGCGTGAGCCGGAAATCGTCGGAAAGCGACTTGTCGTTGATCAGCAGCAGATGCTGGCACAGCTGCTGAGTCAGAGAGTGGTGCTTTTCGCACACCACCGTCTGAGAAATCTGGGTCAGCGAGGCTTGCGCATAGAGCAGCAAAGTATCGCGCAAACTTGCCATGCGCCCGTTCATCTCGCTCAGCGTGTCCGACGTTACCTGAAAAACATGCCCGGAAGTCTCCACGGTCGCCCAATAAGGCATGGCCGCGCCGCCCAACACCTCCGCCACGCTGAACATCCCCTCGTTTCCGACAACGGCAACGCCCGCCGACTCGCCGCTTTCCAGCCGGTAGAACAGCGCAATCGCGCTATCAATCGGAAAGTACACGTTGCTCAGCCGTTCGCCCGACTTGGCAAGCTGCTCGCCAGCCTTGAGGTGAACAACCTGCAGATGCGGAAGCAATTCCTGAAGCTCGTCCGGACGCAGCGCGGCCAGCAGACGATTCTGGTTCGGGTTATGGTGGTGCGACATCAGAGTCCCTGTTTATTATTTGACCCGCGCCTCTGCGCGCATCGAGGCATTGTTTCAGCTGATCCCTGAACTTCTTACGGAGAAACGCGAGCTCCCACAAACCCATCGGGCTACAAGAGTAACAAGGCAGGCCCGAAACAGTCTGTACGGTAGCACACACTAATGGAGATACAAGGCATTAACAGAGCAAAAAACAGGGTTATGCGTAGACGACCTGCACGTTCTGCGCACCGCACATCGCACGCAATCCGTCGAGCAATTCGTCCGGCAAGGTGACCTGCCATTCATCCGCCGCTCGCAGCGAGGCGCTGCCGATGAGGTTGCGGTAATTGATCTGCACCGGACATTTTCCGCCGCACCATGGCTTGAGCAGTTCCGCCAGTTGCGACACACGGATGCGCGCATCCATCGAGCAGTCGATGTCCAGCCGCTTGGCAAACGCCGCACGGGCGGAGGCAAAGTCGAACAGTTCCTCGGCGGTGACGCGCATGCTGCCGGAGTAGGCATCCAATTCCGCCTTGCCGTTCACCACCAGCAACTCGTCGTCGCGTATCCAGGTGCGGTTGGCGTCAAACAGCTCGCTGAATACCACCACCTCAAGCGCGGCGCTGCCGTCGTCCAGCGTCAGCACCGCCATCTTGCCCCGCCGCGTCTGGATGATGCGCACGCCGCTGACCATGCCCGCCAGTACCAGCGCCTTGGCGTTATTCCGCCGCCCGCCGCCGTAACCACCGCCGTTGCCGCTGGGCGGGGTGATGATGTCGGGAGTGATGTCGGCCAGTTTGTGCTTCACAAAATGCGACAGTTCCGCCGCGAACTCCTGATAAGGATGCCCGCTGAGATAGAAACCCAGCGCAGTTTTTTCCTGCGCCAGTTGCTCCCGCATCTTCCAGCGTGGCACATCCGCCATCTGCACCGGCATGTCGACGCTCTCGTCGTCGCCGAACAGACTGTTCTGGTTGGCGGCGCGCGCATGCTGCTCGGCGCTGCCCAGTGCCGCATCCAGCGAGGCAAGCAGCTGATAGCGATGGTCGTTGATGCTGTCGAATGCGCCCGCACGGATCAGCGCTTCGATGGTGCGACGATTGACGATACGCTTGTCCACGCGGCGGCAGAAGTCGAACAAGTCTCTGAACGGCCCCACCGCGCGCGCCGCGACGATGTTCTCCACCGCGCCTTCGCCCGTGCCCTTGATCGCGCCAAGGCCGTAGGCGATGGTCTTTGCATCCACCGGCTGGAAACGGAAGCACGACGAGTTGATGTTCGGCGCCAGGATGGTCAGCCCTTGCTGCACGGTATCCTGGTAGAAGAAACTGACCTTGTCGGTGTTCACCATTTCCGAGGTCATGGTCGATGCCATGAACGCGGCCGGGTAGTGACATTTGAGATACGCGGTCTGGTACGCCACGAGGGAATACGCTGCGGCGTGCGACTTGTTGAAACCGTAGCCCGCGAACTTCTCCATCGTGTCGAAGATCTCGTTCGCCTTCTTCTCGTCGATGCCGTTTTTGGCTGCACCGGCCACGAAGATGCCGCGCTGCTCGGCCATCTCCTCCGGCTTCTTCTTGCCCATCGCACGCCGCAGCATGTCCGCGCCGCCCAGGCTGTATCCCGCCACCACCTGTGCCGACTGCATCACCTGTTCCTGGTACACCATGATGCCGTAGGTATTGCCGACCACCTTCTCCAGCAACGGATGCGGCAGGATCACCTGCTGGCGCCCGTGCTTGCAGTTGATGAAGTCGGGAATGAAATCCATCGGGCCCGGCCGGTACAGGGCGTTCAGGGCAATGAGGTCTTCCAGGCAATCCGGCTTTGCCTTCACCAGCGTGTCCTTCATGCCGCGAGATTCGAACTGGAAAACGGCGGTCGTGTTCGCTGTCTTGAAGATGCGGTCGTAGGTTTCCTTGTCGTCGAGGGGGATGGTGTCGATGTTGAAGGATTTTGGATTTTGGATTTTGGATTTGGCCTCCGCGCCTGCTTCAGCGCCACCACCTCCCAAATCCGAAATCCCAATTCCTGAATCCTTGATGTACCGCACCGCCCAATCGATGATGGTCAGCGTGCGCAACCCGAGGAAGTCGAACTTCACCAGGCCGACGGCTTCCACGTCGTCCTTGTCGTACTGGCTCACCGTGCTCTCGCTGCCCTCGGCACAGTACAAGGGGCAGAAGTCGGTGAGCTTGCCGGGCGCGATCAGCACCCCGCCGGCGTGCATGCCGACGTTGCGCGTCAGGTCTTCGAGGCGCATGCCCAGTTCCATCAATTCTTCCACACCCTCTTCGCTGGCGATGACGGCGTTGAACTCCGGCTCCATTTCGCGTGCCTTCGCCAGCGACACCGGTTTCACGCCTTCCACCGGCACCAGCTTGGAGAGCCTGTCGCACAGGCCATAGGGGAAATCCAGCACGCGTCCGACGTCGCGGATCACGCCCTTGGAAGCCATGGTGCCGAAGGTAGCGATCTGCGACACGTTCTGCACGCCGTATTTGTGGCGCACATATTCGATGACGCGCTCGCGCCCGTCCTGGCAGAAGTCCACGTCGAAGTCGGGCATGGAGACGCGCTCCGGATTCAGGAAACGCTCGAACAGCAGTTCGTAGCGCAGCGGGTCGAGATCGGTGATGCCCAGCGAATAGGCCACCAGCGAGCCCGCACCGGAACCGCGGCCGGGACCCACCGGCACGCCATTGGGAAATTTCTCGTCGCGGAAAGATTTGGCCCAGCGGATGAAGTCGGCCACGATCAGGAAGTAGCCGGGGAAACCCATCGTGATGATGGTCTCTGTCTCGAATGCCAGCCGTTCCTGGTACTCCGGCATCTTGGCCGCGCGCAGCGCTTCGTCCGGATACAGATGCAGCATGCGTTCCTGCAGTCCGCGTTGCGATTCGCTGCGCAGGAAGTCGTCCAGTGTCTCGCCGTTGGGCGTGGGGAAGTCCGGCAGGTGCGGCTTGCCAAGTTTCAGCGTGAGGTTGCAGCGCTTCGCGATCTCCACGCTGTTCTGCAGCGCTTCCGGCAGGTCGGCGAACAGCTTCGCCATCTCGGCCTGCGACTTGAAATATTGCTGCGCGGTGAATTGCTTCACACGGCGCTTGTCGTTCAGCACATAGCCTTCGGCGATGCACACGCGCGCCTCGTGCGCCTTGAAGTCGTCGATAGTCAGGAATTGCACCGGATGCGTGGCGACGACCGGTAGCGCCAGTTCGGCGGCCAGCTTCACCGTATCGCGCAGATGCGCCTCCTCGCGCGCCGCGCCGTAGCGCTGCACTTCCAGATAAAAACGGTTGGGGAACAGTCCGGCATATTCCTGCGCGACGACTTTCGCGCTCGCCGCATTGCCATTCATCAGCGTCGCCCCGACTTCGCCCAAGTGCGCCCCGGAAAGGGCGATCAGCCCGTCCGTTCCCTCGCGCAACCACTGTTTGCGGATCTCGGGACGGCCGCGATACTGGTTCTCCAGATAAGCCTGGGTGATCAGCTCGCACAGGCGCAGATAACCCGCGTGGGATTGGCACAACAGCAATAGACGGTATGGCTGGTCGCGCACCGCGTCATTGGTCACGAACACGTCGCAGCCAACGACAGGCTTGATGCCCGCGCCGCGCGTCTCTTTGTAGAACTTCACCAGCCCGAAGACGTTGGACAAGTCAGTGAGCGCCAACGCAGGCATGCCGTCTGCCTTCGCCGCCCCTACTGCTTCGCCGATGCGCACGATGCCGTCGGCGATGGAATATTCGCTATGCAGACGAAGGTGAACGAAGGTAGGTTGCATGGTCGGCGGCAAAAATCTCAGGCGCGGATTTTACCACTGCAACCGCGTTTCAAAGACGGAAATATGCCTGCGCGGCCATGCCTGCCATGCCCTACATTGCCGTATTCATTGGCATTGCGGCACATTCCGCAGGCTGGGCACGCATGTTGTCGTGACTGTCGAGGAGTGATGGCTTGCAGCGCCTGCCCTGAAAGGGTCATGCAATATTAAAATGCAGGGAGGCCCGAAAGATCGGCCCGGCTTGGGGTTAGAATGCTCGGCGAAAGAGCCGACTGACCTTAAATTGATTTTGCCACTCAAGGAGAAAAAGCATGAAGCGGGTAGCAGTACTGTTGCTGGTGTTTGGAATGAATCTGGCGCACGCCGATGCGGGCAGGCTGACGGCTCCCAACAATGCAAAATGGAAAGAGGAGTGCGGCAGCTGTCATATCCCCTACCCTCCGCAACTGCTGTCGGCGGACAACTGGCGTAGCCTGATGGGCGGCCTGGACAAACACTTCGGAACGAATGCGTCCCTTGATGTCAACGACAGGAAGAAGATTATCTCTTTTCTGGAACAGAATGCCGGCAGCGGCGAGCGGTTCAGCGCGCCCAGCCTGCGCATCAGCGATACGCCGTGGTTCAAGCACGAACATCACGTGATCAACGCCAAGGAATGGGTCAATCCCGAAGTGAAAAGCCGTTCCAACTGCGCGGCCTGCCATGGCAAGGTGGTGCTCGGCGAATGATCGGAGAGCATGCCCGATTTGCCGGAAGCGCTCATTGACCTTTAGTCTTTCTCCGCTCCATGAACACGCGTTCCACCGAGACCGACAGAATGGCGATGTCCTGCGGATGTAAATCCGGAAACGAATCATGCAGGACGACTCTCAGAAAATGCGCCGACCCCGCGTTGCGGAGGGCTAGTCCCGATTCAAGCATGGGACAGGCGATCCGGTAGGCATATTCGAACAAGTCGCGCAAATGCGGGTTCGTGCGGCGCTCGATCCCGTCGTTCCGGGTTGCTGTATTGTTGCCGTCCGTTCCTGTCATGCGATGCCCCTCCGAAAGCCGCCTGGCTGCCAATGACCGCTGCACGCGCTAGATGTCTGCGGGCGCCGACTGCCGGGACTGGTCAAGCAGGGATTCAAATTGCCCGATCGGAACCGGTCTGCTGAACAGGTAGCCCTGAAAATGATCGCAGCCGGCGTGGAACAGGAATTGCCGCTGTTCTTCCGTCTCCACCCCCTCGGCGATCACGTCCAGATTCAAGCTGCGCGCCATGACGATGATGGTGGTCACGATCGCCTTGTCGCTGCTGTCGGTGGCAATGTCCCGCACAAATGACCGGTCGATCTTCAGCTGATCGAGTGGCAACCGTTTCAGGTATTGCAGAGACGAATAGCCGGTACCAAAGTCGTCCAGCGAAATCCGGACGCCGATCGCATTCAATGCATTCATGGTTGCAATGGTGCCCTCGACGTTTTCCAGCAGCATGCCTTCGGTAAGCTCCAGCTTCAGCAATGCGGGCTTGATGTCATGGCGCTGCACGGCGGCTCGCACCTGATCCACAAAATCCGCCTGATGAAGCTGCTTGGCGCTCACATTGATCGACAGAACAAGGCCGCGGGTATGCTCAGCCGACTCCCACGCCTTGATCCGGGAACAAGCCGCCTCCAGCACCCATTGCCCGATCGACAGGATCAAACCGGTCTCTTCAGCCAGCGGGATGAATTCGGCAGGCGATACCAGGCCGCGCTCGGGATGATTCCAGCGGATCAACGCCTCGGCACCCAATGGGCGGCCGGAGTTGTCCACCTGAGCCTGGTAATGCAGATCCAGTTGCCCGCTCTCAAGCGCCATGTGCAGCTCCGATTCGAGTTCCATGCGGACATTGATGGATTCCTGCATCTGCGGGTCGAAGAAGCGCAACGCATTGCGGCCGTCCTTCTTGGCCTGGTACATGGCGATGTCCACCTGTTTCAACAGGTCGTCCATGGTGTGCCGGTTGCCATCGAACAGAACGACGCCGATGCTGGGCGAACTGTGATGCGCATGCGTTCCGAACTGGTAAGGCTGATTGACGGCGGCGAGAATCTTTTCGCCAACGAGTCCAGCCTTTTCTGCCGCTTCCGGCGCGCTTTCGCCCAAGCCCTCGAGAATGACCACGAACTCGTCACCGCCGAGACGGGCCACGGTATCTCCTTCGCGCACAACCTGCGTCAGCCGCTGCGCCACCTGCCTCAGCAACTGGTCGCCAACATCATGGCCCAGCGTGTCATTGAGTGTCTTGAAATTATCGAGGTCGATCAGAAGTACAGCGCCGAAAACCCGGTGGCGAATGCCCGCGGTCATGGCATGCTTCAGGCGATCCAGCAGGAGTGTGCGGTTGGGCAAACCGGTCAGCGGATCGAAATAGGCAAGGTTGTGGATCTGCTCTTCGGCCTGCTTGCGGTTCGTGATGTCGGTATAGATGCCGAGTACGCCGATGATCCGGTTGTCCCCGCCCCGCAACGGTACCTTTGATGTGCTCAGCCAGATGGTGCGGCCATCCGGAGTGGTCTGCGTCTCCTCGAAATCCAGCGTCGATATGCCCGACTCCATCACTGCCCTGTCATCGGCACGGTAAAACTCGGCCTGGTCGCGCCAGCCCATATCGTAATCGGTCTTGCCCACCAGCTCTTCCGGTCCGGACAGTCCTGCGTCCTGTGCAAACTGGCTGTTGCAGCCAATGTAGCGCGATTCCCGGTCTTTCCAGAACACGCGGATCGGCGCGTGCTGGATGACGGATGCCAGCAGGTCTTTCTGTTCGCGCAATTCTTCCGCGTTGCGGCGATGCTGGTTCAGCAACGTCCCCACCTTTGCGGTCATGGAGTTGATGCCATGCTGGAGTTGCCCCAGTTCATCATCGGACGTTACGGGGATTCGTGCGTCCAGTGCACCCTCCTCGGCTTTCTTCAGGACCTCCAGGGAAACGTTTACGCGCCGGGTGATCAGGTGCTGTGCAATGAGGACGATCAAGGCGGAGCTGAGCAGGATGAACACCAGCGAGCCAAGTTGCCCCCGAAGGATGATGGACCGCTTCATGGCGTCGAGTTCGGACGTGCTGATCATGATCACCGTGGTGTACATGGGCGCACCGCCCGCCGCACCACGAATATGCATAACCGCCCTGAGCGTATTGTCGCCCCTGATGAACTTCTCATCGGGTGCGGAATCGGCAAACCACCTGGCATCGAAACCGGGGATGTCGCGGGCCGGACTTCCCAGGTAAGCGGGATTCGTCGAGACGATGACCCGCCCGTTGCCGCCTATGACCATGCCTTCAAGGTAGGGAGCGCCCACCAGGTCGGTCATGACCGACTGGCGCGAAATGGAACTGATCGCCAGCTCGTCATTGGCGATCATCCGGCCCACAAGATGCAGGTGCGAATAGGTGCGCTCTTCAATGGCAGTGCTGAACCGGTCAGTGTAGAACCATCCGAGCATGCTGAAAGCCACAGCCTCCACACAGACGACCAGCAGTGCGATTCGCGAAATGAGGCCCAGCCGGCGTATTTTCATGGCGCGTAGTGCGGAGTATCGGCAAAGGATTCCAGACGAGCCTTCCTCTCCCGTTCATAGCGAACCTGGTCGGGGGTGTCGTGGCCGAGGATCACCTGGCTCAATTCGGGTTTGTCGACCCGTGCGTGCCAGGTGGCGATGTAGACGGTTTGCTGAAGATGGTGGCTGACCGGATCCATATAGGCCGGATAATGTTGCATGCGCTCCCTGGCCGTCCACCTGAATTTTTCGAGCTGCCGAATGACCGCGTGGTTGTCGGTTGTGCCGGCACGCTCAATGGCGGTGAGCAGCGCCCTGGTCGCAAAGTAGGCGGCATGTGTCACGTCGCCGGGATAATCCAGCCTGGTATTTCCAAAACGCTTCCTGTAACGGGCCACAAATTCGGCTGTTCCTGGCGTTTCAAGATTCCAGGCCCAAGTGATGCCATACAGGGGACGCGGCGTTCCGGGTGCAGGATAGAGTTCTTCCCAATCCACTTCACCCACGACCCAGGATTGCCTTTCAAGCGTCTTTGGGTCGATCTGTGCAAAAAGCCGGATCTGGTTGTCGCCGCTGATGTTGATCGCGACCACGTCGGCAGGGATGGCCGCGATCTGTTTGATCACGCCGGCAGGGTCGGGCAGGGTTGCGGGTACAACCACTTCGCCAACGACTGTGCCGCCATATTCCGCAATGTATGGCCGCGAGGCTGCCGCGCTGCTATGCCCCCATGCGTCGTCTTCCGTCAGCAGCAAGACCCTTCTCGATGGGCGGCCCGCCAGGGCGTATCCGAGAAGGGCGCGATTGAAGTTGGCCGCACTGGCATCGAACACGAATTTCGTGCGGTGGACATGCTCCACCGACTCGGACGGGGACGAGGAATTGGTATTGATAAAGATGACACCGTGCTTCTGGCACACGTCGGACATGCTCGCCGCAACGCCCGAGTCGATGGCGCCCAACATGAATCCCGCCTTGTTCCGGGTGATGAGCTCTTCGGCAACCTCGGCAGCTCGGCTTGCCTCCAGGGTGGGATCGCGCGACACGAGAACGATCTCGCGCCCCAAAAGTCCACCGCGCGCATTGAACTCGTCGATCGCCATTTCAGCACCGCGCCGATCCGATTCGGAGTGCAGTGCGAAGCGTCCTGTGGTGGGGGCAACATGGGCAATGATGATGGGAGGATTTTCGGCGCCGAATGCGCTACCGACGATTGCCGGCCGGTATGTCTCCGTGATCTGATTGAGAATGGAAACCGCCACCAGACCGGCCAGGGGAAAACCCAAAATTCGCTGCAATAACTTCTTCATTGTCGTGTGCAATTGAAGTCCCTGCCCGATTATTGCATATGCGAATTCCGGCATGAAGTGCAAATTTTGAGCGACGCAGGCAGGGTGGACGAAATACCTGCCCGCGTCTTCCTATTGATCCGGCACTGTGAAGTATTAACACCGTTCGGGCTGCACCCGCAAGGGGTAGACCGTGGCTGTAAGGGGCATTCGCCCCAACAGCGCACGCACAGCGTGTCGAAGCCCATTCACCTTTCGACAAGCTCAAGGCGAACGGACTTCAGACTTCATCGTGCCGGATCAATAACCTGGGGCGGGCATGCGGCCCCGGCTTAACGCGGCCTCAAACTCCTCCACCGGGACCGGACTGCCGAACAGGTAACCCTGGAAATGACTGCAGCCGTTTTCCAGAAGCAGGAGGCGTTGCTGTTCCGTTTCCACTCCTTCGGCGATGACATCCAGATTCAGGCTGTGCGCCATCGCGATGATGGTGCGCACGATCGCGAGGTCGTTTTTATCGGACACCAGGTCCCTGACGAACGATTGATCGATCTTGAGCTGGTTCAGCGGCAACCGCTTGAGATATTGCAGCGAAGAAAAACCGGTACCAAAATCATCCAGCGCAAAGTAGACGCCGATCGCTTTCAGGGCATTCATGGCCGCCACGATCTCTTCGATATTCCCCAGCAGAATGCTTTCCGTGGGCTCCAGTTTGAGCAGCTTCGGGTCGACGCCATGACGCTGCACGGTGTCCTTCACGAATGCGACGAAATTCTCCTTCTGGAACTGCTTTGCGCTCACGTTGACGGACAGCGTCAGGTGGCTGGTGAGCTTGTCCTGCTGCCATGCCTTCAGCTGCGCACAGGCGGCATCCAGCACCCAGTCGCCGATGGACAATATGAGCCTGGACTCTTCCGCCAACGGGATGAATTGCGCAGGGGAAACCAGGCCGCGTACCGGATGCATCCAGCGAATCAACGCTTCTGCACCGGTGGGACGGAACTGGTCATCCATCTGTATCTGGTAATACAACCGGACCTGGTTAAGATGAAGCGCCTCCCTTAACGCAGTTTCCAGTTCAACCCGATTGATAATTGCGTTCTGCATCTCCGCGTCGAAAAAACGGAAGGTGTTGCGGCCGGCATTTTTCGCCTGGTACATCGCGATGTCGGCCTGTTTCAGCACATCCTCAATTCCCCTTCTGTTCTTGCCGAACAGCGCAGCACCTATACTCGGCGTATTGTGGTATGCATGCGAGCCAAGTTGATACAGCCTGTTCAGGGAAAACAGGATCTTGTGCGCGACTATCTCCGTTTGCGTTGCCGCTTCAATCTCCGTCGAGCTCAAATCCTCAAGCAGTACAACGAATTCGTCCCCTCCCAAACGGGCAACGGTATCGCCTTCTCGCACGCAAGCTGTCAGACGTTCGGCGACTTTCTGCAAAAGCAGATCGCCAACGTCATGCCCAAGGGTATCGTTGAGCGATTTGAAATTGTCCAGGTCGATAAACAGCAGCGCACCCGTCTTACCGTTGCGCACGTTCGATACCAGTGCGTGCTGGAGACGGTCGGACAACAGCCGTCGATTGGGAAGATGGGTCAGCGGGTCGTAAAACGCCAGGAGCTCGATCTTCTCTTCCGCCTTCTTGCGCGAGGAGATGTCGCGGCAGAACGCGACGAACTGCTGCGCCTCCGTAAGGTACGATGTGGACACCTCTATGTTTATCAGATGGCCGTCCTTGTGGCGGTGGCGCGTTTCGAATACGTCGTATCCTTGTGCAATGACCCTGGCGATGTGTGCCTTGACGTCATCTCCCGACTGTTCGGCCTCCAGTTGGCTGACGTGCATTCCCCGTAATTCGTCGATGCTGTAACCGCTCATCTCCGCATAGGCCTGATTCGCCTCCAGCAGAAAACCCTTCGAGTCGACCAGCCAGAAGCCGTCATGCGCAGTCTGCAGCAACGCCCTGTATTGCCGCGCGTCGGTTTCGAGCCTTTTCCGGTCTGTGATATCCCGGCTGATACCAAGAAACACCGTCTCGCCGTCCATCTCCACGATGCGGGAGCTGACCTCAACGGGAATGACCGAGCCGTCCTTGCGGATACGGGCAGACTCGAATGTGGTGGCGCCCTGCCGGCCCGATTGTTCCGGCGCTGCCCGGTACCTGTCCGCGTACTCGGGGGCGGTGAATTCGGCCAGCGTCCTGCCCACGACCTCCTCTTTCGTATAACCCATGCGTTCGTGATCCGCACGATTCATGTCGACTATGCGGCCATCCGGCGATATCAGTTCGATGCCGTCATTCACCGAATCGAAGATGGTGCGGAATTTGCCTCTTTCATGTTCCAGCAGGTTGTACGGCTCTTCGATGACTTCGACAACGATGGCGCGATATATGAAGATGTAGGCGATCACCTTGTAGATATGTCCCAGCACGTTGTAGCTGCCGGTCATGGTGGTGTAAAGCGTGAAAAAGAATTCGCTCATCGCCAAGGTGCATACCGCACCGAACAGGAGCACCATCCTGAACGGCTGTGCCTCGCGCATCCTGGCCCACAGCAATGCCGCCGTGACGATGTTGATGGCGATGATCGCGTATTCGACGTTCTTCTTGAATGCAGTGAGCCCCGATCCGGGAATGAAGGTATCCGGCAGCCATGCCTGGTGATAGATCACGGCCCAGTTTATCAGTGCGGTGACTGCCAGCATTGAACCGAAGGCCAGGTAACGGGACGCGTCGGAGGAAATCTGCTTCCACGGCCTGATGGCAACGGCCAGCAGAACCGCGGCTGCCGCCAGGCGCGCGGACAACCAGAAATTGAGATGTTTTTGCGCATCGTTCGGTGAAATGAAATCCGGCATTCCGCCATAGGACACCGTGTGCGAGAAATCGAGCGCGCCCACTGCAAAAAATCCGCAGGCAAGCAACATGATATTGCCGGACCTGATACGGCTATGCGAATTCCAGCCGACCGCGAACACCATCATCGAGACTACGATGGATACCGTTTCCAGCAGAGTGTGCAGCGGAAGATAATATGGAATGCCCGTGAACTCGGATCGTGCGGGCGTCAGCCAGACGATCAGCTGAATCGCGGCCAGCACAAACAATATCCTTGCCGTTCCGGTGACGGCGTTCCGATATTGGGGGTGCAGCCTCAAGAATCCCGGCTTCTCGATTCCATGCATATGGCGTTCCTGTTTTGATTCCCTCTCTGATCGTCAGACCCGGCATGAACCATAATCTGATCGTCAGGGCTTATTTGCCCTGGGGTAGTTGCTGGCGATTCTTCAGAACCGGGGACAGGCCAATAAATTCGCTTGAATGGACGGCCACCGTGACCCGCTGAATTGGCGGCATCTTGATCGGGCATATCGGATAACGATGGGTGACAACCCGTTGCCGCAACGGAGCCCGCGGGGGCAACACAAACTGGCGGAGAGGGAGGGATTCGAACCCTCGGTAGGCTCACACCTACGCCTGATTTCGAGTCAGGTACATTCGACCACTCTGCCACCTCTCCGGATACTACCCCGCAATGCGCACCGATGATGCCCGGCACCGCGAGGGCGCGCATTTTACCAGCAACATTTGATTTTCGGGCAGAATGTTCGCCATGCGCAGCTTGCTCCCACTACAACTCGCGGTCGTCCTTGCGCTGTGCGCCTGGCTCTGGATCAAAACCACCGCCGTCAATCCCCTGCCGGACTGGCATCAGGGCGAGCTGGTGGTCATCGTTCCGCCTGCCGAAATGGAGACCGAGAACGCCTTTGAAACCGAACTGGCCGAACAGTTTGCCCGGCAGTTGCAGCTGAAACTGAAGATCGTCCCGCTGCCGGTCGACCAGGCGTTGCCTGCGCTGGCCGCCCACAAGGCCCACCTGGCGACCGGCGTCCGCAACACGAGCGATTACGCGGTGCGCTTCGGCAAGGCTTATCAATCGCTCGAAGAACTGCTGATCTGCCACGGGACGACACCGGACGACCTGGACGAACTGGATGGACGCGAGCTGGCCGTTGCTGCCGGATCGCCGCAAGAGGCGGCGCTGCGCGAGGTACGGCACGAACATGACAGGCTGGGCTGGAGATCGCAGCGCAATACGTCACCCGCCGAACTGCTGGAAGAGGTTGCCAACGGTGAACTGGATTGCACGGTAGCGAACGAAGAGCAGCTTGCGATGGCGCGGAATTACTATCCCGAACTGGGCGTGGCCCTGGATATCGATTCGCCTTCGGACATGTCCTGGGCCTTCTCCGTCGATGGCGATGCAAAACTGTTTGACGAAGCACAGCAATTCTTTGCCCGCATCAAGCAGGACGGCTCCTTGCGCCAGCTGATCGACCGCTACTACGGCCACAATGACCGGCTCGATGCGATGGATGCGGAAGCCTTCATCGCCCAGACGCGTACCGTGCTGCCGCATTACAAGCACTGGTTCCAGGAAGCGGCCGACCTCACCGGTATCGAATGGCAATTGCTTGCCGCGCTGTCATACCAGGAATCGCATTGGAATCCGAATGCCACCTCATACACCAATGTGCGCGGCATGATGATGCTGACAGACGAAACCGCCGACCGCATGAACGTCGAAAACCGTCTCGATGCACATGCCAGCATCCTCGCCGGGGCGCGTTACCTGCAATTGCTCAAGGAACAGCTGCCGCTGCGCATCAGCGACGAAGACCGGTTGTGGATGGCCCTCGCCGCCTATAATCAGGGCATGGGACACCTGGAGGATGCACGCATTCTGGCAAGCGAGTCCGGATTGAACCCAGACGTGTGGGCCGACGTAAAACGCATGATGCCTTTGCTGTCACGCCCTTCGTTCTACAAGAAAGCAAAGCGGGGCAAGGCGCGCGGAGGCGAGGCAGTGATCCTGGTCGAGACCGTGCGCCTGTACCAGGACATGCTGAAACGCCTCGATGCGCAGCAAAATCTGTATCAGTTGCCGCCTGTCTTGAAAAAAAGCTTTGTCGGCAGCCTCATGAATTAGGAAATCACCGATCAAACCCCCGTCCGTGGTGATCACCGGCTCGCGCATGTTGTTGGGGCTTCAGCCCCTTACAATCACGGTATACCCCTTGCGGATCAGATCGCGTTGATGGAGGTCAATCCGCCCATGTAGGGGCGCAGCACTTCCGGCACCAACACGCTGCCGTCGGCCTGCTGGTAGTTCTCCAGCACCGCCACCAGGGTGCGGCCTACAGCAAGGCCGGAGCCGTTGAGGGTATGCACCAGTTCCGGCTTGCCCTGCGCATTGCGGAAGCGTGCCTGCATGCGCCGTGCCTGGAAGGCCTCGAAGTTGGAACAGGACGAGATCTCGCGGTAGGTGTTCTGCGCCGGCAACCATACTTCGATGTCGTAAGTCGTCGCGGCGGAAAAACCCATGTCCCCGGTGCACAGTTTGACCACGCGGTACGGCAGGCCGAGCTGCTTGAGGATGGTCTCGGCATGGCCGAGTAGTTCTTCCAGCATCTCGTAGGATTTTTCCGGATGGACGATCTGCACCAGCTCCACCTTGTCGAACTGGTGCTGGCGGATCATGCCGCGCGTATCGCGGCCGTAGGAACCGGCCTCGCTGCGGAAGCACGGCGTGTGCGCCACGAACTTCATCGGCAGCTTTTCCAGCGGCACGATCTCGTCGCGCACCATGTTGGTCACGGGGACTTCGGCGGTGGGGATCAGATAGAAATCTTCCTCTATTCCTTCACCGACCGGGCGAGGCACTCGAAACAAATCTACCTCAAACTTTGGCAGTTGACCCGTACCATACATTGAAGTGCCATTCACAATGTACGGTACATAGGCCTCGGTATAGCCGTGCTTCTCGGTGTGTGTGTCCAGCATGAACTGGGCAAGCGCGCGGTGCAACCGAGCCAACGGTCCCTTCAACAGCGAGAAGCGCGAGCCCGTGATTTTCGCTGCGGTCTCGAAATCCAGCCCGCCCAGTCCCTCGCCAATGCTGACGTGATCCTGCACCTCGAAATCGAACTTTGGCGGTGTGCCAACCTTGCGCACTTCGACGTTATCCGCTTCAGACTTGCCGACGGGCACGTCCGCATGAGGCACATTAGGTATCACTTCTAGGAAATTTTGAAGCTCACCAATTGCACGACCAACATTTTGCTCAAGTTGTTTCAGTTCGTCGCCCAGCGCGCCCACCTCGGCCATGATTGCCGACACGTCTTCGCCCTTGGCCTTGGCCTGGCCGATCTGCTTGGAAGCCGCATTGCGCTTGGCTTGCAGCTCTTGCGTGCGCGTCTGGATGGTCTTGCGCTCGGCTTCCAGTTGCTCGAACTTCACGGTATCAAGCTGATAGCCGCGGGTCGCCAAGCGTGCGGCCACTCCGGCCAAGTCGTTGCGTAATGTTTGTATGTCTAACATGAGAACCTCAAAGTCAAAATCTATTAGCCACAGAGAACACAGAGATCACAGAGAGATTCGCTTCACTCCACTGACCATCTGCTTTTCTCCAAAATTCAGTAATAACCCGCGCTTCAACCCGGTTGCCTTTAGATAGGAGAGCAACTGGGCGGTTGCCACTTCGGGCAACATTCGCAGGGACTTAATTTCCACAACAACTTCATTTGCAACCAGCAAATCGAGACGCTGACCTTGAATCGCGTGCCCCTTGTACATCACATCAACAGCCAACTGCCGCTGAAATGACATCCCCATCAAACCCAGTTCAATACACAATGCCTCTTCGTAAATTGATTCCAACAATCCAGAGCCCAACGTTTTATGGACTTCAATTGCAGCCGCAATTATTCCCTCTGTCAGTTGATCTGCCACGGCTATCTCTGTGACCTCTGTGTTCTCTGTGGCTAATTCTTGTTTTTCGCTTTCGCATCCAGCTCACGCAGATGCGCCAACTTCTCCGCAATCTTCGCCTCCAGCCCGCGCTCGGTAGGCTGATAGAAACTCACTTCCGGCATACCGTCGGGGAAGTAATTCTCGCCCGCCGCATAACCATCCGCCTCGTCGTGCGCGTAACGGTAATCCTTGCCGTAATCCAGCTGTTTCATCAGTTTGGTCGGCGCGTTGCGCAAGTGCAGCGGCACTTCGCGCGAGCCGTCCTGACTGACAAAGGCGCGGGCGGCATTATACGCGACGTACCCGGCGTTCGACTTGGCCGCGACGGCGAGGTAGAGCACGGCCTGGGCCAGTGCCAGTTCGCCTTCCGGTGACCCGAGCCGTTCGTAGGTGGCGGCGGCATCGTTGCACAACTGGATGGCACGAGGGTCGGCCAGGCCGATGTCTTCCCAAGCCATGCGCACGATGCGCCGCGCCAGGTAGCGCGGGTCGGCGCCGCCGTCGAGCATGCGCACCAGCCAGTACAGGGCGGCATCGGGATTGGAGCCGCGCACCGACTTGTGCAGCGCCGAGATTTGATCATAGAACGCCTCGCCGCCCTTGTCGAAACGCCGCATCTTCTGCGCCAGCGTGGCATCGAGGAATTTGGTGTCGACCTTGCTCAACTTCGCGACGTTGGCTGCGGTCTGCAACTGCTCCAGCACATTGAGCAGGCGGCGCGCGTCGCCGTCGGCATAGCCGATCACGCGCTCCTTCGCTGCCGCCTCGAACTCCAGTCCTTGCAGCGCGACCTCCCGAGCGCGTTCGAACAGCTGCCCCATCTCAGCCTCGGAAAGGGATTGCAGCACATACACCTGCGCCCGCGACAGCAGGGCGTTGTTCAACTCGAACGAGGGGTTCTCGGTGGTCGCGCCGATGAAGGTGACCAGCCCCTGCTCCACATAAGGCAGGAAGGCGTCCTGCTGCGACTTGTTGAAACGGTGGACTTCGTCGACGAACAGGATGGTGTGGCGGCCGCTCTGCTGCAGGGTCTGCTCGGCCTGCGCGATGGCTTCGCGGATGTCTTTCACGCCGGACAGCACCGCCGACAGCGGCACGAATTCGGCATCGAAAGCCGATGCCATCAGGCGCGCCAGCGTGGTCTTGCCCACACCCGGCGGCCCCCACAGGATCATCGAATGCAGCTTGCCGGACTGGAACGCCAGGCGCAGCGGCTTGCCCTCGCCCAGCAAATGCGACTGACCGATGACCTCGTCGATGCGTCCGGGGCGCAGCCGCTCGGCCAAGGGTGCGGCGGGCTGGTTAGGCGCAAACAGGTCCCCGCTGCTCATTACTCGCCCAGCACGTCCGCACCTTTGGGCGGCACGAACTTGAACTGCTGCGCCCCGAAAGCCGGATTGCTTTTCAACGCGGAAAAACGCAACACCGTGTGATGGCCGAAGGCATCGTGCAATTCCATCACCATCAGTTCGGACTTGGCGTTGAAAGCCATGAGTATCTTCTGGAAAGTCGTCTCGGCCGATTTCGGGGTGGCCTGCAACCATTCCAGGCCATCGCGATCCTCGATGTCCTTGAGCACAAAGTCGCGCTCGATCTCGTTGTTGCCGGAGAGCAGCGCCGCCGGGCTGCTGCCCAGCGCGGCATCCAGCTTCTTGACCGTGACCTGGTTCAGGTCGGTGTCATACATCCAGAATTTCTTGCCGTCGCCGACGATGAGCTGTTCATACGGCTTTTTGTAGACCCAGCGGAACCGTCCGGGGCGTTCGAACTGCATGGTGCCGGAAGCGCTCTGGATGCGCTTGCCGTTCTTGTCCAGCACTTCCTGCGTGAAGTCTGCCTGCGCCGAATGCGTCGACACGACGAAGGTATGGAGCCTCTGGATGGCACTCGCATGCGCGGTTGTCGATGCAAGCAATAAAAGTGTGATGAGTGATTTTCTTAACATATTCCAAACCTGTGAGTTAATGGGAAAGGGAGAAGAGGGAAGAGCGAAGGGTAAAACCTGCGCGCGCCGCGGCTTCTACCCTTTCCCCTTCTCCCTTTCACCCTTCTCGATTGGGTGCAAGTACTTCGCGGTTGCCGTTGCTTTGCATGGGCGAAACCAGTCCGGCTTTTTCCATCGCTTCGATCAGGCGCGCGGCTCGGTTGTAGCCGATGCGCAGATGGCGCTGCACCAGCGAAATGGAAGGACGGCGCGTTTTCAGCACGATCTCCACAGCCTGGTCGTACAGCGCATCGGCTTCGGCATCTCCGCCACCACCATCGTATTCACCCTCGGCCGCTTCATCCAGTGACGTCAATACGCCCTCGACATAGTTCGGCTGGCCCTGCGCCTTGAGATGTTCGGCGACGCGGTGCACTTCCTGGTCGGAAACGAACGCCCCGTGTACACGCTGCGGATAGCCGCTGCCCGGCGGCAGGTAAAGCATGTCGCCCTGACCCAGCAGCGCTTCCGCGCCCATCTGGTCGAGAATGGTGCGCGAATCGATCTTGCTCGATACCTGGAACGCGACGCGCGTCGGCACGTTGGCCTTGATCAGCCCGGTGATCACATCGACCGAGGGGCGCTGCGTCGCAAGCACCAGATGGATGCCTGCCGCGCGGGCTTTCTGTGCCAGGCGTGCGATCAGCTCTTCCACCTTCTTGCCCACCACCATCATCAGGTCGGCGAGTTCGTCGATGAAGATCACGATGAACGGCAATTCTTCCAGCGCTTCTGGATTCTCCGGCGTGATCGTGAACGGGTTGGTCAGCGGCTTCCCGGCTTTGACGGCATCGCGTACCTGCTGGTTGTAACCGGCGATGTTGCGCACACCCAGTGCCGACATCAGCTTGTAGCGCTTGTCCATCTCCTGCACGCCCCAATTGAGCGCGGACGCGGCCTGGCGCATGTCGGTGACCACCGGTGCCAGCAGGTGCGGGATGCCTTCATACACCGAAAGTTCCAGCATCTTGGGATCGACCAGCAGCAGTCGCACCTGCTGCGGCGTGGATTTGTACAGCAGGCTCAGGATCATGGCATTGATCGCCACCGATTTGCCGGAACCGGTGGTGCCTGCCACCAGCACATGCGGCATCTTGCCCAGGTCGGCCACCACGGGCTTGCCGGAGATGTCCTTGCCCATCGCCATGGTCAGCGGCGAATGCATGTCGGCATAGACCTGGGAACCGAGTATCTCCGAGAGATGCACGATCTGGCGTTTCGGGTTGGGGAGTTCCAGCGCCATGTAGCTCTTGCCGGGTATGGTCTCGACCACGCGGATGCTGACCACGGACAGGGCGCGCGCCAGGTCGCGCACGAGGTTGGTGATCTGGCTGCCTTTTACGCCGACGGCGGGATCGATCTCGTAGCGCGTGATGACGGGGCCGGGATAGGCACCGACCACCTTGACCTCGACGCCGAAATCCTTGAGCTTGCGTTCAATAAGGCGAGAGGTGAATTCCAGCGTCTCGGCGGAGACCACTTCGACCTGCTGCTTCGCCTCATCGAGCAGATGCAATGGCGGCAGATCGGAATCCGGCAGATCGGCAAACAGGGAGACCTGTTTCTCTTTTTGCACACGCGTCGAGCGCGGCACTTCGTACACGGGCATCTCGATGTGGATGGGCTCGTGCTCTTCCACGCGCTTCTTTTCCTCTTCCACCACCACGCTGCGTTCCTGCATCGCCTGGGCGCCGATGCGCTTGTCCTGCCGGGTCTGCCAGGTATTGCGCGCCCACAACCAGGCGTTCTCCAGCACACCGCCCAGCCAGTCTGCGAGCCTGAGCCAGGACAAGCCGGTGTAGAGGCTGAAGCTGACCACCATCAATGCCAGCAGGAACAGGGTGGCACCAGTGAATCCCAGCACATGCGAAAGGCCGCTGCCCATCACCGCGCCCAGCATGCCGCCGGGTGCCAGCGGCAACGCGACCTTCCATGTATAGAGGCGCAAGGCCTCCAGCGCGCTGCTCGCAAACAGCAGCACCAGAAAACCCAGGAGGGATACCCATAGCGCGCGCTGATCGAACAGGCTGTCGGCACGGATGCGGCGGTAACCGGCCCATACGCGCTGCAACATCAGCGTGACCCACCACCAGGCGGAAAAACCGAACAGGTAGAGCAGCACGTCCGCCAGCCATGCACCGAGCACGCCGCCGGGATTGCGGGTGATCGCCGCGCTCGCGCTATGCGACCAGGAGGGATCGGCGCGGTCATAGCCGATCAGGATGAGGATCAGGTAGAGCGCCACCGCCACCAGCAGCAGCCAGCGCGATTCCCGCAACAGGCCGAGCAGCCTTTCCGGCAACGGAGGGCGGGGGCGTTCGGGTGGCGCCATCAAATTCCCTCGGCGTCGTTGGGGGCGGGCGGCAGGAATCCGAGGCGTCGTGCCGCGCTGACTGCTTCCAGCCGCGAGTTGACATGCAGGGCCTGATAGACCGCCGCCGTGTGTATCTTGACCGTGCCCTCGGCCAGATTCATCTTCCTGGAGATCTCCTTGTTCGCCAGACCCGAGGCAAGATAGGTCAACACTTCGAGCTGGCGCGAGGTGAGGCCGAACTTGGCGGCGCGTTGCGAACGCTTGTTCACCAGCGTCTCGCCCTGGTCGACGCTGTTCATCGCCTGCTGCAGGAGTTGCGGCGGCAGATAGATGCCGCCCTCCAGCACCATGCGCAACGCGGACAGCATGATCTTGCTGGACGACATCTTGGAGATGAACCCCATCGCTCCCGACTCCATCACGCTCTCGATGTCGTCGCGATGATCGGAACCGGATACGACAACCAGCGGGATATCCGGATAGCGCAGATGGAAGAACTGTATGGACGGAACGCCCTCGCTCCCCGGCATGTTCAGATCGAGCAGCGCGAGATCGACATCGGGATTGTCGTGTACCAGCTGCAGTGCCTCCTGGAAATTCCCCGAGTCCAGAATTTCGACTTCGTCGGCAAGCTGTTGCAGCACATAGTGCATGCCATCGCGGAACAATGCATGGTCATCCGCCATCAGCACCTTGATCTTCATCTTTCACCCCTCAATACTTTAGCGCCCGCAATCATACCACTCCCGGCAAGGCCTTCTATGTTTCACCTTGCAGGGCGAAATGCATCATCGCCCGCAAGCGCATCGGCGCGATCGGCTTGTGCAGCAGGACCGCGTTGCTGTCGTGTATCTCCTGCAGGGTCGAGATGGCGGTATCCCCGGTCAGCACCACTACAGGCAGGTCCTTGCCCCATTGTTCGCGCATCATCTTGATGACATGAATGGCCGTCATGCCATAGGGCAGGCGAAAATCGCAGACCAGCAGATCGGGTCTCAATCCGGCGATGTCCAGCTTGCGCATGACGTCTTCGGCGTATGCGCCGGCTTTCACCGTGCATCCCCATTGTTCCACGAGGTCGGCAGTCACATCGCGGATATCCGGATCGTCTTCCACGAGCGCGATGACGCGGCCGTTCAGGTCATATTGCGAATGGGTGATGACGAACGGCTGTGCCAGGTTTTCGGAATTGCCCGTCGGAACCTCGAAACTGAACACCGACCCCACGCCCGGCATTGAACTGACCCGCACTTTGCATTCCAGCAGGTTTTCGATCCGGCGCACGATGGACAAGCCCAGCCCCAGTCCTCTGCGCCGGTCGCGGTGCGGATTGTCGGCCTGATAATATTCCTCGAAGATGTGCGGCAGGGTCTCTGCCCGGATGCCGATGCCGGTATCGGCGACTTCCAGACCGACCATGCCGGCCCCGCAGGTGCAGCGAACGACTACGCCGCCGGTATCGGTATAGCGAATGGCATTCGAGATCAGGTTGCGCAGCATGCGCTCAAGCAGGAAAGGATCGCTATAGACCACCACACTGCACAGGTTCTGTGCGCCGCACTCGTTGCCGCTACAGAGTGGCAACTGAAAGCTCAACCCTTTTGCCTGGGCGAGCGGGGCAAAGTCGCCGTATATCCGGTCGAACAGGGAACCCAGCATGAAATGCTGCTTGCGCGGCTCGACGATGCCCGCATCCAGGCGCGAGACATCCAGCAGGTCGTCGAACATGTCGACCAGGGCATTGACCGATTTGCCGATCTGCTCGGCGATGCGGATCGTCTCCTTTTCCCTGGCGGCATCCTGCAGGGCATCGGAGAACAATCGCAATGCCTGCAAAGGCTGGCGCAAGTCGTGACTGGCAGTCGCAAGGAACTTCGATTTTGCCTGATTGGCCTGTTCCGCTGCCTGGCGCGAAGCTTCCGCATCCCTTTTCCGCTCCAGCAGGGCGCCCACCAGAAGCTCGTTCTCGAACCTGCGCCGCTGCGACTGTTCAAACGTGCGAATCAGTTCCAGTGAGGACTTGAGCACGAAGGCGAAGAACATGACCAACATGCCGAACAGTATCCAGTGCGTCGTATCGTTTTCCCATGCGAGCCGCCCCAGCAGCGGCAGGATCATGATCGTCAGATAGATGACCATCGAGGGAGGATGGAACGGATTGCTGGTCGCCGCGCCCGCCGACATGCCCATCACCACGCAGATCAGCAGCGCCTGATAAGCCAGATCGCCGGAGACGAACATCAGCACGCCCGCACTGCCCCATGTGATTGCGACCAGCGCGGTCAAACGCCTGAACGTGCGATCCCAGTCGAGATTCTGCAAAACGGTTTTGGTGAGTGTGCCGCGACGGCGCCAGAAATAATACTCGATGGCATGTACGGTATAGACCGCCACCAGCCATGTCTGCAACGTGGCGTGCGCGATCCGGTCCCACATCAGCATCGCCAGCATCGGTGCCAGCACGAATTCCGCAACCAGCATCAGCGGATAGCTGTCTATGCGGGCTCGAACCTGCTCCGCGCGTATCTGCAGATTCTTTTCGTCCAGTTCAAACCGCAACAGGTCGATCAACGAACTCATCTGAATGCCAGCAATAGCCTGACGTCCTGCACCCACGTATCGGAATGCTGCCAGAAGGGCGACAGCAGGATCGGCCGGCCCCTCGGCGCGATGAAATAGGTCCCGGCCGAATGGTCCAGATCGTATCCGCCATTCTTGTTCGCGTGTTTCTCGTAGGTCACGCCGAATGCCTTCGCGGCTTGTGCGATCGCCGCACTATCGCCGGACAGTCCCTTGAAAGTCGGGTAGAACGCCGCCGGATATTTCGCCAGCAGGTCCGGTGTATCCCGTTCGGGGTCGAGCGTGATGAACAGCACCTGCACCCTGTCCGCATCTTTGCCCAATGTGCGCATCATCTGCGCCAGATCGGCAAGTTCGGTCGGGCACACCTGCGGGCAATGCGTATATCCGAAGAACAGCACCACGACCTTGCCGCGAAAATCCTCCAGGCTGACCGGCTTCCCGGCTGCATCGTTCAGGTGAAAATCCGCTTGTGCATACTTCGCACTCACGTCGCTGGCCTGGAATGGCGACGGCAGGGTCTGCTCGCCGCACGCGGCAAGCAGGGACAGCAATGAGAACAGCAACAGCTTATGCAGGGACATGACAGCTACCACTCCATCCGTTTGTATAAAATGTGTATCCGACCTTGGCCAATCCGTACACGCCGAACATCACCACCAGCAGCCCCGCCGATAGCCGCACGCGCGGCGATTGTACCCAGCTTCTGGCGCTTTCCCAGAACAGCCCGATCACCATCAGGTTCGGCAATGTGCCCAGGCCGAAAGCCAGCATGATGAGCGCGCCCCGCAGCGCGCTGCCACTGGCCAGGGCGGTGAGCAGCACGCTGTACACCAGCCCGCACGGCAGCCAGCCCCACAGCACGCCCAACCCCAGCGCACGCGGCACCGTGTTGACCGGCAACAGCCTGGTCGTATAGGGCTGCAGGCGCTTCCACAGGCTTCCGCCCAGCCGTTCGAGCTGCCGTACCGCGCCCCATACACCGGCAAGATACAAACCCAGCATGACAAGCATCAGGCTCGACAACGCAAAGAGCAAGTGTTGCACGGGAACCGCGTCGCGCATCAGCAAGCCGGCCTGCCCCACTGCGCCGACCAATGCCCCGGCGATCGCATAGCTCGCGATGCGCCCGCTGCTGTAGGCCAGGTGGAACGGCCAGCGCGCGCCTCCCTTCAAGCCTATCCTCTCCCGAAGGGAGAGCCGGTCGCCCTGTCTCCCCCCGGGGGAAAGTTGGATAGGGGGTTTCGGTACCTGTGCGGTGAAGACGCCGACGATGCTGCCGCACATGCCAAGGCAATGCACGCCGCCGAGCAACCCGACCAGGAAAACCGCGACCAGACTGAATTCAACCATCGGCTTCTTTTTTCTCCAGCATCTCCAGATGCAAATACGCGGCAGCAGCCCTGGCATCCGGTTGCGGCTGACAGGGAATGATGCCCAGCAGCGGCGCCGCGATGCGCTCGCGCAATGCCTGGATGTTCTCCTGCAAAGCGGGCATGCCCGCATCCAGCACGTTGGCCACCCAACCCGCACATTCTAGTTGGTAATGGGCGATAGCGTGCATCGTCAGCAAGGCATGGTTCAGACATCCCAGCCGCATGCCCACCACCAGTACGACCGGCAGCCCGAGCTGTCTGGCGAGATCGGCACTGGTCTGCCTGTCGTTCAGCGGCACGCAGAATCCCCCCGCCCCTTCGACGATGACCTCGTCGGCCTGCCCGGCCAATTCCCGGTACGACGTCATGATGCGCGCGAACTCTATGCTCGCCCCGGCATGCCGCGCAGCCAGATGTGGAGCGATGGGATGATGGAAGCAATAAGGATTGATCTGGCCGTAGGTGGCCTGAACCGTGCTCGCAGCGCGCAGGAGTTTGGCATCTTCGTTGTGGTCGTCATCGTCGCAGCCCGCCGCAACCGGCTTGAATCCGGCCACGCGCTTGCCCTGCGCCGAGAAGGCGTGCAGCAGCGCGCAACTCACCAGCGTCTTGCCCACGCCTGTATCGGTTCCCGTGACGAAATAGCTCATAGTTTGAAGTCCGTCCTGATGATGGCGCGCCCGTCCGCAGTCGCCTTCGGTGCAGGCTTCCACGCATGGCCGTAGATGATCTCGAAAGTGGCCGGCAACTTGCCGTCGCGCCGCAGCTTCTCGTAGTTCTCGGTGACGCGCTGCCATGCCGCCTTGCCCATCATGCCGGGCGCGCGCCCGGCAGTGGCATTGTGCGCACCGATGCTTTTCAGGTCCTGCATCACCGCACGCACATCGCTGTAAGTCAGCGTGATCTTCTCCATCTCCATCACCGGATCGGTGAAGCCCGCCGCCACCAGCATATCGCCGATGTCGTGCATGTCGGCAAAACGGCTGAGATGGTTATAGCCATCCACGTCGTGAAACGCCGTGCGCAACTCCCGCAAGGTATCCACGCCGAAACTGGAAAACATCAGCAATCCGTCCACTTGAAGCGCGCGGCTCAGTTCGACAAAGGTCGCGGGAAGATCGTTGCACCATTGCAGCGCGAGATTCGACCACACCAGCCCGACGCTGCCGGAAGCGACAGGCAGGGCCTCGACGTCGGCGCAGAGGTAATTCTCGCGCCTGGATGCGAACAATTTGCTCCACCAGCCCGACGTTCCACGCGCCACCTCCAGCATCCCGATGGAGATATCGAGCGCGGTGATCTCCGCTTTGGGGTAGCGCTCGCCCAATTGCCGCGTACCCCACCCGGTTCCGCTACCGACATCCAGCAAGCGCCGGGGCTGCAGCTTGACGTAGTCCAGCCGCTCCAGCATGCGCGTGCACACTTCGCGTTGCAACACCGCGGCTGCATCGTACTGCTGTGCGGCGCGGTCAAAGGCTCGTCTTACCTGCCGCTTGTCTATCTCGAATTCATTCATGCAGAAAGCTCTTCATTTGTTCGACAAAAATCTCAGGATGCGACAGGAACGGCGCATGTGCCGCACCGGCGATTTCCACCAGGCGCGCAGACGGCATGGTTCGCGCCATATAGTGCGACGCTTCGGGCGGCGTCAGCCTGTCGCGCTCGCCGGCCATAATCATGGCCGGTTGTTTTATATGCTGCAATTCTCCGCGCAGATCGGCGTCCCGCAGAATATCCAGGCCCGCACGCAGGGCGGCCATATCCGGTTCGCCGCGGCTGAACAGGCGTTCCCGCAGACGCGCCAGCAATTCGCGCTCGTTCTCGCTGCCGCGCAGCTGCAACGCGATGAAGCGGCGCAGGGTGGCCGCATGATTCTGCTCCAGATCGCCGGCAAATTGCTTCAAGACATCGTTCTCCATGCCGCAAGTCCAGTCTGCACGCCGGGCGAAACATGGCGTGCTCGCAACCAGGATCAGGCGCCGAACCTTGTCAGGTTCCCGTGCCGCCCAGCGCAAAGCGATCTGACCTCCCAAAGACCAGCCGCATACTGCCAGCGGCTCATCGAAACTGGCAAACAGCTCGTCAACGATCGCATCGAGCGTGGTGATTTTTCCCGCCTCGCTGTAGCCATAACCCGGCAGATCGACGCGATGCACCCGGAAGTCTGCGGCCAACTTCTGCGCCACTTCATCCCAGACGCCGCCGTGCATGCCCCAGCCGTGAATCAGCAACAACGACGCACCGCTTCCAGTCACTTCAATATGCATAGAGACTCCCTCACCCGAACCCTGATGAAACTACTAGCCATTCGACTAGGCCCGCAAGCGGGCAAGTCGCTGGTTATCTCCCGAAAGGAGAGGGGCCAAGCGTACGCTGCGCGAATTTACGATTCCTGTGCAAGCTCATGCAACGCCCCGACGAGTTGATCCACATCCGCAGCGCTGTGCGCAGCCGATAGCGTGATGCGCAGCCTTGCCGTACCCTGCGGCACGGTGGGCGGGCGGATCGCCGCAACCCAGATGCCGCGCTCGCGCAGCCCCTCGCTGAGCTTCAAAGCCTGCCGGTTGTCGCCAATCAGCAGCGGTTGTATCGCGGTATCCGAAGGCATCAGCTGCCATGGCATATCCGACAGGCCGTTGCGCAGCTGCGCGACAAGTTCTCTCAGATGCCCACGCAATCCATCACCCCGGGCGATCAGTTGCAGGCTCTGCGATAGCGCTACAGACAACGCTGGAGGCGTGGCCGTGGTGTAGACGTAGCTGTGCGCATGGTTGATGAGCGTGTCGATGACGGCTTGTTCGGCCGCGATGAACGCGCCCGACACGCCTGCCGCCTTGCCCAGTGTCGCCATGTAAATGATGCGATCGGACGCGATGCCGAAATGCGCCAGCGAACCCCGTCCCTGTTTGCCAAGCACACCAAAGCCGTGCGCGTCGTCCGTGTACAGCCAGGCATCGTACCGCTCGCACAGGGCCAGCAATTCGCGCAACGGGGCGATATCGCCATCCATGCTGAACACGGCGTCGGTAATGACAAGTTTGCGCCCGCTGCTCGTCTGTGCAAGCAACCCCGCCAGCTGCGCCACATCCCCATGCCGGTAGCGCTTCACCCCGGCACGCGAGAGCAGCATCGCATCGTTCAGCGAAGCATGGTTGAGCTTGTCGGCGAACACCGTATCCCCCTTGCCCACCAGTGCATGTACGGCGCCAAGGTTCGCCATATAGCCGGTGGAAAACAGCAGCGCCGCAGGCTTGCCGGCAAACGCGGCGAGTTGCTGCTCGAGACGATGATGCGGCTCGAAGTGTCCGCTCACCAGATGCGCGGCTCCCGCGCCGACTCCCCATTGCTGCGCACCCTGTTGCAGCGCGGCGATGAGTTGGGGGTGATTGGCGAGGCCGAGGTAATCGTTGCTGCAGAAGGCAAGATAGGGTTTGCCGTCCACGATGATGTGAGGGGACTGCGGGCTCGACAGCGTGCGGCGGCCGCGCAGCAGGCCGAGTGCCGCGCGTTCGTCCAGTTCGTTTTGTAATTCGGTGAAAGGCATGTTGGCCACAGAGAGCACAGAGTACACAGAGAAAATCAGTACAGAACGAGGGTCTCTCGGTGATCTCTGTGTGATCTGTGGCTAATGGTCTGTTTCTGCAAGCGGGTACATGCCCAGCTTGTCCATCAGCGCGCGATCCCGTTCTACTGCAGGATTGCCCGTGGTCAGCAGCTGGTCGCCGTAGAAAATGGAGTTGGCCCCGGCGAGGAAGCACAGCGCCTGCACCGCATCGCTCATCTCGCCCCGTCCGGCGGAAAGTCGCACAAAAGCGTGCGGCATGGTGATGCGCGCGGCGGCGATGGTGCGCACGAAATCCAGTGGGTCGAGGTCTTCCGTATCCGCTAGCGGCGTGCCTTCCACCTTGACCAGGTTGTTGATGGGCACGCTTTCCGGGTAAGGGTCCATGTTGGCCAGTTGCGCAATCAGGCCGGCACGCTGCGTCAGGCTCTCGCCCATGCCGATGATGCCGCCGCTGCATACATGCATGCCCGCGTTGCGTACGCGTTCCAGCGTGTCGAGGCGATCCTGGTAGTCGCGCGTGCTGATGATGTTGCCGTAGAACTCGGGGGCGGTATCCAGGTTGTGGTTGTAGTAATCCAGCCCAGCGTCGCGCAACTGCCTGGTCTGCTCGTCGTTCAGCATGCCCAGGGTCGCACAGGTCTCCAAGCCCAGCGCGCGTACTTCCCTGACCATTTCCACTACAGCCTTCATATCTTCGCTGGAAGGTTCGCGCCACGCCGCGCCCATGCAAAAGCGGCCGGCACCGGCCTGTTTGGCGGCTCTGGCAGCCTTCAGCACCTCGTCCACTTCCAGCATCTTCGTGTTCTCCACCCCGGCGGAATGGTAGGACGACTGCGAGCAATAGCCGCAGTCCTCCGCGCAACCGCCGGTCTTGATCGACAGCAGGGTGGAGAGTTGCACCGCATTCGGGTCAAAATGCTCGCGGTGCACTTGCTGCGCGCGATACATCAGGTCCGAGAAGGGCAACTTGAACAGCGCCTCGACTTCCGCGACGCTCCAGCGCTGCGACGTCGTTTGGGGTTGGACGGGACGGACGAATTCGACGGTTTTGGTTTGCATAAGAATATGGGCAAGCAAGTAGAATGACAGGGAAGCAGCCTCGCCCCGGAACATCACAGGATCGGAACGACTTGTCTATTTTATCCCATCACCCATTAAACATCAGTGCAAATTTTATGCGCCTGCTGCCTGCACAGCCCTGCCTGCTCTGCGGCGCGTCAAGCAAGACCGGTCTGTGTTGCGAGGCCTGCGATGCAGAATTGCCGCGCCTGACCGGAGAGCACTGCCCGATCTGCGCATTGCCCACGCCTTCTGGCGAGGTATGCGGGGAATGCCTGAAACACGCCCCGGCCTTCGACCATACCGTGGCGGCGTTCAGCTATGGCTTCCCGCTCGACAAGCTGATCCAGTCGCTCAAGTTTCGCGAACGTTTGATACTCGTCAATTACCTGGCGGACGCCGTGGTCAAGCGGGTAACGGCAGTGCCTGACTGCCTGGTTGCCCTGCCGTTGCATCAGTCGAGGTTGCGCGAAAGGGGGTTCAACCAGTCGATGCTGCTCGCGCGCCGGATCTCGCAACGGCTGGACCTCCCCCTGCTTCCGCATGCCTGCGCAAGGGTGCGAAACACGCCGCCGCAATCTTCGTTGCCATGGAAGGAACGCGACAAGAACATGCGCCAGGCCTTCACCTGCAGCCCTGAAGCCGGTGTGCGCGGCAAACATGTGGCGATCGTGGACGACGTGATGACAACAGGTGCTTCGATCGGAGAGTTGTCACAGGCACTGAAGCGGGCTGGAGCGCGCGAGGTAAGTGCCTGGGTGGTGGCACGGACATTACCGCACGACCGCTGAATCTTGGAGTTCCTTGAGTTTACTCTGCACGAATGCCTGTAATTGCGCGTTCAGGCCATGCGAGGCCAGCGCGCGCTGATAGGCGTTACGGGCGTCGTCACTGCGTTTTAGCGCCTGCAGCGAGATTCCCAGGCCCATCAACCAGATTCCGTTATCGGGCGCGAGTTTCAGCGCGACTTGGTAATGCTCGACGGCTTCGTCCTGCCGGTTCTGCCGCTGCAACAAGGCGGCCACGAATGCCTGGTAATCGGCCTGGCCCTCTGCATAAGGCAAAGTCTTCTGCAGGGTCTCCAAAGCCGAAGGCACTGCACCGCGCTCCACCTGCAAGCGCGCCATCAACATGGCAAACGAAGCGTCACGCGGGTCGCGCTTCAACCCCCTTTGCAGCACACGCTCGGCATCGTCGTTACGTTTGAGGCTGATCAGCAAAGCGACCCAGGCCTTGCGCGCGTCCTTGTACGACGAGTCGATCAGCAGTGCGTTTTCATAACCCGCCAGCGCGTCATTCGTTCTCCCTTCCTGCATAGCCTGATTGGCTTTGCGAAATTCGATATCGGCCCGTTGCTGCGGAGTGACCGTCTTGATCCGCAGGTCCGGCGAGTCCTCCCCTGACGTTCCTTCCGCGTCGTCGGCGACCCGGTCCGCGGCCCGCTTCGACTTGTGCGGTCCGGTCTTTACCACTTCAGGTGCGGCTGCAGACTGCTCGTCGTTCTTCACCACGAGTATCGGCTTGCCATGCAAGTCTCCCGTGGAAGGTGATATGCCGGACGCGGCAGTCAGGCCAGTCTCCGCGGGCGCCGAAACTGCAATGGGTACGGAAGCTGCGACAGGTGCCGGAACCGCCGCGGAAGCCGGACCGGCCGGCGGAAGCGGCGCCACCTTCGGTATGGCCGCCACGGCAGGCTGTTCGCGCTCAACGGTCATCGTGCGCCCCAGATACCATTTTCCCGCCGCCAACAAGAGCAACAACGCCGCCGCTGCAGAAACATAGCGCATCGCATGCGACTGCTTGCGCGGAGGAACCGCGCGTATCGTTTCCTCGCCCAGGGGCACGGTTGCACCGCGGCCTTCGAGTTCGTTCAATACCTGGTTGATGAGGCTCATCGCAGCCACGCTCCCAACGCAACAAGTGCAGATACCGCCACGGCGGCGGCGCTCCACCAGACCCACATCATCCAGTCTTTGTGCGATTCCGGCGTGTCCGCTGCGGCTTTCTTCACGTGCCGCACCTGCACCTGCTGGCGCCCTTCCGCATAGGTCAGCATCAGCGCCTTATGCGCGATGATATTGGCCAGTCTGGGCGTGCCGCGGGTAACCCGGTGCAGCAGATTGACCGTCCTCGGACCGAACAGGGTCTCTCCCTTGAAGCCGGCTACGGCCAGGCGATGGCGCAGGTAACGATCCATTTCGTCCCGGTGCAATCCTTGCAGTTCATACTGAAAGCTGATGCGCTGGCGCAGCTGGCGTACCGAGTTCTGCTTGAGGCGTTCGTCCAGTTCCGGTTGCCCGAACAGCACCACCTGCATCAGTTTGCGCTTTTCGGTCTCCAGGTTGGTGAGCAGGCGCAACATCTCCAGGCTTTCCAGCGGCATCGCCTGCGCTTCGTCCAGGCACACCAGCACGCGTTTTCCTTCACGCGCAAAATTGAGCAGGGTACGCGTCAGCTCCTTCAGCAATTGATGCTGGTCGTAGGAGCTATCGATCTCTATGCGGAACTCTTCCGCCAGCGCCAGCAAAAGGCTGCGCGGCTCCAGATACGGATTGGGGATGTAAGCGGTGATGAATTTTGCCGCATGGCGTCCGCTGACGCCGCCGTCCTGCGTTCCGATGGCAGTGGCCGTTTCGCGGTCGCTGTTGAGCGTGGCGATGAACTTGCGGCACAGCAGAGTCTTGCCGTTACCCACCTCGCCCACGATCTTGATGAAACCTTCGCCGGTGCGCGCCGCCACCAGCAGGGTGTTCAAGCCTTCCTGGTAATTGGTGCAGGCAAAGAAGAAGCTGGTGTCGGGCGTCAGCGAGAACGGCAATTCGCGCAGGCCGAAGTGCGCAAGATACATGTTATCTGGACATGCTGTTTATGCGGTCGCGGCTGCGCGCGATGTCGTCCGACCAGTCCTTGTCGCTGTCCACCACGGTCGGCTTGATCAGGATCACCAGTTCGCGCTTCTCGGTAGTCCTGTTGGTTTGCCCGAAGATCGATTTGGGCAATCCCGGTATACCTGAGTTGTCGTTAGTCTCTGCCTGACGCATCAAGCCGCCAATGGCGACGATCTGTCCGTCGCGCGCACGCACGATACTGTCCGTTTCAGACACCGAACTGGAGGCCATCGGCAAGTTCATCGTTCCCATCAACGCACCCAGATCCACCAGCTTGTTCACGGTCGAAACCGTGCTCACCGAGGGATGCACATGCAGGATGATCTCGTTGTTTTCGTCGATACGCGGCGTCACGTCCAGCGCGATGCCGGAAAAGAAAGGCTGTACCGTCACGGTCGGGGGAACGCCCGGCACCAGCTGCGTCGACGCCATGCCGCCCGTGACTCCCGTCACGAAAAACTCGTCGGTGCCGACTTTCAGCACCGCTTTCTGGTTGTTCAGCGTCGCGATGCGCGGGCTGGACAGCACGTGCACGTCGCCTTGCGTTTCCAGGAAATTCAGCAGCGAAGCAAAGTTGCTGTTCTGGAAAGCGAGTCCGAACATCGTCCCCGGGGTTGTGCCAGTCGGCAGGTTGGTCGTTGATGTCGGCAGCAGCGATGCACCCGCCGTTGCGGTGAGCGGGATGCTCGACAATGCCGTGCCGGGGGGAGTCAGGGAGCCGCCGGGGCTGCCCACCCCTGCGCTCAGGTGGCTGTTCGGGCCATTCCTGAAAACTGCCCAGTTGACGCCGGACTGGTATGTACTGTTCAGTTGCACTTCGACGATCTTGGCCTCGAGAATCACCTGGCGCTCGATGGATATCTGCGATGCCTTGAGGTATGCGGCGACGCTCTTCAACTCGTCCGGCATGGCGCGGATCACGATCACGCCCGACATCGGGCTGATGACGATGCTGCGGCCCTTCTCGTCGCCCACGATGGTCTTGAGCGCGAGGCTCAGTTCATTCCAGAAGTCGGATGAAGTCGTCGTGGTGACCTTGCTGCTGTTGTCGGTACCCCGCTCGAACTTGAGGTTCTTGTTCTCGCCGCCGCCGACGATCGTGGTCCCCTGGTTCATGGTCTGCATGGTGCCCCCGCCCGCGCCGCCCGTTGCGGACGTTGAAGAGCTGTCGGTCAAGGCGCTCGACGTCACGCGAACCGAGGATGTTCCCGCTCGATTTCCGGTGAGGTAGTTCACCTGGAAAATCCGCGTCTGCAATGTCAACGGCAGGATGTAGATGCGGGTGCCGTCAACCTTGTACTCGTATCCGTACATTTCGCGTATCGATTCCAGCGCATCGAACACGGTCACATCCTTGAGCGAAAGTGAAATGTTGCCGCTCACGTCCGGATGCACCAGCACACTGTAACGCGTGCCGGAGACGATCGCCATGAACACCTGCTTCGCCGGTGTGTTGTTGACGGCCAGATCGAACTTGGTCTCCAATGGCTTATTGTCGGGCTGGACGGGGGCCAACGCCAACGGGGGCAGCAACGCCTGATCCACCGCCTCCTGCTTTGCAGCCTCGCGCGGAGCGACAGCGGCGTCCATCTCCTTGTTGATCTTTTCGGCCGCCTCGTTCCTGGGGTTGCCGCCCGTTGCACAGGCAGACAACAGCAAGACCGCCAGCAATACTGCCACTCGTTTCATTTGACTCCTCCCGCGCTCTTTTCCGGCAGACTCGTCTGCTCTGATGTTTTGTCTTGTGCTGGACCCACTTGCTGCCCCGCTTCATTCTTCCTGATGTTCACTTTGGGGAACAGTTCCAGCACGCGCCTGCCCTGCGCATTCTGCAGCACGACACTGCTCTCCCTGATTTCGACCAGCCTGGAATCGCCCGACTTGCCGCCGAGACTCACCGTCTCGCCGTTGATGATCGCCGCACGGTATTGCGGGGAAATAATGATGGACTGCAATCCGTGCGCCACATCCTCCGCCGGCACAACCTCGGATGCACTGCCCGCATTCAGGTCTATGGACGGGCGGGTCGGGTCCGGCAACGATTCCGCCGCAACGTTCAGCGACGCGCACAGCAGCGCTGCATACAGCGTTAGCCTCAGACCTTTAGCCATGTCCTGTCCAGACTGAGAGTGTACAGCGTCAAGGTAAGCTCCACGGTGGGGTGTTGCACCACGTCCATTTTCGCCGCGCCCCAATACATCTGGGCGGGCAACTTTTCCAGCGCGGTCAGATATTGCAGCAAGTCGGCATAACTCCCGCGCACGGTGATCTTCACGCCGTGCTTATATATCTGCCTTTCCAATTCTCCCGTTTGGCCGGCGGGCGCATCGGGGGATGGCTCGATCAACAGACTCACAGGCAGGGTAACGAGCGCAACCAGCTTCAGGCGGTCATTCTTGTTCAGCACCTGTTCCAGCAATTGAGCCATTCTTTCCGGCGGCACAAGCTTGTCGCGCCGGTCTTTCAGGTAGGCATCCCCTTCTGCAATCTGCTGGCGCAACGTGCGAATGCGCTCGCGCAGCGGTGAATTGGCGTCCGCTTGCCTGGCTTGTATCAGCGCAGCGATCCTGGATTGCACCTCCTTCATCTTTTCCTGCTGCTGGACAAGCTGGGCGGATAGCGTCTTCTGTTTGGCCAACAGCGGCTCAAGGAACAGGGAATCGATCAACGACACGAGCAGGAATGCGGCGGCGGCAAAGATCAATGCACGCTCCCGCAAGGACATGCCGTCGATTTTGGCAACGACCTTATCGAACTGTGCCCGCATGGTCATTTCTTCACTTCCTCGGATTGTGCAGTCGAATGCAGATTGAATTCGACATAGCGGGGCACAAGCCGGTCGACATCCTTCTTCGGCTGCTGAATCTGCAGCGTCGAGAATGTCTTGCCGCGAATCACCTTTTCCCGGCCCAGGCGCTGGATATACGAAGGCACCAGCTGCGGATTCACCACCGCGCCGCTCAGGCTCATCTGCGTCCCGTCTCCGGTGATGTCGAACGCGGTGAGCCAGAGTCCGTTGATGGACTGCCGCGCAAACGCCCGCATATATTCCGAATAACCTTCGGTATTGCCGATGACGCCGCTCTTCAGCGTGGCCAGCACCGCCTCCTCCGCCCTGGCCTGTGCCTCCACCTGTTTCAGCTCGTCTTCCAGCATCTGGCCGGAGCGCTGCTGCGAAAACTCGCTGGAATAATTGACCAGTCTCGCTTGTTCAACCGCATAACGTTTGGCCGTTTCGTCTGCCTGCCTGGACAGCTGGGCGACCTGATAGGCCGCATAGCCGTAGAACGCCGCCGATCCCAGCGCGATCAACCCCAGCGCCTGCAACATGGTGACGACGGAAAAGTATTTCTTCTGTTTCAGGAAGATCGGGTTGAACAGGTTGATCTGCTGGCTCATAGCGCCTTCTTTTCCAGACGCAACGCAGCGCCCAGCACGGGCAACGCATAGCTCGCGAATTCCCCGTCCGACAGCTCAGGCACCGCAAATATATCCATCCCCTGTGCCAGATCCAGCATCTCGACAGGCATGCCCAGGCTGTTCGTCAACAGCTTGTCCAGTCCTGACGATTGCGGCGCGGAGAGCAATATGCGGCTCACCGGAATGTGCTGGAACTGGCGATCGAAGTAATCCAGCGAACGCTGCACCTCCAGTTCCACCCGGTCCAGATATTGCTGGCGCAGATTTTCGTCCGCATCCTGCAACTGTCCCAGCGTGATGTCGATCCGGCGCGCCAAAAACAGCTCGCCATCGCAAGTGATGGTGAACAGACCACCCTCGTCGCCGAACGTCAGCATCGCAAGTCCGCGCCCCTCGATCTCGAATAATGCCGCGATGTTGCGCTGGGCCGTCTCCGGGATGTCGATCACGCTCAGTTCGATCCCGGCTTTTTCGAACAGCGCGATGCGCTTGCGTATCGTCTCGTTGGAAGCCGCCACGGCATAGAGGGATTGCGGACGGTCGCTGCCGTATTTGTTGCTCGGTATCTGCAGCACGTCGACGGTTGCATCGTCGACGTGGTAACTGAGCGCGTCCTTGATCTTCCAGCGTATCGCGGTCTTCAGCTCATCGACCGGAACATTAGGAGCATCCACCATCATCAATTGATATTCGCTGGCGGAAAGCAGCGTGGTGAACCTGGAATCGTCGAGATGGGCATCCTTGCGTACCTTTTCCAGGGTCGATGCCGAAACCTCGGCGAGCGGGTAAAAAGCACACTTGGTGATTTGCGGGCGCGTGCCTGCATAGATAGCCTGTGCGATGTAGATGCCCCGCTTGGTGGTAACAACAGCCGTCCAGCCGCTATCGCGACTTTTGCGCCGAAACGCCTTCAGTATTTGTGGTATTTCCATAATTGACGCGAAGTTAATTCACTAACCTATTGCTGTCAAGGGATTTTTTGTCAAAATTCGCTTATCCTTTGTATCGGCTGTGCCGGTACTTCCGGATATGGCAAATCTGCCGCTTGCCGGCTTCCGGCAGGCGCATGATTTGTCAAAAATCGAATCAGTAGCTTTCCCGGCGATAAATGAAGCCATTGTTGTTTTTGTATATGCCAAAGGTCGCCTTACCCGGAATGACCGTCCCCGAACCTGTCGAAAATGGCGGATTTCCCGGGGAAGCCGGATCGATTGCCGGAGTCACGGTCACGACTCCGCTTGCATTGGGAGCAGCCAATTTGATCGACAGACTGCCAAGGCTCAGGATCCTGTTCGCCGGACTCAAGGTCGCGCTGGTCGAAATCGTCCCGCCGTAACTCAAAGTCAGCTGGGTCACGCTGTCCGTCGTGCTATTCAGCCATCCGGTCGCAGTGTAATACTGAGCTGTCGCCATCAGCGTGAGCGGCAACAATTCCGAGCCGTAGGCATTGGAGACCTTGACCCGCCCGCTCACCACCATGACGCCGCCTTCGATCGAGGTCGTGGTCGGATTGGTGGCGCGTAACGATGTCACCCCATCCGCGTCGGTCGCACGCATATAGATATTGGTCGGCGCAGTCGCTGCCGAAGCAAAGGTATACACCGGGATATTGGTCGTGGCGGCGCCCGCGATGAATGTATTTGCCGCGATCGTATTGTTCGTCAGCGATCCCGATGCGGCCGCCGCACCACCCGGAGCCGCCGCTGCGGAAAGCGTGACAGGCCTGGCGAAATTTCCATAATAGTTTTGCGTTGTGATATCCGCCAGATTCTTTGCGCTCACCTGGGTAGTGAACGCCTGTCCGGAATAGACGAAGCCGTTGAACTGGATCGGACATGCCAGTCCGGCCGGCAAGTTGGTCGGGCAGGGCATGGGCACGCCCGACATCGCACCGATCGCCGTGTCGAAATGTTCCGGGATGAAGCGCCCAAAGGAGACCGTCGACTTGTTCCCTACGTAGCAGCCATAACGGCCATTGATGAGCACGTCGGAAAGATTGTCCGGCACGCCCGGATTGGTGGCGTTCGCCGACAGCAGGCAATCACAACTTTCCGGGTTTGTGGTCGTGCAGCCTGCAATCTGGTTGTTCTGATCCACGCTGGTGAAAGTATTGTCGCGGAACGCTCCCGCGTTGGCATAAAAATAGCCCACCTCGGTGTATGTGGCGTTGCCGCTTTGTGGCGTATTGGCCAGCAGTGAAGAATTCAGCGTAAGCAGACCCACGACACCACCGCTTATCTGGGCCGATACATCGCTCGGCAATTGCGCTGTCAGCTTGCTGGCATCCAGCGGCAACGCGCCGGTGTAACCGGCTGGTGTCGTCGTGGCGCCGATATTGAAAGGCATCCCTGCCTGGATTGCAGGTGAGGCAGAAGCACCGGGAGCCGCCGCACTCGCATTGGTGGTCAGCGTCACCGCCGAGGGACGTACCGCGAACTTGTCATACGAACAGGCATAAGAGGACGCCCCTGTCTTGATGCGCACCTGGACATTGGGCGCTGCGGTCGGGCAAGTCAATGAGACCGGATAGCGCCCCTTGTTGGCTGCGACATAGGTGATCGTAGGCTGTGCCGTGCTCAACACCGTGCTGCTCGCAGAGCATGCTACGGACGAGGCGTCCACCAGGTCCACGGTCACCGTACCTGTATAGGTTGTATTGACGGTGGTGGGGCTGCTCAGTGCCAGCACGTCGACATTGAAGGGGGTGCCGGCGAGCTTGGTATACAGGTGCGTGTGCGGATTGGCCCCGGTCTCCGCCGCGTCGAATGCGCACGACGTTGAAGCGACGCTCAGGGTGCAGGTTTCCGTAGCGCCATTGTAGCAGCGGGTAACGCCTGCGGCGGCAGGACTCACACTGAGCGTCCCCAGCGTGATGCTGGGCGGGGTGATACTGGTGTTATTCAGCGTCGCAGAAGCTACGCCACCGTTGATCGTCAGGATGTCGCCGGGAATCCAGCCGGGGGGGGAGAGCTTCACGGTCACAGTCCCCGGATAGAGCGAAGAGCAGGTTGCATCCATGCAGGCTTTCACCGTCACGACTTTGGGCGTGCAGGTGGACGCCGTGCCGTCATGCTCGATCTGGATGTGGTCGAAGGTGGTTGCGCCGCACAGACGCCCCAGGTCCATGTCGGCCTGAACCTCGGCCGCGGACAACTCGTAATTGTAGATCTTGGCCTCGTCGATCATGCCGTGGAAGTTCCGTCCCGGCAGCAGCGTGCAACCGCTGCCGGTGCTGATATCGCCGCCGATGTAAAAAGGGCAGTTATTGGTCTGCAAAGTACCGGACCAGTTGTTCGTATTGGCGTCCTGTACCCCGTTGATGTAGATGCGCTCCCTTGAACCTGCTCCCAGAGACGCATCCATGGTGATGGCGATATGCGTCCACTGGTTCAGGGGAATCGTCGCTGCTGAGGTCAATGTCGAGACGTTCCACCACCAGTAAAGCTTGCCGGCGGGATTGAGGTGAAACTCGTAGTTGACGTCGTTGGACAGGATCGAATAGAGGTCTCCGGCCGGATAGGCGGTCGGATAGATCCAGGCAGATGCCGAGAGCCTGTTGGTGAACTGGAAATATGAACTGCTCGCCGACTCCACCACGGCAGTGCCATCGAATTTGCCCGCATTGCAGAAGTCCCCCACGACCGACGAATGTTGGGAAGGAATGGTCGGGCTGGGCACCACCGTGTTCGTCGTCGTCGGCGTGGAGGTTGTCCGGCGATGTCCATTGAGCGCATTGCCGCCGCTGTCGATCACTTCTCCGGGCGTCCCGTTCCACGAGCCGACCGCCTCATCCATGCGATAGTGGGTGATCGCGCTCGACAGGACCAGGATGGATGCGCTGGCATCCGTGGCGCCCGGCGACGAAACGGTATTGGTAAACGTTCCGCTCGCTGCGAGCTGGACTACAAGGGTCAATGCCGCGCTGGCCCCTGCCGGAATGGAGGGAATGTTCCAGGTGAGCGTTTGACCGGCCACCGTCGCCGTGCCCAGGGTGGCCGCGTAGTTGCTGTAATTCATGCCCGTCGGAATGACGTCGGTCACCACCACGTTGTTCAAGGGAGACGCTGTGGGATTGGTGGCCGTGATGTTGAAAGTGACGTAACTGCCGATTGCTGCGGCGGAGGTGCTGGCTGTCTTGCCCAGGATCACGACCGGGGGCGGGCAGGCGGAGGTGGAAAAGGTAAGGTCTGTGCCATTTGCCGTACCTGCGCTGTTTGTACCTTTCACCCGGTAGTGATAGAGCGTATTGCAGATCAGGCCGGACACGGCGACCGATACGGCGGTATTCGTCGCTCCTGCTGCCAGAGAACCGGCCGTGATGGTGCTGCCGTAACTGACAGTCGTCCCATAATCGAAAGCAACGGCAGTGCTCGCACCGTTGCTGCTCACTACACCGTTCAGCGTTGCCCCGGTGAACGTGATCGAGGTCGCGGCGCTCGTCGTGACGGTGGGTGCCAGGACATAGCTTATGGCAACCAAGCCGGGCGCGCCGTCGCCCCCGGTCTTTAAGCGCCCGTCACCCGAACCGCCGCCGCCGCCGCCGTTACCCGAAGTCGGCGCGAAGCCGTTTTGCCCTGTGGTGCCGCCGTCTCCGCCTATGCCTCCGCCAGTTGGCGCGGCGGCAGCCGTGAGCGTGGACCATGGCGCCGGGCCGTTGATACCGTTGGACGCCGAGCCCGCCGAAGAACCGCCAGGTCCGCCTTCACCTCTGCTGTTGTTGCGTCCCTGTCCGCCGTCTCCACCGGAATATCTTGTGGTGCCCACACCTGCGGCAGCGGCACCTCCCGTGCCACCGGCGGGGGGAGTCCCGGCAGAAGGCAACCCGCCCGCGCCACCCTTGGCCATCACAGTGGTCGCGTTGATGAAATAGGAATCGCCTCCCGGGTTGCCGGCAGTGCCCGTACCGCCCAAGCCTCCGGCGCCGACTGCTACCGTGTACGTGGTGCCGGATATCACCGCGATGCCGGCGACCCTGGAATAGGCGCCGCCACCTCCGCCGCCGCCGCCGTCTGAATTCTGGTCCTGCCCGCCGCCGCCGCCGCCGCCGCCCCACACTTCTACATCGACAAAGGTCACCCCGGCAGGTGCGGTCCAGGTTCCCGATGCCGTGAACGTATCCGTCACGGCCCCGGCCGCGCCTGCCAGCAGGCCGACCAATATGCCTAATATCTTCGCGCTGGCTCTCACGCCGTTCCCCTGTCCGCCCGATTCGGCGCCTTGGCCATGTATTTTGAGACTGTATCCATATCTACATCTTCGCGTTAATGACGCGCTCCACATAGTCCGTTGTGCCCGGCACGCCGTACACGGCGCTGGCGGCAATGTCGTACGTCCACATGTTTCCCACCAAAGAACCGGCGATTGCCGCATCGCTGTGCGCAACGGCGGTGTATCCCACGTCCACGGTAAAAGGCGCCAGATTCCCGCCCAGCGCAGTCGCGGTGCCCGGCACGAACACCGCAGCCGCCGCCTTGGCGACACCCGGATTCGTCGCGATGTTGTATGCAGCCCACTCGATGCCCGCATTGGCCGCCTCGTATGCCCGTGATCCCATCGCGTCCATCGCCTGGGTCTGGTTTTGCGTCGTCGAAAACGTGACCATCGCTGCGCCCAATACGGCTAACACCACCAGCAAGAAGATGGCAGAGACGAGACTGAAACCGTGCTGAGTCTTATTCCACATCAATCATTCCTCACGGCAGGTTGTTCACATGGATCTCGTGGTACAGATTCACGCTTTCACCGCCCCGGGTGATCGTGAGCGATATCGCCACGAGACTGTCGCGCACATTGCTGGTGTTGTACACGAAGTTGCATGCACTCACTTTGTCTGCAAGGACGGCGTTCGAGCCTCCAAGTGGCGGTACGGGCTGTGGAGAGATAAAACCATATGCCCAGTAACGCGTAAGCGCACCCTGCCCGTCCCCGTTAACATCCAGCGGACCCAGTGTTCCGGTGCAGGCATAGGTCACGGCCTGTTGATCCGCAGGCACCACTTCAAAGCGGTGCCCGTCCAGTTCGGACGATGCCGGAAATGCCACGGCAGAGGTCAACTTCACGACCTGCTGCGCCCCGCCCACTCCGGCCGCCGCGATCGGGCGCATCACGCCACCCGCCGCCGCCGTCTTGTACGGCAGGCTCCCGTCCGACTGCGTGCTGCCGACCACGATCTGGTCTCCCGCCACGAAGGCGATCGGCGAACCGACGATCTCGAAACATGTATCCGGTGCCGTGAAGTCCAGGTCGTCGCCCGCAGCCCCACAGCCCCCGCCTCCGCCTGTCGGGCTTACGCGATAACGCCCGCCATCCCTGGTCGGGATGAATTCGATATAGGTAGAGCCCGCGGCGACGGGTATGCGCACGCTGTTCGGCACGGCTGTACGCAGGTCGCGCCCGATCCGCCGCAAGGCGGTATCCGCGATGTCGGTCATCTCGGCACGACGCGCGCTGTCCGCGTAACCCTGTACCGGAGCGCGGATGAATACCGCGACCATGCCGCCGATGATGCCGGTGATCACAATCACCACGATCATCTCGACCAGGGTAAATCCTCCTTCTGATTTTCGATAAATACGCCTCAATTGCCCGCCCTGTAGCCCGTCACGTCTACCGTCGCCCCCGTCGGGTCAGCGACCGTCACCGTGATCATGACGCCGCTGCCTGCCGTGATCGGCGTTCCGCCCAATGTGGGGATTTGCGTCACCGACACATTGGCGATGTTATAACTCTTCAGATTCTGCACGGTCGCATTGGTGGAAAAATCCAATATGCCATTCGTGGTGCTGTAGCCGTTGTAGTCGCAGACGGAACTCACATTGGCACGCGCCGCATTCGGCCCCAATGTGCCTGCGCACGCCGTACCGGATAGAGCCTGCAGCCTAATTTCTTCCAGCATCGATTCGGCGACCGCGAATGCCTGCTTGCGGATGAGGGAGTCTGCGCTGTGCCTTGTGACCAGATCCATCACGAGCAATATCCCCGCCAGCGACACGCTGATGATGACAATGAACATGATGAGTTCGATGAGGCTGATGCCGCGCTGTGTCAAGGAGGACGGATTAGTGGACATAGCCAGTCTCCGCCTCTACCTTGATGGGCGCGTTGCCGCTGACGGTGATGCTTTGCGGCGCATTCGGCCTGCCCAGCGCATCGAAATTGAAGGTGGCTGCAGTGACAATCATGCCCGCGGATGCCGACACGACATATGGCGTACTCCCGTTCGACGGGTTGGTCAAAGGATTGCCGGGACAACTTGCTGTCGTATGCGACGGACCGGGTGGGATCGCATCGTAGGTCAGCGTGAGCGCATTGCCGGCAATCACCACGCAGACGAAACGGCGTTGCGCGATTGCCGCTTTCTGAGCATGGCGCAAAGTGGAAATCACCTGGTCGCGGAAACCCCGGTTGTCGTAGGTATTGATATCAAAAAAACGCGGCGCGGCCACCATCGCGATAACGCCCAAGATGGCAATGACGGCAACCAGTTCCACCAGAGTAAAACCGCGATGAATTTTCACAAGTACACCTGATTTCCGGATTTCGGCCCGAATACCGGTTGATCGTTCGGCCCCAAGGACGCCCGCTTCGTCGCCTTCGAAACACGGACACATGCCAGACGACCCTTCAAACCAGGAATCCACGCGGGATTGCAGTGTAGCAAAACCCGATGGCATACAAAAAACAAGGGAGACCGAAGCCTCCCTGAGTCGATTGCGGATACATCGCAAGTACCGCGGTTATCGCGCGCCGAAAGACTGATTAGTTACAGCCAGCCGCCTGTTGCGGGGCATTCAGCACGATAGTTGGAGCAAAGCCAGCCGATGCAGGCGGGGTATACGAAACCTGGCAATTTGCCGCGGTCGTCACACCCAGTGGCGTGAACGTACGGGGCCCTGCGCCCGTGATCGTGTAAGAACCGCTGTTCAGCAACCCGGCAGCAGTATCAATCCCTGTGGGCGTTGCATCGGGGTAGCCATTTACCAGCGTGACATTAGCGCCTTCCATGGTGATCTGTGCCAAAGTGGCAGACCCCGCCACCAGCCACTGGGCGTGAGCCAGGCTGGCCGCGGAATTGATCGCGCCCAATGCACCTTGCGCGGAAGCGTAACGTGCGTCCTTGGACAAGTCCGCGAATTTCGGCAATGCAGTCGCTGCCAAGATTCCCAGAATCACGATCACCACGATCAATTCGATCAACGTAAAACCTTGTTGCTTTCTCATAATATCTCTCTCCTCGAGGTTGAAGGCCGCAGCCTTGTCTTTGCTTCTCCCGACCGTCGTGCACGATGCCGCAGCATCCCGTTAGAACAAGCGCTCTGTAAATTTAGAGGAAAACGCTCCCAAAAACAAGCCAAATCTCCCTTTCAGCAATAACTTAGGACAAATGGTTAAAGTATTACCGACGAATGGTTAGCGGTAATGACCAATCCATAAGGCCAGCAATGCAAGTGTATAAAGACTGCCCAGCACCAGCAGTATCCCGACTTGGCGAGCATATTTATAGACGTATTCATCCAGACCTTCGCGCTCCATCTCCAGCGGCTTCAGTCCGCGACGCAAAGATACCCAACGGTTCGCGCCCTGTTCGAAGTCACGCAGCATGCTGGGACGCAGCAACAGGAAGAGGCTGACGAACACGGCGAGCAATGCCCCCAGCAAGGCGCTCAACACCATTGCATCGAGCAATCCCCCGACGACTCCGGAAGGCAATCCAAAGCGCCCGGAAAGGCCGATTACAGCAATATTCCGATCCAGGCCGAAGGTGAATGCGTAAAGTATGTAGCCGGATGACAGCAATATCAGCCAGCCGCTGATGCGGCGATGGCGGTAAAACCAGGGCTCCACCTCGAAAGTACGGTCCAGCGCCTGGTTTATGTGCCTGGTGGATATCCAGCGGTTAAGGATATTGCCGACCGTTCGCAGCCTGTCCGGCCCATGCAGCAACAGTGCGCCGACCACGAGACCGGCCAGGCTACCCAGCATCAGGAACAGGACGAAGGAGCGCAACAACAGGGATTCGACGATAGGGTTCACGAGCACCTCAATCAAACCAGCGGTAAGGTTCGGTCGGCTCGAACAAGGTCGAGGCCAGTTCTTTCTTGCTTCCTGCCACACCGTCCGCAGGGGATTCATACTCAAGCCTGACGTGGAAGCGTATCCATTTCTGCCCGTCCTTACCCGGGGTGAAATGGTCGCTGCGATCCAGCACATAGATCAACTCTCGCGATTTCAGGTCGAACATCCAGTGCCCGGGCGATACCGTCTTCGGCATCGGGTCGAAGAACTCGCCCGCGTAGTTCTTCGGCTTTTGCTGTAACCAGTCCATGGGATTGTCGACGGCGAGGGCGCTCAACCCTTTCTCCGCTCCCGCTCCGTGCGCCATCAGCGAACCATAGCGCATGATCAAGGCACTTTGCATCGCCCCCGTCATCTGCTCCACGACGGTCTTTTCAGCCTGTTCCTGGTAATAGGGGATGCGCGACAACAACGAACCGGCCAGTAGCGCGACGATGCTGACGACAACGATGAGTTCGAGGAGGGTGAAACCTTTTGAGGATACGGGATACGGGATACGGGATACGGGCCGAAGCCCCTCCTCCCCCGAATCCTGTATCCCGTATCCCGTATCCTGACCAGTCATCTGTGCAACGCGACTTTGCCCAAATCCCACATCGGCAGGAAAATGCCCAGCGCAAGTACCAGCACCATGCCGCCGAGCAAGACGATCATGATGGGTTCGATATTGGCACTCAGGCTCTTGATCTCGTATTCCACTTCGCGCTCGTACATGCCCGCAATCTCGAACATCAGACCGTCCATGTCGCCCGTCTCCTCGCCCACGGCGATCATCTGCAACACGGTAGGGTTGAATACGCCGGTCGCTGCGGCGGTGCGCAGGATGCTCTCTCCGCGTTCGACGCCGTCGCGCATCTGCTCGACGCGGCTGCGCATGAATTCGTTATCCACCACCAGCCCGACCGAGTTCAAGCCCTGCACGATGGGGATGCCGCTTTTGAACGAGAGCGCCAGGCTGCGGGCAAAACGCGCCAGTGTCGCCTTCATGATGATCCTGCCGGCGATCGGGATGTGGAGCTTGTAGCGATCCCACTTGTAGCGCCCGTCCACGGTATTGACCCACGAACGGAACGCGACTACCGCACCGACCAGCAACGCCAGCAGGATCGGCCAGGATTGCACCATGAAGCCGGAGAAACCCATCAGGATTCTGGTCATCAGCGGCAGCTCGGCATGGAACCCTTCAAACACTTTGGCAAAGGCGGGAATGACGAAGATATTGACGATGACAATCGCGATCCCCATCGCAATCACCACGAACGTCGGGTAGCGCAAAGCCGCCTTGATGCGGTCCTTCATGTCTTTCTCAAACTCAAGGTGTTCGTACAGCCGCAGGAAAGTGACATCCAGCATGCCGGTCATTTCGCCTACCTGGACCATGCTCAGGTAAAACGGGGAGAACACCTTGGGGTGGCGGCGCAAGGCGGTGGAAAGCTCACGCCCGCTGTCCAGGCTTTCGCGCAGGTCTTGCAGCATGCCGGCAAAAGCCGGGTTATGCGTGGACTCCTGCAGCCCGGCCAGCGCGCGCATGATGGGAACGCCGGCCTTGAGGAGGGTGTACATCTGGCGGCTGAACAGCATCAGTTCCAGCGTATCGACCTTCTTCTCGGACGTAAGCCGTTGCCACAGACTGATTTCGGTATTGTCTGTGCTCCGGACGGATTGCGAGGTGGGTTTGATTTCGGTCGGCGTGATGCCGGTCTTCAGCAACTGGTCCGCAATGACTCCGCTATCCGTCCCTTCCAGCGAACCTTGCACAAGGTCGCCGCGATTGCTCCTTCCCTTGTAGGCGAATACCGGCATCAGTCTTCCACTTGGTTGCTGATGCGCATGACTTCCGAGACGCTGGTGCGGCCCAGCTTCATCTCGCGCAGGGCAGCGTCGAGCAGGGTTTTGCCTTTCAGGTGGTCGCGTGCAACCTGCATGAAGTGGGTATTGTCGTCATGTGCGGCCGCCTCGACCAGTGCCTGCCCCATTTCCAGCATTTCGTATACGCCCATGCGGCCGTGATAACCGGTACCGTTGCAATGCGAGCAGCCCCGGCCGTGCAGCAGCGTACCCCAGTCGCTGCGGGCAACGCCTTCCGCTTCCAGCCATTCTGCCTCCTGCGGCGTCGGCAGATGCGTCTCACTGCAGCTTTCGCAGACGCGGCGCAACAAGCGTTGCGCCAGCACAGCCTGCACAGACGAGGCCACCATGTATTTCGGCGCACCCATATCGACCAGACGGAACAGCGTGCCGGCGGTATCGCGCGTGTGCAGCGTGGAGAAAACCAGGTGGCCGGTCATCGCGGCACGCATGCCGATCTGTGCCGTTTCGGCATCGCGCATTTCGCCGACGAGGATGATGTCCGGGTCCTGGCGCAAGGCGGAACGCAGTACGCGCGAGAAAGTCAGTTCGATCTTTTCGTTCACTTGAACCTGATTGATGCCGGGCAGCCGGTATTCCACCGGGTCTTCCACGGTGATGATCTTCTGGTCGATCGTGTTGATCTCCGCCAGACCGGCGTACAGCGTGGTGGTCTTTCCGCTACCTGTAGGGCCGGTGACCAGCACCATGCCGTTGCTGCGCTGTATGATCTCGCGGAAGCGCTTGAGCATATCCGGCGGCATGCCCAGCTTGTCCAGGGTGAGAAAGCTGCCACTCTGGTTGAGCAGGCGCATGACCACCGATTCCCCGTATTGCGTCGGCATGGTCGAGATACGCACATCGATGGCCTGGTCGCGCACGCGCATGTTGAAACGGCCGTCCTGCGGCAGCCGCTTCTCTGAAATGTCCAGGCCGGACATCAGCTTCAGACGCAGCGCAAGCGCATTGGCGATCTTGCTGTCCGTCTCCGTTTGCAGGTGCAGCGCCCCGTCGATACGGAAGCGTATCTGCAAACGGGATTCCTGCGGCTCGATGTGGATGTCCGAAGCGCGAACCTGAGTCGCATCGTCGAACATGGTCTGCAGCAGTTTTACGACCGGCGCTTCTTCGAGTCCGACCGAATCGCCCAGGGCACCGAAATCGATATAGCTGTCGCCAAGGTCTTCGGAGACTTCGCGCGCGAGACCGGTGATCTCCTCAGTGCGGCGATAGACGCGATCGATGGTTTCCAGCAACTGGCCTTCTGTCACCACCGCGAGATCGATATCGCGCTTCAGCAGGCGCGCGATCTCGTCGAACGCAAACAGGTCTGTCGGATCTGCCATGCCGATCAGAAGCGCGCCGTTGCGCTCTTCCAGGGCCACGGCACGGAAGCGCCGCGCCTGGTTCTCCGGCAGACGACGTACGATCTCGAGATTGACGTTGTAGTATTTGAGGTTGATGAAGGGAATATTCAGCTGTTTGGCGATGGCTTCGGAGATCTGGTCTTCGCTGACAAAGGCATTATCGACCAGCACACGCCCCAGCTTGCGGCCACTGTGTTTTTGCTGCTCCAACGCAAACTGGAGCTGGTCCAGTGAAATGAGTTTCTGCTGAACCAGCAGATCACCTAAGCGGATTTTCTCCGGACGCGCCATAATTCCCCCTTGTGACTATGCAGACCCTGGTTGACAGGGACGGAAGTTAGCCGTTTTTCCCTGTACTGACAAGCCTTCTGGCCATTTTCTTCATGTTTAACGTGATCTTGTACGAGCCCGAAATTCCGCCCAACACCGGCAACATCATCCGTTTGTGCGCTAACACCGGCGCCCGGTTGCACCTGATCCGCCCGCTGGGGTTTGCGCTCGACGACAAGCATTTGCGCCGTGCCGGTCTGGATTATCACGAATACGCGACGATGCAGGTACACGACAGCCTCGCCGCTTGTCTGCGCACATTGCCGCAGGCGCGCCTGTTCGCCTTTACCACGAAGGCTGTTCATCACTACCACGAGGTGCAATATCAGGCGGGGGATGCTTTTTTGTTCGGGCCGGAGAGTCGCGGCTTGCCTGCCGCAGTATTGGAATCAATTGCGCCGGAGCGGCGTTTGCGCTTGCCGATGCTGCCGGACAACCGCAGTTTGAATCTGTCGAATACGGTGGCAGTGGCAGTGTTCGAAGCCTGGCGGCAGTGCAACTTCGCCGGCAGTCAGCCCATGAACTCGCTGCCGGGTTGACGGCTCAGCAGCGCCTCGACTGCCTTGTCCACCGCCAGGTTTTCATACAACACGCGATACACCGCTTCGCAGATCGGCATCTCGACCCCGCGTTGCAGGGAGATTCGATGCACTTCACGTGCCGTGTACACACCTTCCGCCACATGCCCCAGTTCGTCGAGAATAGTCGCGAGCGATTTGCCTTGTGCCAGCAGCATGCCAACCTGGCGGTTGCGTGAAAGATCGCCGGTACAGGTGAGGATCAAGTCGCCCACGCCGGACAGCCCGCCCAATGTTTCAGCGTGACCGCCCATCTGCATACCCAGCCGCGTCATCTCGGCCAGCCCGCGGGTAAGCAAGGCTGCACGTGCGTTCAGGCCCATCTTCATGCCGTCGCAGATGCCTGCGGCGATGGCCAGCACGTTCTTGATGGCGCCGCCGATCTCGACACCGACCACATCGGTGCTGGAATAGATCCTCAAACGGGAATGGTGCAGCGCCTTCGCCGTGTTTTGGGCGAACTCGCTGTCGCCGGAGGCCAGCGTCAACGCGGTCGGCAGGCTACGCGCCACTTCCTGGGCAAAACTGGGACCAGACAGCACCCCGCGCGGAAAGGATGCAGGCAAGGTGTCGGTGACGATCTGATGGGGAAGTTGGGAAGTGCCGCTCTCGAATCCTTTGCACACCCAGATTACGGGAACAGGCACGGGCAGTTTGGCGATTTGCTGCAACGTGCCACGTAGCGCCGCAACCGGAACTGCGACGATGACCAACTCTGCGCCAGCCAGCGCTTCATTCAGATCGGAGGAAAGTCCCAGTTCGGCAGGGAGAGTGATGTCAGGCAGATAGCGCTGATTCTGGCGCGAGGCGCGCATCGCCTCGACCCGTTGCGCATCGCGTGCCCACAGGGTGACTTGGTGACGCGGGGCGAAACTGACCGCCAACGCGGTTCCCCATGCGCCCGAACCCAGCACTGCGACTTTCATCAGTCACCCCACACATCGCTGGATTTCAGATAGCCCGTGCTGCCGTCCGCATGACGCACCTTGACCCAGCCCGTCCCGGTACTGCCCTGCCATTCCATGCCGAGTTGCTGGGTGGCCTTGAATACCACTTCGGAATTATTGTCAGGATTGCGATACACAGTAGCAGTTGGAACCGTCACCATGACGTAGCGTTTGCTGCTCAGCTGGCGCTTTTCTATCCAGAACAATTTGCCCGAGTTGTCGCGTACCTTGACCCAGTTGTCCAGCACAACCACTTGCTCCAGGGGCAGGTAACGCGTGGCGACGTAAAGTTTCTTCGCCTTCAGCGAATTGGCGTCGTACAGGATGGCAGGCTCGGCAACCGAAACAAAGTCAAAAGCGCAAGCCCATTGGCTCACGCCCAGCAGCAACACCGCCGCAAGCCCTCTCGCCAACCCTGAGCCCGAGCAGCGATTCGCCCGTCCCCTCGCCCTGCGGGAGGGGGTTGGGGAGAGGACATCGGGCATGTCGAGTTTCATTATCGAAGATGACTCTATCGCATTGCCGTTAGTGCTTGACTGCCTCGGCAGCCTGGCCTTCGGCTTGTGACTGCTGCTTTTGTTGCTGGAAAAGCCCTTCGAAGTTGATCGGATTGAGGAGGACCGGTGCAAAACCGCCGCGTACCGCCACATCCGACACCACTTCGCGCAAATAGGGATACAGGATATTGGGGCAGGCAACCGCCAGCACCGTTTCCATATCTTCCGCCGGCAGATTGCGTATCTGGAATATACCCGCCTGTTTGGCCTCGATCAGGAACAGCACTTTGTCTTTTCCCGGCAGCTTTGCCGTGACCGTAACCGTCACGGTGACGTCGAACAGGCCTTCTTCGAGAGGCGCCGCCTGGGTTTGCAGTTGCAGATCGATCTGGGGATTCTCGCGCTCCAGGAATATGGCGGGAGCGTTGGGTATCTCCAGGGAAAGATCTTTCACATACAGTTTCTCGATATTGAAGATCGGTTGTTTGTTTGTTTGTGCCGCTTCGGTCATGACATTTTCCTCAATGATTGTTCGCCAACATGGCATCCAGCTTACCCGCCCGGTCCAGTGCCGCCATGTCGTCGTATCCACCGACATGTTCGCCGTTGATATAGATCTGCGGCACGGTGCGGCGCCCGGACTTCTGAATCATGACGTCGAGCATCTCGGGCTGGAGATCGACGCGTATTTTCTCGATATCCTTTATTCCCTTGCGCTGCAGCAGATGTTCGGCGCGCACGCAATACGGACAGACTTCCGTGCAATACATGACGATTTTGGCCATCATTTCTCCAACGGCAGGCCGGCTTTTTGCCAGGCCATCACGCCGCCATTCAAGTTGTGGACCTGGGCAAATCCCTGTTTACCCAGAACGGCACAGGCAGAAGCCGAACGCTGCCCGCTACGGCACACGGCGACGATCGGACGCTCGCGATACTTTTCCAGCTCTCCAATGCGTTCCAGAAGCTTGCCCACCGGAATGAGTTTGCTGTTCAGAATATGCCCGGCATCATATTCGTTTTGTTCGCGGACATCCAAAACCAATGCGTTCTTGTGATTGATCAACTGCATTGCAGCCATATGATCGACCTCCTTAATGCCGCGCAAGCGGTTGCCAAAGAACGACCAGAACAGCATCGCCCCGCTGGTCAGAGCGATCAGGACGGTCCAGCTGTTATTTTGCAGGAATTGCAGCACGTTGGTACTCCTCGTATTTTTGGGTGGCGAATTCTAACAGAGCGGAAAAGTGCGCGGGGTCCTTGCGCGCCAACCCTTCCAATTCAGTGCGCGCCGTTGGGTAATCCATGGGGTAAGACCAGATGGCGCGTTCCAATTGCGCCCTGGCTTCCGTCTGACGACCGGATAACGCAAGCAGCGATGCCTGATGATAAACCACGGGTGCGATCGGAATGAAACGCAGCACGCGTTCGTTCAGTTCGAGCTTTTGTTCCAGATGGTCGGCGCTGAGTTCCATCGTACTGGCAATGAACAACTCGGCATAGGAGCTCAGCAGCGCGGACTGGTGCACCTTGGTTAATTCGTCCTGAACACGCGGAACGAAACTCCGGTCGGTGCTTGTCTTGCCTCGCATCACCAGGGCATTCTCCAGTCGCTTATATCCGAGAAGCACCTGGGTCAGAGAGAGCGCTCCCAGCACCAGCATCATGGCTACAGATACGCGCCCTGCATTGCGCAGCTCCAGGCGATAGGTCGTCGTATCGAACATGCCCAGCATCATGGCGGCCACCCCCACGAAATACAGGTACCACAGCGGGTATTCAAGCAGGCTATGGATGCCCAATACAGCCAGGATCGCATGTCCCCACCAGTGGTAAATGGTGAATTGTGCCCCGCGCACTGATTGCCGGAACCAGATGCCCAGCGTGCCCAGCAGGATCAGCAACCCCGACAGGCCTGTTTCGGCTGCGGTCTGCATCACCAGATCATGCGCGTTGTTATACAAGCCTGTGAGAGCCGGATTGCGCATTTCCGCCGCGAGCTGAAAATGCTGGAATGCGAACTGGCCGAAGCCCGCCCCCAGTAGCGGGAATTGGGCAAAAATCAGGGCCGCCTCGCGCCACAAGTGCAAGCGGATAGCGCCGCTGGCATTATCCCCGAACAAACGCTCCGTTGTGGTCACGCTTCCGGTAGCGCCTTCCAGCCAGGGTATCTGCACCACGAAGTGCATCAACCCGAATGCCAGCAGCAGCAGCAAAGTGAAGTACATCAACGGCCGCAAGGCTCGATCACGCCGTTGCCAAAAATACGCCAAAGCGGCAGCGGACAACAGATACAGCCAGGAACTGCGCGACCCGGACAGCACCATGACGAACAGCATCGGAGCCGCCAGCACCACCACGTGCCAAATGCGCATGGAAAACCTTGCATACAGCAATCCAAGCGAGATCATGCCCAGAGCGATGTAATTGGCATAATGATTGGGCTGTGCCAGGTTGCCATACACCGCGTGAGATGTCTTGGCAGTAATGAACGGGTTCAGGAACGTATTCCAGCGGTAATGCTGCAAGATACCCGCCAGCGTATTAAGCTCCGCTCCCACCAGCAGAACTACGGCCAGCGCCGTCGCCAGCGCCGGCAATCCCAGCTCTACCCGCAGACGCCGTCCCAACATGATCAGCAACGCGGCAAACATGAAGTACAGCGCCAGCAGCATCAAGTGATCGAAGTAAGTGATGCGCCCCACGAGGTATTGCACCATCAGCAACAGCATCAACCCAATGGGCAACAACACGATGCGCGGCACTTCGGGTTCCCGCCAATAGCGTGCAGTGAGCAACAACGGCATCGCGCACAAGCCCAGCACGCCTGTGCCCCATTCCTGATAAAAGGTCGTGATGGGATAGGCGTGGTTGTAGTACAGGAAAGGCAAAACCCACATCAGGCCGACGAAGGCCAGACTGATGTGGGCTAGACCAAACGAAGTGGCGGAAGATTTTTTTAGCAACTGCCTTTGATACCGAAACGGGCAAGAATGCTATTCAAGGGGCATATCTGCGTGAAACCGCTCTGAAACAGATTCAATCCGACGAAGGCGGTGAATAGCAAAAAGTATTTGCTGACGAACAGCGGACTGACTTCCACCCCCAATGCCAGGGACAACAGGATGAAACTGCCTGCAACAATACGGACTATGCGTTCAGCATTCATTTTCAAAACTCCTCAAGGTCGGCAATTTTACTGGAATTTCCATACGGCATGACTTAATACAGTACCTGACTGGCATCCACCAAAGAAACACGAAAGCCGGTCAAGTCGAACAAAACACATCGCGCATCATCCCGACCAGTTTGAGGGTGCGCGGATCGCCTATGCGATAGAACACCCGATTGGCATCCTTACGCGTGGCCAGTACGCCTTTGTCACGCAGGATTGCAAGATGTTGCGAAATATTGCTTTGCGTCGTGCCCACGCTGTCCACGATTTCCTGAACGCTTAACTCATCGCCAGCAAGCACGCATAATATTTTCAAGCGTAGCGGATGCGCAATCGCCTTGATCGCCAGCGAAGCTTCCATGATATGTTCATCTTTATCGATCAGTTTGTTCGTCATTGAGTTCGCCTGCCATCTTTGGAAGTGGGGGCATGCCTCGCCCCGAAATCGGCTAAAATCCTGCGCTGACACAGCGTTGCTTTGCAGCGCACTAAATTAGCAACTACTTATATTTTGATATCTTGGTGACAAAAAAGCCAGCATGACCGTACAGCCGACTCAACCAATCACTCCCGTTCTTCTCCTCATCCTCGATGGTTTCGGCTATCGCGAGGATCCCGATTTCAATGCAGTTGCCTGTGCCCGCAAACCGAATTGGGACAAATTATGGAGTGAGTATCCGCACACACTGATCAACGCTTCTGAATTGCGCGTCGGATTACCTACCGGCCAGATGGGTAATTCCGAGGTGGGCCATTTGAATATCGGCGCCGGACGCGTCGTATATCAGGACCTTACCAAAGTCGATCTGGCCATCGAGAACGGAAGCTTCTACACGAATCCGGCACTTGTGCAAGCGGTCGAGTCCGCAAAGCAACGTGGAACGGCGCTGCACATACTTGGCCTGCTGTCTCCTGGCGGAGTGCATAGCCATGAGGCGCACATACACGCCATGCTGGAACTTGCCACTCGCGCCGGGCTGAAAAACATCTTCATCCATGCCTTCCTCGACGGACGAGACACCCCTCCCCGCAGCGCCGCCCAGTCTCTGCAATCGCTGCAAGACAAATGTGCACAGCTCGGCTCGGGACGTATTGCCACCCTCGTGGGACGCTTCTTCGCCATGGACCGCGACAATCGCTGGGAACGTGTGCAGATCGCCTACGACATGCTCACCCTGGGCAAGGCACCGTTCAGTTTTGCCACACCCCAGGCCGCGCTGGAGGCGGCTTATGCGCGCGGCGAGAACGACGAATTCGTGCAGGCGACCGTCATCGGCGAATCTGCTGCAATGCAGGACGGGGATTCTGTCGTGTTCATGAATTTCCGCGCCGACCGTGCGCGCGAGATCACCCGCGCCCTGACCGACGACAAATTCGACGGCTTCGCGCGTTCCCGCTTCCCCAGGTTGGGGAACTACACCACTTTGAGCAGCTATGGAGAGGATTTTCATCTGCCCTGTGCTTACACGGCGGATTCTATCCATAACGGCATCGGTGAATATCTTTCCAATCTGGGCCTGAAACAGCTGCGTATCGCCGAAACGGAAAAGTACGCGCATGTCACCTACTTCATGAACGGCGGCAGGGAACAACCCTACCCCGGTGAAGACCGCGTACTCGTACCCTCACCCAAAGTGGCGACTTATGACATGAAACCGGAAATGAGCGCGTTCGAAGTCACCGACAAACTCGAAGCCGCGATCCGGAGCAGGCAATATCAGGCGATCCTCTGCAACTATGCCAATGGCGATATGGTCGGCCACAGCGGCATCCTGGATGCGGCAGTGAAGGCGGTGGAAGCGCTGGACATCTGCATAGGGCGCGTAGTGAACGCGATGCTGGAATGCGGCGGCGAGGTACTCATCACGGCCGATCACGGCAATGCCGAACAGATGCGGGATTTGTCCACACAGCAAGCCCACACCGCTCATACGCTCAATCTGGTTCCGTTCGTCTACATCGGGCGCAAGGCAAGCATCGCCGAAGCCGGTGCCGGCGCGCTGCAGGATGTCGCTCCGACGCTGCTGGCGATGATGGGACTGCCGCAACCGCCGGAAATGACCGGCAAGTCGCTCATTCATATTCTGTGACTGTACTGCCGCGCTTCGCTTTGCTGGCGATGCTGCTCCTCGCGGGAGCGACACAAGCCACGCAGCAGGATGACCTGGAAAAATTGCGCAAGCGCATCTCCGCCTTGCAGCAAGATTTTGACAAATCCAGCGAATCCAAGGCCGAAGCGGCGGATAACCTGCGCGAGTCGGAACGCGCCATCAGCGACAGCAACCGCAGGCTGCACGAGCTCGCGCAACAGCAGCAATCCGCCAACCGGGAACTTTCGCAGTTGCAGCAACGCGCCTCGGCAATCGATCGGGAGCTGCAAGGTCAGCAGGCCATGCTTGGGCGCCTGTTGTACCAGCAATATATGGACGGGGGCGAACAGGAATACCTCAAACTGCTGCTCAATAACGACGACCCGAACCAGGTCGCGCGCGAGTTGCGCTACTACGAATACATCGCGCGCAACCGCGCTGCCACCCTGCAGTCCTTGCGCAACGGCCGCGCGAGGTTGCAGGCGGTCACCGATCAGGCGCGCAAAAAGAGCGACGAAATCGCTTCGCTACAGGCGGAAGAGCGCGATCAACGGAAGCTTCTGGAACAGGATAAACATGCACACCAGCTGATGCTGAACAAGATATCGCAGCAGATGAAGCAACAGCGCCGCGAGATCGGACACTTGCAACGCAATGAAAGCCGCCTGTCGCAATTGGTCGAGAAGCTCGCGCATGTTTTGCCCGACACCCAGGCAGACAGCGTGGCATTCAAGTCGCTCAAGGGCAAACTGGCATTGCCGGTCAAAGGCAGGGTGACCAACAAGTTCGGAGCACGTCGCCCGGAGAGCACGATGCCATGGACCGGCTGGTTCCTGCGCACTACTCCCAGCCAGCCGGTCAAGGCAGTGGCCGCCGGTCGTGTGGTATATGCCGACTGGTTGCGCGGCTTCGGCAATCTCCTCATCATCGATCACGGACAAGGCTACATGAGCCTGTATGGAAACAACGAAACGCTCTACAAGCAGGTGGGTGACGGTCTGCGCGCCGGTGACCTTATCGCCACCGTGGGTAGCAGCGGCGGCAACGCAGATTCCGGTTTATACTTCGAGCTGCGTTTTGAAGGCAAACCCTTCGACCCAGGCAAATGGGTCAGGCATTGACAAGGAAAATCAAATGAGTCGTCGCTTCAAGGAATATGGTCTTGTGGTCATCGGTCTGGTGGCGGGCATCTTGGTCAGCCTGAATTTTTCTGCCGTTGCAGATAAAGATACCGAATTGCCGCTGCCGGTCGAAGAGTTACGCGCCTTCTCCGAAGTGTTTGGCCGCATCAAGAGCGATTATGTCGAGCCGGTGAGCGACAAGACTCTCATCACCTCAGCCATCAACGGCATGTTGAGCGGACTCGACCCGCACTCCGCCTATCTGGATGCCGATGCTTTCAAGGAACTGCAAGTCGGGACGCAAGGCGAGTTTGGTGGACTGGGCATCGAGGTCGGCATGGAAGACGGCTTGGTCAAGGTGATCTCGCCGATCGAGGACACACCCGCTTTTACAGCCGGGGTCAAGAGCGGCGACCTCATCATCAAGCTCGACGATACGCTGGTGAAAGGCCTGACCCTGAATGACGCGGTGAAACGTATGCGCGGCAAGCCCGGCAGCGTCATTGTGCTCACCATCCTGCGCAAGAATGAACCCAAGCCTTTGCAGATCAGCGTGACACGCGCCATCATCAAGGTGCAGAGCGTAAAATCAAAACTGGAGGAGCCGGGATACGGGTTCGTGCGCATCACCCAGTTCCAGGAACATACCGGCGAGAACTTGGCTACGGCGTTGGCTAATCTGCAGAAGCAGAACAACGGCGCACTGCAGGGGCTGGTTCTCGACCTGCGTAACGATCCGGGCGGCCTGTTGACGAGCGCAGTCGGGGTTTCCGCCGCGTTCCTGCAGAAGGACGCGTTGGTCGTCTATACCGAAGGACGCACCGAAGATGCCAAGATGCGCCTCACTGCCAACCCCGACAATTACCTGCGCGGCAGCAGCAAGAGCGATTATCTGAAGGATCTGCCTGATTCTTTCAAGAAAGTGCCGATGGTCGTACTGGTCAACGGCGGCTCGGCTTCGGCCTCGGAGATCGTCGCCGGTGCACTTCAGGATCAGAAACGCGCCGTCATCATGGGTACGCAGTCGTTCGGTAAGGGCTCGGTGCAGACCATACTGCCACTGGGTAACAATACAGCAATCAAGCTCACGACCGCTCGCTATTTCACTCCCAACGGGCGCTCGATCCAGGCCAAAGGCATCGTTCCCGACATCGTGGTCGAAGACCCGGCGACCGCCAGTTTTGATAACGCGTTCCGCCTCCGCGAGGTGGATTTGGACAAGCATTTGAGCAATAGCCAGGGTGAAGACAAAAGCGAATCGACGCCCAAAGCAGGCAAGAGCGATACCAAGGCCAAGGAAGGCGATAGCGGCAAGGTCGAGGTTGCCGAATTTGGCGCGAAGAACGATTACCAGTTGAATCAGGCCCTGAATCTGCTCAAGGGTTTGAACATACTGCGCGGGAAGTAAGGTGATCAATCCGTTCGAACTGCAAAAGGAACGCCTGCTGATCTTCAGCGGCGACCCGCCCAACCAGCTTTTTCAGGCATATCTGCTGCTGATCGGGCTGGATAATTTCCACGTCGAAATCGGTCCGCAGCCGAACAGTTTGTTGATCCGTTACAGCGTTCAACATTATTCTCTCGAGGCGCTGGAAAAGGCGCTCATTCGTGAAGGCTTTTGTCTGGATTACAGCCTGCTGGACAAAATCAAGAATCAACTGATCCATTACTGCGAGGATGTGCAGTACCACAACCTGAAGACTCCGGAGCCTCGCACCAAGAACAACTCGCAAGAGATATTCGTCAAAGCCTACGAGCTCCATCCACATGGCAATCACGACGACACACCGAAGGAACTGCGCGAATTCAAGTAATAAATTACTGTCTCACCGGCCTCTCCATTCGGGCTGGAGCACTTTGCGGATGATGTGCTTCGATTCCGAAATCCTGTATTGCGTCAAAGTCTACCACCGTGTTCCGCCCCGCATCCTTTGCCCGGTATAGTGCATTGTCCGCATTCAGCAGCAGCGCGCTCGGCACGATCTCTCGCAAATCCGTGACACACCAGAATCCGGCTGATGCCGTCAGACGCTGGTGCGGGGATTTCAGGTTCTCGATGTTCAGCGAAAAATGCCTTGTCGCAATTTCTCTGCGAACTGTCTGGACTCGTCCCGGTCGAGCCCGGCAGTGATGATGCAGAATTCTTCCCCTCCGTAACGAAACACATAATCTCCCGCTCTCAATGCCGCGCGCTTCAGCGCCTCCGCAACTTGCTCCAGCACACTATCTCCAAACAGGTGTCCATAGTTGTCGTTGAACATCTTGAAATAGTCGATGTCCAGCATGACGATGGTCAGCGGCAGTCCGTTGCGCCTGCAGCGTTTGATTTCGCTCGTCATCACATCTTTCAGGTGGCTGCGGTTGTATGCCTGGGTAAGCGGGTCAACGGTCGAAAGATGCGCCAGCCGTTCGATGTTCAGTTCGTTGTGCCGCACCAGCATCAGTGTTACGAACCCGAGCGTCAGATAAGCGGCAACTGGCATAAAGAGTGAAACTGCATTGGGAGAGTCGTGTCGCAGCATCATGAACGACGCAAGGCTTGCGGCACCCACGATGAACCATATGATGCGTTCTCTCGCTGCAACGATGGGTGCGAAAGTAATGGGAAATATCATCATCCACACTTCCAGTTGCATTTGCTGGCTGCTGATGTTTACGCCGTATAGCATTACGCACAGGGTCGCCATCACAAACCAACCGGCATAGCGCAGTGAGTCATCGCCATGATGCCGTATGCGCCACTGCAACCATAGGGCAAGCAATGCGAACCCAAGCAACACTGCCCCTCTGTCGGGGGTTTCGATGAACAGATGATTCAACAGCGATGCTGGCAGGGCGATGATCGCCGCGATGCGCAGATGCGTGCGCAGCACTGCGGCCCTGAAGCGTTGAACGGAATATCGCGTCATGCCCGGACTCCACAAAATAAACCTTGATTTATCAAGGGTACTCCCAAGCCATTAAGTTTGAAAGTTTATTTCCACTTGCCCGCTTTGGACGATACGACAAATGGCTTTTTATCCAGCATCATGTTCCAAAGCCCCTTCCAGGTCTCCCAATCATGGCCCCCCGTCCTGGTTACCACGTACTGTGGCGAGATACGCTTTAGCAACAACATGCTGGCTCCGCGGTAACGGTCCTCCCGTCCGAAACCCAGATAAACGGCGGGAAACTCATCGCTACCGATCGGACTGCACCGGATCTGTTCCAGCAGCGCACGTTCGTGGTCGCGGTTCCCAATCTCTCCCGGCCTCCAGTCGGCCAGACCACCCGCCGCCTCCACCTCTGCGACAATCCCGCGCGTACCAAGGAAGGGTGCAAGCAGGAACAGGCCCTCGATTTCCGCCGTACGCTGTGTAGCGCAAATCATCGCGCCCGAACCTCCCAGCGATATCCCGAACAACCAGATTCGGCGGTAGCCATGCAAGCATGCCGCATCCAGGGTTTGGTGCAGCAGTTGCTCGATATCGGCGCGATCAAGATACAAATCGGCATGTGCATCCAGGGCAAGTACATCTACCGGCAAGTTCCTTTCCCTCAGCGCTTGAATAAATCCATTTTCCCGAAGGTTTTGGGGGGTATGTCTAGCGCCTGGCAACATAATCAACAGAATATTGTCGCCCGATGCGATTGGCGCCATTTCGTAAATCGCGTTTGCCGACAGACGCATGTCAGCTGTGGCCGGCTGGTTTTTTTCGCAAATCGAAGCCGGAGTAATAGATGTGAGGTTCTGTTCCCCGCTTTTTCAGGTGCAGCGTTTCCCCCTTGCCCGGCCCCAGGCCTTCCGTCACAAGCTCGTCAGCAGCAACCGGTTTGAGCGCGACGCGAAAGACGAAGCCCGGCTTCTCAGCGAATGTGAATGCTCCAATGATCAGCCCGTCTTCATACAGGATGCGCACCGATTGCGGCAAGGGGCCGTCATATTTATTGATGATTTCGTATTCACCGACGTAATCCAGCACGCGCGGTGGAATGGGGACCGGCTCAATTTTCTCGCCAATCAGCATGGATTGATTGTTGCTCTTCAAGGCCAGTACATCATGCCCGTCGATCTTGTGCAAAGAAATGTTCAATTCTTCCAGTGCACCAATCTTGACGGGAATGAAGCCGAACAATTTAAAGCGCGCTCCGAACTGATTTTCTTCGCGCGGTATCAGTTCCAGCTCTTGCCCCATGATCTCAGCCACGAGATCGCCGGATTTGGCGCTTACCTTAACAAGCCCGATCAGCGTGTCAAAATACCCGTTGTAGGCTCGCACGTCTGCGTCGGTGAGGAGAACTTCCTTTGCCTCCCTGGTCTCTTTGACGGGCGGAGTGATGCCGCGCTTTGCTTCCAGCGCCTGTTTGAGCGTCTCGGTTGCGATTTTGCCGATCATTGCCTCTGCCGTAACAGAATTGGACAACACCACCACACCCAGTTTCTGTTCGGGCAATACCACCATCAGGCTATGGTAGTTAAGCGTGGTGCCGCCATGGCTTGCCACGGTGCCGGCACGCGGCACATCTATTCCGCTCAGCATCCAGCCCAGCCCCATCTTGAAATCGAAGTCCAGCGGCACATTCGCATTCTGCACCCTGAACATCTCCCGCAACGATTCCGGCGCCAGTATTTGCCGCCCCCCATATTTGCCATTCGCAAATATCATTTGCATGAAGTGAGCGATATCGCCGACGCTCGAGATCAGCCCGCCGGAAGGCAGATCGCGCAACGGCAAGGCTTCGATCTCCCTTCCCCGGTCATAGCTTTTACCCGGAATCCTCGGCGCGAACTCCGAATGTGTCATGCCTAGCGGCAGCAACAGATGTCCGCTCATGTAACACGCGAAACATTCGCCGCTCTGCCTTTCGATGCTTGCACCAAGCAGCGTCACGCCAAGATTCGAGTAGGCAAACACATAGTCTGGAGGATAGGCCATGTATTCGTCTTTCACCGCTGTGACTACCTCGGTGAACGGCCCCGGGTTTCTTTGGCTCATTCCGTGCACCCAGTTGCACGGCAATCCGGAATGGTGCGTCATGATATTGCGCGGCGTGATCTTGTCGATGCCGCCTACTCGGCTCCTGATCGAAAATTCAGGCAAATATGTCCGCAGCGGCTGGTCGATATCCAGCTTGCCCTGTTCGGCGAGTTGCATCGCTGCCGTCGCCGTGAATACTTTGGCGATGGAGCCCAAGTGATACAGCGTGTCCGGCGTTGCCTTGATGCCCGCCTGCTTGTCGGCATACCCGAATCCCTGCTCCCACACAACTTGCTGGTCATCTACCAGCGCTATGCTAAGACCGGTTACATCGGCATCTTCCATCTCTCGCTCGATCATCCAGGTGATGTACTTCTTGGTGTAGGAGTAATCGCCGCGTACGGGGGAACCCGGCTTTTGTGGGGGGGTGCTGCACGCACTAAGGGCGATAATGAAAATTGCGCAAAATATCCTGCCAGCTTGCACTCTCACTCCTTGTTGTCGATACACTTAATAGTGCATTGTATAATGTTGCGAAAATCCAATATGTAACGTAACGATGTTTCTTCCCTGCCACAACTGGAAACCGGCGTTCGCAATCAGGCTTTCAATACTGGTTCTTGCCAGTTGCGCGATTGTTACCCTGTGGAAAGTCCGGCTTTGGCCATGGATGTTGGGAATCGTTTTCATCAATCACTTGATCCTTACTATTGCCGGATTGCTGCCGCGCAGTACGTTGCTGGGGCCGAATATCAGTCGCTTGCCGCCAGATGCCGAGCAACGCGGCGAGGTAGCCATTACCATTGACGATGGACCTGATCCTGAAGTTACTCCGCAAGTGTTAAATATTCTTGATCGTTATGGGGCAAAAGCCACTTTTTTTTGCATCGGAAAGCTTGCCGCTCAATATCCCGAATTGTGCCGCGAGATCATTCGGCGCGGCCACTCCATTGAGAATCACAGCCTGTCCCACAAGTGGTATTTTTCGCTGCTTGGCCCCTGGAGCATCTTTCGTGAAATTCGTGGTGCACAGATACTGCTGGGTGATATCACCGGGCAGCAGCCGCTTTTTTTTCGCGCAACGGCAGGCTTGCGAAATTATAAGCTCGATCCCGTGCTAGCACATTTGGGCCTCCGTCTATGCAGTTGGACCAGGCGCGGGTTCGACACTAAGATCAGCGACCCTGATTTGGTTTTCAATAGTCTGGTACGTGACCTCAATCGTGGCGATATCTTGCTGTTGCACGATGGGAATTCCGCCACAACCGCTGAAGGAAGGCCCGTCATCCTTGACGTCTTGCCACGCCTGCTGATGAGGCTGGCAGAACTGAACCTTCATTCCGTTTCAGTACGCTCGGCCATCAAATGACAGAACACTTTCGTCTCACCTTGCTCGCCAGAGCCTCGCAGCCTTACCGCGCGTCGGGCTTATTCGCATGGAATTTCGCCAAAGGCAAACTTAAGGGCGACCCCGCATTCTTTGGACTGCTGGAACATGGATTGATACCCGATGCCAAGCGGCTGATAGATCTCGGCTGCGGCCAAGGTCTGCTCGCTTCATGGCTGCTTGAAGCCCGTACACTGTATGAATCCGGCAACTGGCCAGCTCAATGGCCTGCTGCACCCAAGATAGAGAGTATCTGGGGCCTGGAATTGATGCCCAAGGACGTGGAAAGAGCCCGTGCCGCACTCGGTGCCCGGGCGGAATTCGCGCTAGGAGATATCTGCAGCACCGATTTTTGCACCTCCGACGTGGTGGTCATCCTCGACGTATTGCATTACATCAGCTATGAGGCACAGGAAGATGTACTACGCCGCATACGTACGTCTTTGCCGGCAGGGGGCACTTTCATCACCCGCATAGGTAACGCAGCAGGTGGCCTGCCATTCCATTGCAGCAACTGGGTAGATCGGACTGTGTTCTTCCTGCGGGGACATCGCTTGAACCGCATCTACTGCCGCACATTGCAGGACTGGCTTGGAGTAATATCGCGCAACGGGTTCACAGTGAAGCAACTTCCGATGCACAAGGGCACCCCGTTCTGCAACATTATGCTCGTTGCAAAGGCGACATGATCTGCACATCCGGAATATCAGAACTTGTCCAACAGATGGACTGGCACTTGAACAGTTAATATCGGTGTTCTTCGGCTAAGGCTTGGTGAATGGTGGCAGGCAGTTGTCGTAGCAAAAAGACAACCACTCCTGCAAATAAAAGAGTGATAAGTATCCACCACCGAACTTTCCGGAAGACACCTGCGCCTCCATCTATTCGTGGCAACTATTCTCGAACTCGTCGTCAGATAGCGGTGCGAGCCATTGCATTGCGCAGACCACTACGATACGCCAAGCAAAATGATGAACGTTTCCTAGCGGGACAAAGCCTCCCGCACTTTTTCAAGTGCGCAAAAAACCACCCAGCCTGTCCGGCTCGCAATCCGACAACCGTGAATCAGCCCCGTCCTATAGCCTGATCGGGGCTGCCTTCACAGCCTCCCACCACATTAGTTCGGCTTGCTGATGCCGGGTGTAGGGAAAGGCCAAGTCGCAGCCGGACGGACAGGAGCCGGCGCAGATGGAGCCAGAGATGTCGCGGCCGGAGCTGCAACTGGTTTGGCTACAACTGCGGCTGGCTTCTTCGCTGCAGCCTTTTTGGCTGCCGGCTTCTTGGCGGCGACCTTCTTTGCTGCCGGTTTCTTCGCTACAGCCTTTTTAGCAGCGGGTTTCTTTGCTGCTACTTTTTTGGCTGCCGGCTTCTTGGCGGCGACCTTCTTTGCTGCCGGTTTCTTCGCTACAGCCTTTTTAGCAGCGGGTTTCTTTGCTGCTACTTTTTTGGCTGCCGGCTTCTTGGCAGCCGCCTTTTTTGCCGCGGGTTTAGCTTTCTTTGCTGTTGCCATTTCAACCTCCTTGAGTGATGAACGTTAACAAAAAACAACACTACAACTCGACTACTACACCTCCAGCACGCCGCAACGCGGAATGACTGAAGCCCTTGCAACAAAGGCCGCCGAAGCAGCCTTTGTTTACATTCTCAATCACATATGCTGCCTCGCAGGGCTGTTGGAAACAACCTTATGCGCAAACCCTTCACCGATCAATTTAACCTGGGGGATATACAAACCCGCTTCCGAAGCTTGTTGGGACAGGTACGTACAAACAGCCAGGAAATTGGTCTGAGCCGTACCACTCCTCGCAAATAGCAAGCCGGTATCCGTCATGGCAGATAGTTTTCAATAAGGTTCAGCGGAAGTAATTGCTCAGGCAAGGCTTTGCGTACCTGAACCCACGATCTGAAATTTTGGAGGGAGGGAAACCCCTGAGAACGCTTCTCGCTATTCAATTGCGCCATAAGCACAAGAAGAAACATTAGTTGTTTGTTCCTTGTTGAATATCAAATATGCTCAATCCATATCCCCTTTAACTGCGACATAGGCCCTATACCTAGTAGCCAGTTATGTATTTTTTCACTACATCTTGCGGTTGCAACTTTATCTGATTTGTGCTCCATGTCAACATCTAACTGTATTTTTTTGTACTTTTTTATCATTTCCTCTACAAATTTCCAAAATAAATCGCTGATGAAAATTTCACATACCTTCTTTCAAACCCACCCCAACCTAAATCTTTTCACCTGCTCACCTATTCACAAAATCAATTTGATTGCCAGGAAATGATGCGATCTGAATCGGATACGGCCTTCCAACTGATAAGCCATGGCGGCAATTTTTGCCAAAAATTTTGCGCAATTTTAAAATCCCAACGTCAAAATGAAAGCGGCTTGGCTATCTAAAGCCAAGCCGCCATTCGTTTGCAGTAGCCCTTCACCAAAATGGAACGATGCTCATTCCATCCTTCGTGGCACATTCATAAGCGCCCTCGAACGGGTTATGCCGCTAATCCCACGACAACGCTCCGCCCGTCTGGTATTCGGTAACACGGGTTTCGAAGAAATTCTTCTCCTTCTTGAGGTCGATCATTTCCGCCATCCATGGGAATGGATTCATTGCTCCTTGGTATAGCACATCAATACCAATCTGCTGACAACGGCGATTCGCGATAAAGCGCAGGTATTCCTTGAACATGCCCGCATTCAGGCCTAACACACCGCGCGGCATGGTGTCTTCAGCATAGCGGTATTCCAATTCCACGCCTTTTTGAATCAACCCTCGCACCTCTTCACGGAAAGCCGGGGTCCAGAGATGGGGGTTTTCCAGCTTGATTTGGTTAATGACATCCACACCGAAGTTCAAATGCATGGATTCGTCTCGCAGGATGTACTGGTATTGCTCTGCTGCACCGGTCATTTTGTTCTGACGCCCCAGTGCCAGGATTTGCACAAAACCGACATAGAAGAACAGTCCTTCCATGATGCAGGCGAACACGATCAGGCTGCGAAGCAACTTCTGGTCGTTTTCCGGAGTACCCGTCTTGAAATCCGGGTTGGTCAGCACGTCGATAAACGGCAACAGGAACTCGTCCTTGTCGCGAATACTCCCCACCTCGTGGTACATATTGAATACTTCGCCCTCATCCAGCCCCAGGCTTTCTACGATGTACTGGTAGGCGTGGGTATGAATCGCCTCTTCGAAAGCCTGGCGAAGCAAATACTGGCGGCATTCCGGATTGGTGATGTGGCGATACGTACCCAGCGCAATATTGTTCGCGGCCAGACTATCGGCCGTGCTGAAGAACCCCAGATTCCGCATTACCAACCGACGTTCGTCATCAGTCAACCCATTCGGGGTTTTCCACAAGGCAATGTCGGCAGACATATTCACTTCTTGCGGCATCCAATGGTTGGCACAACCTGCCAGGTATTTCTCCCACGCCCACTTGTACTTGAACGGCACCAACTGGTTCACATCGGCGTTGCTATTGATGATGCGCTTGTCTTCCACACGAATACGGCCTGTGGATGTCGAAGCGATGGTGTAAGTCTGTTCTTTTGTATCCAATGAAGCATCGATTCCCGCCGATGCCATACGCAGGCCGGCCAGTGTAATTGCTGGAGTCATGTCGTCTTCAAAATTTAGCATTTTCATTCCTTTGCCACTAAGCATCCGCCGCTTGTGCGGCAAACAGGTTATTTTCTACTGACAAGCTTCGCATTCCGGATTGTCGATCGAGCAAAACTTCGCTTCCTCAACCACCGGCGCCGCGGAGGTCTCTCCCGCACCACCGCTCGATACCGCATTCAACGAACCTGCGCGCGAGGTGGATTTTTCTGCAGAAGTTGCACCCAAAGCCCGCAAGTAGTAAGTGGTTTTCAAACCGCGCACCCATGCCAGCTTGTATGTTTCATCCAGTTTACGACCCGACACTCCGGACATATAGATGTTGAGCGATTGCGCCTGATCTATCCATTTCTGGCGACGCGACGCCGCTTCGATCAGCCATGTCGGCTCTACTTCGAATGCGGTGGCGTACAGCTCGCGCAAATCAGCCGGTATGCGGTCGATCTTGGCAAGACTGCCGTCGAAATACTTGAGATCGGCAATCATGACCTCATCCCACAATCCGAGCGCCTTCAGGTCGCTCACCAGATGCTCGTTGATGACCGTGAATTCTCCGGACAGGTTCGATTTCACAAAGATGTTCTGGTAGGTAGGCTCGATACAAGCCGACACCCCAATGATGTTGGAAATCGTCGCCGTCGGGGCGATGGCCACACAATTTGAGTTGCGCATGCCGTACTGCCGGATGCGCGCACGCAAGGCCTCCCAGTCCAGACTGGAGGACATGTCCACTTCGACATATCCGCCGCGCTGTTCGCGCAACATGTCCAGGCTGTCTTGCGGCAATATCCCTTTATCCCACAAGCTGCCACGGTAGCTGGCATAGCGCCCGCGCTCTTCTGCCAGATCAGTGGATGCCCAGTAGGCGTAATAGCAAACCGCCTCCATCGACCGGTCGGCAAATTCAACCGCGGCATTGGACGAGTAGGGAATACGCAGATCGTGCAGACAATCCTGGAAGCCCATGATGCCCAACCCGACCGGACGGTGCTTGAGGTTGGAATTGCGGGCCTTGCCCACTGCGTAGTAGTTGATGTCTATCACGTTATCCAGCATGCGCATGGCCGTGTTCACCGTGCTCTTCAGCTTGTCATGATCGATCTGACCGGCCTTGGCATGCCCCTTGGGGAACAGATGCGCAGCCAGATTAACCGAGCCAAGATTGCACACCGCGATCTCGCTATCGGATGTGTTCAACGTGATCTCGGTACACAGGTTGGAGCTATGTACCACTCCAACATGTTGTTGCGGGCTGCGGATATTGCATGGGTCTTTGAAGGTTACCCAAGGATGGCCGGTCTCAAACAGCATGGTCAGCATTTTGCGCCAGAGCGACTGGGCTGGCACTTTCTTGAACAGTTTCAATTCGCCGCTTGCAACCCTGGCTTCATAACCCAGATAGGCCTTCTCGAATTCTTTGCCGAATTTGTCGTGCAGATCCGGGCAAGTCGAGGGCGAAAACAGTGTCCATTCCGCACCTTCCATGACCCGCTTCATGAACAGATCGGGAATCCAGTTCGACGTGTTCATATCGTGCGTGCGACGGCGGTCATCACCGGTATTTTTGCGCAATTCAAGGAACTCTTCGATGTCGAGATGCCAAGTCTCCAGATAGGCACACACCGCGCCCTTGCGTTTGCCACCCTGGTTCACCGCCACCGCTGTGTCATTTACCACTTTGAGGAAAGGCACGACACCCTGCGACTTGCCGTTGGTACCCTTGATATGGCTGCCCAGTGCGCGCACATTGGTCCAGTCGTTGCCCAGTCCACCCGCAAACTTGGACAGCAATGCATTTTCTTTCAGCGCTTCGTAGATGCCATCCAGATCGTCCGCGACCGTGGTCAGATAGCAGGAAGACAGCTGGGAACGGCGTGTACCCGAATTGAACAGCGTCGGAGTGGAACTCATGAAATCAAAACTGGACAACAGGCGATAAAACTCGATGGCACGCTCTTCGCGATTGACCTCATTCAGGCTCAGTCCCATCGCAACCCGCATGAAGAATGCTTGAGGCAACTCGATACGCTGGCTGTCCACATGCAGGAAGTAACGATCATAGAGCGTCTGCAGGCCAAGATAATTGAATTGGAGGTCGCGACTTGCATCCAGCGCCTTGCCCAGCCGCTCGAGATCAAAGCGCGCCAATTCCTCGTTCAGCAACTCAGCCTCGACTCCGCGCTTGATGAACTTCGGGAAGTATTCAGCATAGCGCGCCGCCATGTCGGCCTGAACCACTTCCTCGCCAAGAATCTCGCAAAAGATGTTATTGAGCAGCAAACGGGCGGTGACGAAACTGTATGCCGGATCTTGCTCGATCAGCGTGCGTGCTGAAAGAATGGCGCATTTGCGCACCTCCTCGATAGCTACGCCGTCATACAGGTCTTTCAAGGTGAGCTTCAGTATTTTTTCAACATCGACAGCAGAACCCAGCCCCACACAGGCCGACTTGATTTTCTCGACCAATCCGTCCACATCCAGCGGGCGGATCGTATCCCCGTCCCTCACATTCAGAACGTGCGTAGGCTCAGCGTCTTTCTTGCTTTTGGAACGCTCCTGCGTGCGTTGCTCACGGTACAACACATAGGAGCGCGCCACATCATGCTCGCCGGAACGCATCAGTGACAATTCGACCTGATCCTGAATATCCTCAATATGCAAGGTTCCGCCGTGCGGCTGGCGACGGATCAGCGCACTCACTACATTCGCGGTCAATTGCTCCACCAGTTCACGAACACGTGCCGACGCGGCCCCCTGTCCGCCGTTTACGGCCAAAAACGCCTTGGTCACAGCGATGGATATCTTGCCTGGCTCAAACGCAACTACCGAGCCATTACGACGGATAACTTTGTATTGGTCCAAGGGCAAACTACCGGAGGAAGCAACTGACGCTGAATCTTGATGTGCAAGCATGGATGGAACAGATGTGGAAACATTATTTGAAGCAATCAGCATACAACTCCCCTTGTGTGCTTGAGCCGGAACCAGTTAAAGAAGCCGAATCCCGCCAGAAAACAAAAAACCACTATATCTAGTGGTACAGCCTATGAATTTGTACTAATTCTAGTGCATCATTAAATTTATGCAAGAAGAATTTTGGTCTATATCTTTATTTTTCACAGCCCGCGTTTTTTTATTTTCTTCTTTAGAAAAGTATATGTGAGATGCCGGTTATTTTTGTCTTTCCGAGAAGCAATCCCAATTGAAGAAAGGCCCCGGATCAGTCTTCCGACCCGGGGCGATGTCTGAATGGCCGACGATATCGACTATGGGATACATGCGCCGGAGGCGCCGAACCATACGCACCAATGCGTGGTATTGTCGCTCGGTATATGGCTCAAAGTCGCTTCCCTCCAGCTCAATGCCGATGGAAAAGTCGTTGCAACGCGAACGCCCGCGCCAAATCGAGACGCCGGCATGCCATGCGCGTTTGTTACAGGGAACGAACTGCAGAATCTGTCCGTCACGCCGAATCAAAAAATGGGAAGATACCCTGACACCTTTGAGTTGCTCATAATAGGGATGCTCTGAATGGTCTAATGTATTCGTGAAAAATCTTTTGATCGCATCCCCGCCATATTCATTGGGCGGCAAACTGATGTTGTGGATGACCAGCAGATCGATATGGGTATGCGGGGGGCGACCATCATGATTTGGCGATGCTACCCGCCTCACACCGCTCAGCCAACCCTGCGAGTCCGGCTTCAATCGATGTTGTCCTTATCTGTAATCGATAGGCGCTCCATGCGATAACGCAGGGCACGAAACGTCACGCCGAGTATCTTGGCCGCGGCAGTACGGTTGAAATGGGTTTGATGAAGCGCCTCCAGAATGGCATCACGCTCGATTCTGTCCAGATAATCCGCCAGCGGATACTTGCCGGCGCCTCCAATCCTGGCCTCACCCTGTGCAGACGCCAATGGCATCAACTGCAAGTCAAGAGGCGCAATGACGTTATCCCGACACAACGCCAAAGCCCGCTCAATGATGTTTTCCAGCTCCCTCACATTGCCGGGAAAGGCATACCTTTCCAGTTCGTGCAACGCCTCTGCAGAGAACTTGGCTGTTGAACCTCCCCGCAGGCGTTCCAAAATCTGGCTGGCCATTTGCGGTATATCTTCTCGCATCTCTCGCAGTGACGGCATATGCAACGAAATGACGTTCAGACGGTAATAGAGATCTTGCCGAAACCTGCCTTGTTGCACACAGGCAGCCAAATCATGATGAGTAGCGCTGAGAATACGCACATCTACCGGCTCTTCCTGCGTCGAGCCGACACGGCGAACCCTCCTTTCCTGAATAGCCCGCAGCAGCTTGACCTGCATAGTCATCGGCAGGTCAGCCACCTCGTCCAGCAGCAAGGTTCCCTGATTAGCTGCTTGAAAAAATCCCTCCCTATCCTTTTCCGCGCCCGTGAACGCTCCCTTGCGGTAACCGAAAAACTCGCTCTCCATCAGATTCTCGGGAATTGCGCCGCAATTTACCGCAATGAAAGGCTGTCCGCATCGTGAACTTTTTTCCACGATCAGCTTGGCAGCCAGCTCCTTGCCACTGCCTGACTCACCGCTGATATGCACCGGAGCCTGGCTGCGCGCCACACGATTGATCAATTCGCGAACCTGAGCCATGGCAGGCGAACTTCCCAGCAATACGCTCGCTCCGACCCTTTCAAACTCGCTTGGCCCGGGCAATCTGAGCGCCGAGGTGACCAGCGTACGCAATTGATCCAGAGCCACCGGTTTGGACAAATAATCGAACGCCCCGGCCTTGAGAACCGCCACCGCATTCTCCAGATTGCCATGGGCGGTAATCACGGCCACCGGCACGTCCAGACCGCGTTCGGCAATATGTCGCACCACCTCAAGCCCCTCACCGTCCGGCATGCGCATGTCGGTCAGGCATAAATCGAAACCTTCCGAGTCCAGGCATTCCTTGGCCTGTTTCACCCCGTTTGCGCGGACGACCTCCAACCCCATGCGCACCAGCGTGAGTTCCAACAACTCCAGGATGTCTGCCTCATCGTCCACAATCAGCACGCGCGGGATCGCTTTTGCCTTAAGACTCATCGTTGCTCCTGAAAATGATGCGGAAGCATGCCCCGCCATCAATGGCTCGCTTGTATTCAATCGTCGCTCCGTTTGCTTCGCAAAGTTCACGCGCAATATACAGCCCCAACCCCGTCCCGCTTGCGTCCGTCGTAAAAAATGGCTCGAACAGTTTCTGCACCGCATCGCCCGGGACGCCTGCTCCGTCATCTGACACTTCAAGCGTCACTCTCCCGTCATCCGTGGTGAACGCTTGCAGACGAACACTACCCGGCAATTTCTGGCTAAATCGCAAAGCATTGCGACACAGATTCCAAAGCACCTGCTCGAAATGTCCACTGTCAAAGCGCGCCGTGCATTCCGGATCGACATGCAACTCAAATACCGAGCACGATACCTCCGAGACCCGGCACAGGTTTTCGACGACTTCCTCTATGCGCATTGCCAAATTCAGATTCTCCGAGCGCAGCCGGTCGCGCCGGTTGACCTGCATCACATCCTGCACGATGCGATTCAACCGCATCGTATTATCCAATATGATCTGGAGCAACCTTGCTTGTCTCGAGTCATGCTCCTGTTCCTGCAACAACTCCGTCGCATAGCTGATGGATGACAATGGATTGCGCACTTCATGGGCGATGTTTGCTGTCAACCTTCCCAGCGCCGCAAGCTTGACCTGCTGAGCTTGCTCTTGAACCCGCTGCATATCTTCCAGCACCACCACCACCCCCCAGAAGCCTTCGCGCTGCACAGGCAAAAACCGTACACGTACGGGATGATTAGTCCCAGGCAGACGGAGCACCTCATGTCCAAGCGCTTTGTTTTGGCGCCATGCGGCGAACATTGCATCAAGCAAAGGCGAACACTCGGCCAATTGGATTTTTACACCTGCCGGAAAAACACAACCCAAAAGTCTTTCCGCACCAGGATTCGACTGACGCACTACTCCGCGCTCATCAACGACCAACACGCCGTCCGGCATATCCTGAATCATCAGGCGATTTGCTTCCGCCATATTGGAAAGATCCACACCGCGACGGAGTGCCAGCTTTTCACTGGCTACCGCATACTTTGACAAGGTATGAGCCAGCCAAGCCACCGCAAAATAGGATGTACTCAGGATTCCCACCTGAAGGAACTGCGCTCCGGCCGCATCTCGAGTCAATACCGCATACCCATGCTCCAATAGCATCGCGATACTGGCAAGCGCGGAAAACAGCAAGGTGATGCGGCCACGCCCGATCATTCCGGCCAGTGCCAGCGACACCAACAACAGCATACCCAAATTGCTCTGCACACCCCCACTAAAATACGTCAACAATGCAACTGCAGCGATGTCCGTACATATCTGAAAAGCCAATTGCAGGGTAGTCCGCGGCTTGCGAAGGCCTACGGCCAAAACCGAAATCAACACCATTACGGTATACGCAACGGCAACCCAGAAGAACAAGGTTCGGTCATGAATATTCAGCGAGAACATTTCGCCGAACAACGTAGGCACCAGCAACAGCATCCCACCGAGAACCATACGGTAGAGATTGAAAAAGCTGATAGAACGCCACAAGCTTTCTTGCGATAACGGTGCCGCCGTTTGCAAGGAAGGGAACAAGCCGGTGAGGGATAGGCTATCCCGCATTAGTGCTATTTTGAGGTATGTTCGCGGCGGTGCGCATCGCTGCAATAAAAATTGCCGCCCGCCAGAATACTTTCGCTTTTGGGTAAATGAACGCCGCACTTTGCGCAACGCACCATTTCCTCAGAGGAATCCAGGGGAGTCTGTCGAGGTGATTGTCTGCGATATGATCGCAGCAAAAGATAGACGACGATGAAGATAGCCAACAAAAACAATAAGCGACTCATGCGCCACGCTCCACAGATAGCCGCATGCTTGCGGCAAATTCGAACTCTGCGCATTGTAAATGTAATGTGCACATGGAACAAACCAATCACTGTAATGATTTACAGGAACAGAAAGGCCAGCATAAATGCTGGCCTCGCAAGTAATTCTCAAAGGAGCGAATTCTCCGGTCAGTTGATATTAATTCCTACACCATACATACGCTCTTCGGCTTTCCATCAAAGGCTGGCAGCTATACTAGCTATTGTCACCGATAATGCAGTGAGCCAACCAAGATCACCGATAAATTTGGTATCTTCAGTTGAAAGCTTCTCATGGTTCTTGATTTTTGCGTTGATTCTTTCCAATTCGACCTGCAACTCCTTGAGTTTTGCCTGTTGCATTTGCAATTCTTTCAACTTTGCTTGCTGATTTGCTTTTAATGCGTTGGCATCGGTTTTGGTTTCCATAAGATAGCACCTCGTAGTGATTTATTTTATAAAGGAAAATTGCACTCTTACTATCAGCCGAATTTATTTCTGAGATACGCTTTTTATACTATTCTTCAAGTTAGAAGTTGTCAATTTTAAAGTGGCTGCCTTTAAGTTATAAAATGCCAGTAATGCACACCGCTCGCTCATGAGAAAATCTGCTATTGATACGCCGCTCCAATGTATAGTTGGGACCGCCAGAGTTCTGGCTACGCCATCTATGTAAACAATCCTTTAAGGTTTAAATTCCAAGATGAATAATTGGCAATCTCGAATCCCGAACACGTATTTAGCATATTTTGCGCTTTCAATTTGGGCGGCACTCAGTTTCATGTTGTTGCATAAGACATCTTATGGAATTGATGAAGGCGCGGCCCATGCCCTATTGCTAGTATGGTCGGTATCAGACAACGTTGTCAGTCCGATCGTGACGCTGGGTTTGCCAGATTTTCGTACGCTGTTTCTCGCACCTGTCGGCATTTTATGGACAGGCAATATACTTGCCGCAAAGATCGCCACGATACTGGTCATGGCGATTGCCGCATGGGCTTTTCATACTTGGCGCATTCGTAGCGGACATGCTGAAAGCGCGTTGTTGGCTACAGGTCTGTTGTTGATTTCCCCTCTGACAATCGCTCAAATTGACACCATATCTGTCGCGCCATACCTTCTTTTTGCGTTTGCCATAGGCGCATGGTCGGATCATCTCTACCGTGAATCAAAGCGAGCATTCGGGGGAATGTATTTTGCTCAGATATTATTGTGTTTGGTCAGCGTCACGCTTCATCCGGTAGGTTTAGCCTATCCCTTGGCGCTGCTATGGTCCTGGTATAAGAATCCGCTTGATCAAAAGCATCGAAGTTACTTTTATGGAGGCATTGCATTTGCAGTTGTTTCGGCACTTGCGCTTACCTCAGGCTGGAATCACATCGAATTGTTTGCCAATCCAATCAGGAGCTTATCGAGCCTTCTGCTGGGCCCATCCGACGGAGATGCGTTTGGCGCATTTCACTGGATTTTCGGTATTGGCATTTTGTTCGTTTTAATCGCAGTAATTTTGAAGCAAGCCGATAATTTATGGACAGATTTTCTTGGCCGTATTCTTATACTTGCGCTCATCATCGGCTTACTGACAGGGGATGAAATATTTGGGGTCATAGCTTTGGTAATTTGCCTGTATTGGGGCTTTCCGCTCCTGCTGCAAAAGCCTACAAATCCCACTGGCGGCTTTTGGGCACAAAGGGGGATAGTGTTATTACTTTCTGTCGCTATTTCTACAACATATATGGTGATAGACAAGGAAAATTATCATTTATTGCCAATGGACTATCTGTCGCCGCGAGACACTTTGATCAAGGCCTTGGCGGAGGATAGTGGTTTCTTTTCAAATGGCGACTCCAATCAAAGCCCTGCGGCAAAAAGTCCGATACGAGTAGCAAGTCAATGGCCAAGTCTAACCATGCTGGCCTGCAGATGCGATGCACTCCCACTGCCACCAGACGTACAGAACAGTGAAACGCTATTAGCAATGCTGCGGGGTATCGATTATTTAATTTTCGACCCGCGCAATCCGAGAAACAGCGCTCTCTCTCATAATATTGCCATGATGGATGCGGGCAAAGTTGAAACCGTCGCCTTGCAACTGGGTGGGGTGATCATTCAAATTAAGCATCCTTCTACCAATTCAGCTCCCGACAAAAAATCATGATTGGCGAATTATTGATTTTCTTGATTGCAGCGATTTGCGGGCTATGCATTACCGGCTTCGCGGTGCATATGTTTATTGGCGGCTTGGTCAGCACAGAAACCGAATATCAGCTTATTGGTGTCGTTTGCTTGTTGGTTGCTTGTGCCATCCTCTATATGGCTTGGGATGTCATTGAAAAACGGGCAGGCCGCCGATAGCAGCCTCCATTGTCAAACCCGTTACAAGGGCTTGCGACTATCGGTAAGCATTACTGCTTTCACAATTGCATTGTTTAAAATTGGTTAAAATTATTATATTGCTACGCTTATGTAGGCGTACTGTAATGATGTTGCAGGAGTCTGTAGATTCCGCTAGACTTGTTCCGAAGCTAGGCGGCTTGGCTGCCTACTTTAGAAACGTTTATACATATTTAAGGGGGAGTGTGCTATGCCAGTTGAACTTCTAGTTCCAGTTGCAATTTTTGCCTTGGGTGTTGTTGTTGCTATTCATCTTAGCGGCATGGGAATTGATCGCATCGTTGAAAAAAAGAAGTAAAGAATATTTAGCAAAATTGGCCAATACTGCATCAGAAAATTCTGGGGAGTTACCAGATATTTTCTGATGTTTTGTTTATTTCACCCACGTCCAGACACCTATTCGCCCAGATCAAAGTCGTCCGAGGACTCGCATATGTACATTACATCCTGAGATGACCACAAACATTCTGCATCGGCAACTTTTAAAATTCCTCCTGCTTTCTGCCCTGTCGTTTTTCATTGGTACTATTCACGGAATGTTTCAGGTCATGCCGCCTGTTCGAGCATGGCTGGATTCGATCGGCAGCCCTTACGGCGGCCCAGGCCATATGATTGACCCCTTGGCTCATGCGCATATGAATCTTGTTGGCGGCGTAGTCCTGCTTGCCATGTGCGTAACGTATTATTTGCTGCCTGTTTTTACCGGAAAAAATATATATTCAATAAAACTGGTACAGCATACCTTCTGGTGGGTAAGCATAGGCGTCTATAGTTTTTACGTTATACAGATGGTATTTGGTATCTGGGAGGGACTCCTAATAAGCTCGCCGAGCGACATGGCTGCTGTACACCGCTTTTATGGACCTGTCATGGCTCTTTCCGGGACAACAATGGCTGTCGGTTTTTGTACCTACTTGGCGAACGTGATATTGACAATTACGTCCCAATCCAAAGGCGACGCTACATCTTCTTAGAGTTAGCTCTTTGCCAGCCGGAGCGGGAACAGGAGTACCTTTTTATCCCCTCGTTGTTGCAACTGAACCTGAAGCGCTACTGACTCCCCCTCTCCAATATCTATAGCACGACGATACACTCCAATATTTCCATCCTGTATCGCCTGTACCCATTGCACGGAGTCGTTCCCCCGCAGAGAAACCGTCATGTCCTGGACCGGTCTTCCGTGCGGTCCAGTCACAATAACCACTATTTCAGACATTCCCGCCAGCGGGGGATCTGGATGTGTTTCTATTTGAATATCTGCCTCTTTCCAGTGCTGCGGAGGAATCGACAGGTGTCTGCTATTGTCGCTGCACGCAACAAGGCTCGCCGTTAGAAAACATAGCAGGATGGACAGGAATTTTTTCATTGTCTATTTGGATTTTGGCTATAGGAACTTATTTCTCCTTTTCATCCTTTTCTTCGCGCCGTTTTTCAATATCGGAATCAAGCCTTCCCCCAACTTTTGAACCATACATATTCACCATGTAATGAACAAACGCAGCAGCCACAGCGATATATACAAGCGAACCCAGAAATCCCGGATCTTTTACCCAATCAACCCAATTGACCACCACGCCTGGCCGCAGCCCCCAGAACGGAAAGCTGAGTCCAACCCCGACGAGCAATACAATCACTACTACTGCCATGAACCAATAGGGCACTTTTTGCTGGGAATCCGGAATTTTTTCCACCAATTCCCAATCTTCCAGGCCGCGCTTTTCCAAGCGCTCTTGATCAGATGTATAGCCAAAATTATCCTTGCGTGGCTCTCCCCACTTGGTTTCTTCATCAGAAAATTCCAGTTTCTTATCCGCTTTTTCCATGACTCGATACTCCTATTCAACAAAATGCTGAAGATTAAAACGTCCAGTCCAGCCGTCGCTGGAGTGAACCACCACCGAGAAGGGATGAAGGCCTCGCTCCAATTTCGGTGACACGGCAAGAAAGATTGAAGTTCTACCGACTGTTTCCATGCTTACTGTTGGCCGGCTCAGGGTAAAAGCATTTTCCGGCAAGCCCTCGACGGAAACGCTAAGTTCAGACGGACGGTAACGCTTGCTGGATATCTCGATACGGTAATCGCGTGCAGATTGATTATGCGCTGTCTGCAAATATCCTACGGCAATGTGATATGGCTGGTATGACCATACGCCCCAGCTGAACAATACAATACCAAGAACTGCGAAGGGTGTAGTCCAACGGAACCTCGATAGCAACAACATCGTGTTGTCTCGTAGCTTCTGAACCTTGCCCGCCGTTCGCTGCCCGAATTCGAACCGTAGCAGGCCAATACCGCCCTTCTTTGCATGCAGATTATTGCAGGCGTCTATGCAATCCCCGCAGTTGATGCAACTGTCATAAATTTCCGTCTTGCGCGGATCCAGTTCGATGAAACAGGTCGTTACGCAGTAATTGCACTTTTCGCACTCGTCAGCCCGGCTCGCATCATAGAGCACATGCAATGTCTCCTTGGTCTTGAACGAATGTTGCCAGACCTTGTAGACGCAGGCGAAACGACACCAGAAATGCCTGAGAACCGCGATGTCGAGAAGGATCATCATCACCCATACCGTATATATCCAATACAGGGAGCCCGCCAATCTTGTGTCTGTTCTGAACGTCATAAAGGACCAGACGACATCCGGCGGGTAAAAATACAGCAACGGCAACAATGCAAAAAACATCGCTGCGCCTATAAACGAGAGCGCAAGCAGTGTCCAGTTCAGCGCCTTGTTTTTTGCCGCCGCCACTTTCGGTGCTTCACCGGTCAAGCTGACTTCTGCACGCTTGCCGAGCAGCTTATGCGTCATGTGGTTTGCCCATTCTGCAACGGTATTTTGCGGGCAGGCCCATCCACAAAACACGGTTCCAGCAATCGAATACAGCGCGACTAAAGCGCTGGCTATCATTATCCATAATCCCGATATCAGGAAAAAGTCGGCGAACCAGATTTGCCAACCCAGCACAACCAGCGCGCCATTTTCGGGGTCAATCCGGAATAGTCCGGATACGGGAATGATCACCAGCAAGGCCAGAATGATTATCTGAATTGCACGCCGCTTCCATCGGTAATTGCCCGCTCCTTTTTTCAGGCCGGTGCCGATCACTTTGACTGGAATGCTGGAAAGCGTTTTGTTCATACTGGAGGACATGTATACCTCTCAATTAACCACTGAATATACAAACTCATTGAATTAGTTTCGCTTCACTGTCCAGAGGTGAACTGGCAAGCAAGCGTGAACGGTATTGCTCGGCCACTTGTGTTTTACCCTCAGTTGATTCCAGATGCCACAGGGCGCGCAAGGCGCCAACATGGCCTGGATACACCTTAATGATGCGCTGCAGGGCCTCACGTTCGCTCAGACCGCGCTCCTTTGCCTGTGCAAGGGACTGCCACATGCTATCAGCCAGCGAATTGGCTATCCAGCGATCCTGAGGGTTCGCCTGATAGGCCAGCCAAATCAAATTTCCCGCTTTTTCCGCATCTCCCTGAATAGATGATACCCACGCACGCGCGGTAAGCTCGGTCGCCACATAATCGCGCCCGAATTTGCTTCTGTCATTGGCACCGATTGCCAATATTTTCATGGCGGCCTCAGGCTCCGGATGGCGTCGCAACAGCCACGACATCAGATTTGCCAGATTCACGTTGCCGTCATACCGAGCCCGCGGCAATTTATATTCGATATACGGCTCCCACTCGTCCTGGACTGTTCCGTTCGTTTCTGCGATCGGCCCCCAATAGCGCCCTATCCAGGTCCACGCGCCTTCGCCGCCTGTTGCCTGGCTTTGTCCTGCAGTGTCCATACGGCCCAGATTCTGCAAAATCGAATTTGCGCCAGAAAATTCGTTTCTTGGACCAACCAATGCCAGATGCATGCCGTCCATGAATAACTGGGCGTTGGGATACACGCGCTGAAAACTCCGCAGGACCACCCTGAGCGATTCAACCTCGAACTGGTTGAGCGCCAGCCATTGGACAAAGACCCCATCTTTGTTCAGACGGTCTTTTGCTCGTTCGAACTGCTGGACTGACAGCAACGATCCCATTCCTGCTATGTCCGGGTGAAACAAGTCACCGATGATGACATCGTAGTGGCGTTGCGTGCTGCTCAGGAAGTGCCTTGCATCGTCGCGTTGAATCTGCACCTGATCCAGGATGTTGTCATTTACCGGCGAGAAGAGATACTTGGCCGAGTTGATCGAGCCCTGTGATAATTCCACTGCACTTCGAATCAGACTTGGGAACGGTTTTGATCCCGCCACTGATATCCCGGTTCCCAACCCAAGGAACAATACGCTTTTCGGTGCCGGATGCAGCAGCAATGCAAGTCGGGCCTGATCTTTCTGTATCTCTACTGCACTCGGGTCGGTAGATGCATCCATACGCTGCAAATCGCTCAGCAATACGCGCTGTCCGTCCGGCTGGCGGATGACATGGGTCAGCGAGATCGCATCTTCATACAGGTAAAGATTGCGGCTATCCGCTTCGATCTTGGGCAGCAATGCATCTACTGGCGGCATGATGCGCAATGGCCATGCTGCCGCAAGTACCGCGGCCAACCCCAGCCAGGCCCAGCGTGTATTGACCCAGATCAGGCCAAATGCCGTGATCGCAACAGCGCATAAGGCAACCATCCCTGCGCTGCCCAGCAAAGGAATACATATCAAACAGGCTACTACCGCGCCTGCGCTGCCACCCAGGCAGTTAGCCCCGTACAACCAGACTCCGCCGGACTCGGTGTGATCGTAACGGCTTGCCAACAGCGGTAGCCAGGCGCCCAAGGCCAATGTGATCGGGAGCGTAAATATTCCCAGAATCAATGCCTGGTAGGTTGTCGCCCAAAAAAATGATTTGAAGTCGCTTTGCTCTATCCATGCAGAAGTTGCAGGCAATAGGAACAAGCCCAACAACACGCCTCCGCCGACGACAAACGGCATCCAGGTCGACAAACCATATTTCTTCAGTTGCGGCAGGAACATGCTTCCGAGCGCGATCCCCAGGAGAAATACGGCCAGAATCAGGCCCAGCACATATTCCGTTCTCAGCATGATCATGCCGTATAGCCGCACCCATCCGATCTCCAGCATGATGCTTCCAGCCCCGATGCCAGCGTATATCAACAGCGCCGACATCGGGGGGCGTTCGTTGTGTTTCTTGCTTTCACCTTGCAACGTTCTGGCTTGATTTATTGCGCGCGAGACAACCAATGCTGCGATTCCGACCGCCAAACCTAGTACCGCGATGAATCTCACTGACGCAGCCCATCCGATCGCAGGCAGACTCCATAACGGGAATAGCGCGCCCGCAACCCCGCCCAGCGTATTCAGACCGTAGATCTTTCCGAGAGAGATTGGCGTTTGCTCGATTACCTTGATAACCAGCGCAAAACCTACTCCCATGCCGAATGCTGGAACAAGCAGCAAGCAGAATGCTCCCGCACCTTGCAACAGATACCACTGCAGCAAAGTCAGTTGAGTCGAAACTCCTTCCATCCAGCCGTTTGAGTACTGAAGTAGTGTCGGAAGGAGGAGCGCATAGATCGCGATTCCTATCTCAAGTGCCGCAAATACCGCGATCGGCTCCTTGCTTTGTCTGGCCCATTTGATTCCCGCTATGCTGCCTGCGCCAAGACCAAACATGAAGGCAGCAACGGTGATGACCACGCCGAAAATGCTGACCCCGAACTGCATGGACAGCATGCGCGACCACAGCACTTCATAGGCAAGGCTTGTCGTGCCCGAAAAGCAATACAGGATTGCCACCAGCCACCATATCTTGTGCTTATTCCCGGAATTGACGTTTGCAGGTTGGTTGAGCGGCATAGGAAACTACTCGAAATGACGTCGGCTTAGGTGGGGGTGGCAAAGGCGAAATGCCTTGAGGACTGTGGACATGTAAATGCACGCTATCGAGGGAAGCAACAAACGGATCCTGTTGCTTTGAACCCTAAAATGGATAGAACCATACGAGAGCGACAACCGCGTGAACCACCGCCAATGTCATGCTGAGCCCGGCAAATATCATATGTGCCACGAATACCGACTTTCCGAACAGCCCCATGGCGATTCCCAATCCGCCCGTGATCAGAACGAGGGTTAAAAGCGAAACCCCCAACAGGAACATGACTCGTTGCTTGTCCTTATCGGTGATTGACTTTGCATGCTCTGTTTCCCGGTGCTGTTTATTGAATGCCTGCAAGATCTGGGCACTTTCACCTTCATGGGGCGCGTCTTCTGCATGCGCAGGCAGAGCGCACAGAACCGGCAACAGGAATGCAAGCAAGACCGGGAGGATTCGAGAAATCGATAGTCCGAAATGTGTCATATGATTTTCAGCGGAAATGTTTTATTGATGCGAAGGCTTCCGGCCTTCTTCTGCATTGTCAGGAGTTGCTTTTCTCATTGCATTGCGCCACGCAAGTACAGCCATCAAAACGAACGGCGCAAAAATCCCCATCAACAGGAAGATGAAAATGTACCAAGGGGTCGAGATGGTGACGTGTGCGAACCGGTAACTATCGACCGCCGCCCGCGCCATCGGTGCTACAACCAGACCCATGAGGATCAGGACCGTTCTCATCCATATGGAATTCATGATATTCCTCCAATACATAATCAGTTCTTCAGACTCGATGCGCAGCGAAATCCATAAAAGTCGGAGGCATAGTTGGGCCAGGAGTAATCCCTATGGTAGGTCGCAGTCGAAAATGGATCTCCCTTCCATGACCCGCCACGCAAGACCTTGTAATACTTGTTGACCGGTACCAGATCCGCAACTTTCATTGCCTGATCTTGCTCGCTCTGGACTTTTGCGATTTTTCCCTTGAATACTTCCGCCTCTGCATCCGTTCCTTTGTAAGGCAGGAAATCGTCCTGTACCCACTCGTTGACGTTTCCGGCCATGTCATACACGCCGTATGGGCTTACACCATTGGCATATGTCGTCACATTGGTCGCCGATCCCACATTGTAGTAAGTATTCAAGCGGGCCGGATCCATTTCATTGCCCCACGGCCAACGCCTGCCGTCCGTGCCCCGAGCCGCTTTTTCCCATTCAGCTTCCGTTGGCAGGCGCTTTCCAGCCCATTTGGCATAGGCCACTGCATCGTACCAATTGACCAGAGTGACCGGATACTGCTGGGTACCTTCCTGAATTTTTCCGTTCTTCCAATCGGATGGCGGGCGATGCCCGGTCGCCGCGACGAACCTGGCATATTGCGCATTGGTCACCAGGTATTTGTCGATCTGGAACGCATCCAGATTGACTGCGTGTTGAGGGTGAGATGCGGCATCGGCGTTTTTCAGGTTGGTGCCCATCAGGAACTTCCCGGCAGGAATTGTTACCATGCTATCCAATTCCTTCCACTGCTCTTTTGTCAGCAGCGCCTCCGCTTCAGCCACCGTATAGCCTGTCGCCTGGTTCTTTCGGTTTTCATTTTCCTCGTGAAGCGCGATGTCTTCGCCGGCAGCGCGTATCCTTGTGGATTCTTCTTTAAGGTTATAAGTTGCCAAAGCCCGCATCTCTCCCATGCGTATCGAGCCCAACTTAACGACGTGCAAACTTCCTCCGATCACCACCAGCGCGATGCATGTGATTATCGTGGCGGAAAAAAATCGCTTTCTTCGAAGCTGTTCGTCCGGACTCAATACGATTTTTTTGGCCATTTTGGACATCAGGAATTCCTTTCCACGATCGTTTCCCTATTTGCGGTGCCGCTCACTTTTGACCGCCCATAGACTTTCTTGATCATGACTTCCCCGACTATTCCGCCTATGCCCGCCGCCTCCATCGCAAGGATCACATAGAATCCCCACCAGCCCATCGGGTGCAAGATGCTCCCGTGAGGCACGCCCGTGACATACAAGATTTCAGCATAACTCATACTGCGAACGATCAACGGCGGGAAATAGCACAACCACTTCCCCCCCATCCCGAATATCCATGACACGACCAAGCCGACAAAAAAGGGCAAGACGAACAAATCCACCCCCCAAGCAAAGCTGAATGTCGACAACCCGGAAAACAGCTCAACTTTTACGCCCAGCAATCTGTCGCCCAAGTGATTCAGCGCCACGCCTGCCATGAGCGCCACCAGTCCCGTTAAATATCTATGCTTCATTTTGGGGGCTCCATTCCGGTCAATTTCTCGTATTCGGATTTCTTGGTCTGCTCCAGATACCAGTCTTTAACTTTTAGGCTCGCCAGATACTCCGATAACACCCGACGGTCTTCATCCGCCATTTTTGAGTAGGAAGGCATCCGATATTCCTTTTTCAGCCTTGAAGGCAATACCGACTGAGGATCTGCAGATGACAGGTAATTATAAATCCAGGATTCCGTGCGTATCGAGCCGATTCCGTCCAACATGGGCGCCGGGACCGACTGCAATGCGTCTTTCAACGTCCAGAGCGAATGGCAATCCTTGCAATTATTGCTGCGGTATATATCCGTTGCTTTCCTGGCCACATCGGCGCTTGCGGTGCTGTAGAACGGGATATCTCGATCATGTTGCCCTTGGACTTGCAACAGGGACTTTAGCAAACCGGCAGCCAACACTATCCCGATAATGGCCAGTATGCCTTTTTCCCCGCGCTTCATGCCCCGGACTTGCGCTTCTCGGCATCCGCTGCCAGGAATTGATCCCGGCTTGCAATCTGGGATTTGATTACCGACTGGCTTTTTGCAAATTCCTCAGGTGCCATCTTGGCCCTGTCCTTCTCATCAAACAGCACATATTTGATGTCTTCATCAAACTGCTCGTTTTTAATACCCCAGCGTATCCAGTAAACCACGGCGAGGATAATTACCGCACCGATGATCAACCATAGATAAATGGTCCAGCCATCGGGAAGCGTTTCAATGAAATTAGCCATTATGTTTCTCCACCAAAAATATTCAGAAAAGGTAGCCACCCAGCATTTGCACTGCGCCTACGATCACGGCAACAACTATACCTATAATTATTGCAGCAAACATGAATCTCTCGCCCAACTTCATCTCTTTCGGCCGGTTCTTGCTGAACATAAATGCAATGACGATTCCGGAAAAAATAACGATACTTATCAGCAAGAATACGAATATCCACTCGCTAAACTGCTGACTGCGCATCCCTTCGATACTGAGGTCAAGTTTTGGGGAAATTTCTGGGCTTATTTGCGAGATAGCGGGGATAGCAGAATTTGGATCGGAGATTTGAATCGTTGACTCCTGCACTTTTGGATAACTACTGATTAGAAACCCCGGCAGGGCCGGGGTTCCATTCCGTTTAACATTTAAACGGGGATTTCAATGCCGCCTCAAACGCGCGGTTAATACCAATGCTTTTTTCACGGGCGCACCAAAATCAGCCTGGTTGCGCCCATTCACCTAACCATCTATATCCTATCAAAATTGCCTCAGCTTTGTTGCAAAATTTGAATCAGGTTCAAGCGGTTTGCCTACTTATTTATACGATCAATAAAAAACGAGTAAATCGTTGGCGCGATAAGCACTATCAGTATTATCCCGCCAAGCACCCCAGGACCAAAATCGACTTCTATCATATTGACTACTCCTCTATGTATTGCGACTAACCGGATGGGCCTGAAGTTTCATGCCCATCCTATCCGGTCAATCAATGCGTGTGCTTAGGCTGCCAGGTTGACGGCGGCAATCTCTTGATCAGAACAATCACCATCGTAAAGAAATACATCACGTAAAAAATGTCGATGGTATAGCCCTTGTCCCACCAAGGCTGCTTTCTTTCCGGCGTTCCGTCTGCCTTGACGTTACCCTCGAAGTTTGCCAGAACCACACGATCACCGACCACGTTGTATTCCTGCAGATCGACACCTTTGGCCATCAATGCTTCGATTTGCGGCTTGATGATGCGCAGATCATTCATGCCCAGGGGATGACGCTCCAACAACTCGTCATATTTGCCCCCCAGATTCATCTGAACGATCTTTTTCATCGCAGCTTCATCATCCTGAATCGCCTGCACTTCAGGAGTATTCATCGCTTTCACGTAGCCCTCGTAGATGGCTGCATTTGGGCGCTGCCCCCACAGCGGGAAGGTAACCGCAAAAGCAGTGAGAACAGTCAGGACAACCAGCAGCACCACGGGCATGGGCATGCGGTGGTTATCTTCCGTTATTCCACCAAGATTTTCCTTTTCCCAAAGCGCTTTGTCGGCTTCATTTGTTGCCGCATCGCACATCGTGACCAGCGGCTTATTAAAATTCCAAGACATTTTTATATCCTCCTCGTTACTTCAGACTCAGCATGAAGTCAATCAGACTGCGGATTTCGGAATCGCTGGCATAAGCCGGAACCTCCGGAGGAGATACACGCTTGCCCTCACGATAATCGTCGTATTCGGCACGCCATTTGTCGTAATCGATCTTGTTGCCGGATGCGTCCTTTTCTCCCCACAGATAGTCGAAGCGCGGCATGATTGAATGCGGTTGCACCAAGCGCGGATTAAAGAAGTGCATCATCAGCCACTCTTTGGACGAGTTACGGGAACCGACGTGCATCAGGTCGGGAGCCTTCCGGTCTGAGCCGAATGCGGTTGGCGACTCACCGTTGAAGTCACCCAGCATCGGGGGCGCACCGAATACCTGCCAGTCCTGCGTCTGCTCTGGAAGCAGCGTGTGGCACCACCAGCAACCTTCGCGCACAAAATACGTCTTGCCAGCGCCCGCATGAGAAATGTCCTCATCCTTGGCCGCGTGCATCACGTCGGCCGGCATCCAGCCCTTGGTTGCGGTCAGATTGTCGATGAAGCTGAACTCTTTACCCTGATACGTCCCCTTGCTTACGGTAAAGACCGCACCATAGGCTTTTTGCGCGTCAGTGATGTGACCCTGCTCTACGCTCAACTGCTCGATGCCCTGACCCAAGATGCGGGGATGCAATATACCGGCAGGGAACGTCGTTCCCGGCTGGTACACGAAAACCGAGATCGCATCCGCGAGCGGCTGACCGGTTTTCGGGTCAGCCTTCAGTGCAACAACAACAGGCTTGTTTTTGCCCTGCAGAAACGGATCCTCCAGGTTGAAGCCAGTTTCATGGCCCACTGCCAGTTGCTTTGAAAGTGCCACATCAGTTGAAGACACCGAGGCGATATTGATGCTCGGAAAAAACAACGTAATGGTCATCGAGCCACCAAACGCTAACGCGAATAGCCTCGATCCAACCTTATATTCTCTAAATCCAGCCATGCTTACTCTCCCTAAATTTTACACTGGCCAATATTAACGCTCGTATCCCAGTTCATGCGGCATACGGCCTTCCGGTACTTCGGTTCCTTTGCGTGCCGTCATCCACATGTTGTACAGCCACAGAACGTTGCCAGTGAAGACCAGGGTACCGCCAATCCAACGGGCGATCATGTATGGGTGCTCAGCAATAACCACGTCGATATACGGAACCTCGTAGATCTTGCCCGCGCCCTGAATCAGGCCGGCGATCGTCATGGAAACCCAGTAAATTGAGAAACCGATCAGCAAGAGCCAGAAGTGCATATTGGCCAGCGTCAGGGAATACAATTTGCGCTTCATGATGGTCTGCAAGCCAAGATAAACGGCAGCAGCTTCCAGGAAGGTTGAGAATCCGAGCAACGCCAGGTGCGCGTGAGCAACGATCCAGCCTGTTCCGTGGATATACCAGTTGATCGCGCGAGTTTGCTGGAAACCGCCTTGCATGTTCAGCGGAATAGCCATCAGACAGCCGGTGATGGTGAAACGAACCTCGATATTCTCGACGAACATATGCCACTTGCCCTTCATGGTCAGCATGATGTTCGATACGAACGCAATCGCGGGCACCAGGATCAGCACACCCTCGACCGAAGCGAAGGACTTCAGCCACTCCGGCAAAGGCGCCGACATCAGGTGGTGCGCAGCGGGGGTGGAGTAGAACACCACAACAGACCAGAAGTGCAAGTGGCCGATACGGTGCGAGTACAGCGGATTTCCCGTCACTTTAGGAATGGTGTAATACGCGATCGCGGCAGCCACCGGAGTGATCCAGAGCCCCAGCACGTTGTGCGCGAACCACCAGGTCAGATAAGCCTCGGTCAGACCGGTCAGGTGGAAGAACTCGGGAGAGTTACCGACCAGGAACACGATGATGACCATAAATACGGCCGCGGCGAAGAACCAGTTCGTGGTGTAAATACCTTGAGTGCGACGATTCAGAATCGTCATCCAGACATTGACTGCCAGCGGAATAAAAACAAAGAAAGCCAGGTACAAATCCACTGGCCAGGGGAAGTCGGAGTATTCACGACCGGAAGTGATGCCTGCCCACAAAACCGTCAGACCGAGCGTCAAGCCCACGTTCCACAGCAAGCAGTTCCACAAACCCAGCTTTTCTGACCACAACTTGGTGTTACCCAAGGCCGGCGTGATGTACATCATGGCCATGGCAAACGCCATCGAGATCCAGCCAAAAATAACGGCCATCACGTGCACTTGGCGCATATGGCCAAAGGCGAAATAGATATTCCCGGTCACAAAGTCCGGGAATGCAAGTTTCGCCGCATTGAATGAACCCAACCCGGTACCGATCACGAACCAGATAATCGCCGAAAATCCGAAGAACACAGCAGCCGAACCGGCCGGTATGTCTTCGTTTTTTGCAAATAGATACTTAAGCATGTTACTCCCCCTCAACTCGAAAAATTAGTGATTATCGCCACTGTCGTCATCATGTGGAACAAGTATGTACCACGAGAGCAACATGCTCGAAAACGCTAATAGCACGCCCAATGAACCCGCAATTAAAGCCATAGCACACCCCTCAAATAATTAACAATTCAACAGATATTACAGAGACCGCGCCTCAAACTAGGCAGCGCCGCTCTCCAACTTGTAGTGGCGATTCAAGCCAACATACAGAATTCCGCAAAATGCAATGCCGAAAACGATCATCGCCTGATCGATAAACCCGGTGAAGGTCGATGGGTCATATGCCGTCCACGCAAATCCGCCCCAGTTACTAAACCCCCCGCGCCCCATCAAGCACATTAAAGTCGCGCCGAAAACGCTGCCATTACCCATCCCTGTCAGCATCCCGCTCACAAGAATCAGCCAAATGGATAGAGATTTTTTCTTTGTACTCATGACCCCCCCCTTAAATTATCAAAAATCAAAACTTACCAAAAAAACCGGGCACTCCACGATTCCGAGATACAGACAAACCTTACCTGTATTACATTTAAACTTAAAAATCAAACAGTTGTGATGTTTCCGCCAACAATGATTTTTTAATGCGAACTTTGTTTTCCAGATGTTAATTACCATCCCCTCAACTTGTCAAGGGAATTATCTGCGATCCGACGTATTTAGCGTGATTTACTGTAATTTAACGTTAATTTAACGTATATTTAACGTAAGAAGAGGCCAATAACACTATTGCTTCGTGGATTTCTTGGTGCTAATATCGTGCCGTCTGAAAGGGTATATTTTTTAGTGTGAATATTTTTATAACCATGATTGATCAAGGAGATACACATGCTTGAGCCAGATGTAACTACCAGCGAAGTTCTTATTATGTACACAGGTATTTTCGTGTTCTTGTTCGGCTTGGCTTTTATTCTGATGAAAAAGCATTCTTAAAGATCGGCCGAGCCCGAATCCGGCTGTTTGGCGCGTATATGTATATAAGGAATGAAATGGCATTGTCCTGCGTAAGCTGCAGGTAATTAATAATTTGAGGGGGAGGCACATGCGTAAATTATCGAATTTGGCGATGGCGTGTTTGGGGACGGCCGCCATGCTGGTTTTTTCAGGCGCTAGCCTGGCTGAAGGAAACGCCGTATCGGTGAATTTGACCAACGGCAAAAACATTTTCGAAAATGGCAAGGCCGATGGGAGCGTGCCAGCTTGCGCGACCTGTCATGGCGATAAAGCGATGGGGCAAGATGCGATGAAAGCGCCCAGGCTTGCGAACATCGGATATGTCTATATTGTCAAACAACTGACGAATTTCGCTGAAGACAAGCGCACAGACAACATCATGCAACAGATGAATGGCATTGCAAAAGCGCTTAGCGAGCAAGACAGGCGCGATCTGGCTGCTTATGAAAACAGTTTCCCAAGAGATTCCGAACTCTCCGACCTGAAGCAGCTTCAAGCCGACGGAACAAAAATTGGCGTGGCTTACAAAGGTTCGATCCTTGTTCGCTACGGACGCAATGGTCCTGGCGTGGCGGAAAAGGACAAGATATCTGCGTGCGTTTCATGCCATGGCTACAACGGCCGCGGTGCCGATCCTGTGTATCCGAAGATCGGCCAGCAGAAGTACACGTATCTGGTGGCTCAGTTGACCGACTGGCGTGACGCGACACGCACCAATGACCCGATGGGCCAAATGCGGAAAGTCGCCCACAACCTGTCCGATGACGACATCAATGATGTAGCCACCTTCCTGTCACAAGCTCCTGACAGCACGGTCGGAGACGGAACGGAAATCGGCAATCAGACGGTTCTGGAAAAGCTTAAAGTAGTTCGCTAACGCCCGACGTTAGGCATTTCTTCTTCCGGCGCCGGTTTCCGGCGCTGGAAGTGAAACGGATACTGATCTAATATACTGGTCAGTATCTTTTTGTTTTTTGAGTTTCTGCCTGGCAAGTACGCACTGCATGAATTCATAATGGTGGCAAGATTGGAGAAACATGAAAAAAGGAGAAAAGATCCTTTTTGGGATAGTTGCGCTACTCGTCGTTGTTACGGTGATAAATTTTACTGTCCTGGAGTCCATCAGGCGCAACTCTGACAAACCATTATTCCCGATTCTGACTCACTTTGTTTTTTCAGATGAGGGTTTGCGCGGTTACCAGATATACCAGCAAAGAGACTGCTATACCTGCCATAGGGCAGTTGGCAGCGGCACGAGCATGGGCGTCAGCCTCGACGGCCTGGGTTCAAAGCACGATGTCGATTACTTCTATGCTTTCCTCAAAAAACCGGAGCAGGTTTACGGTTCCAAAACCATGGATCACGGAGCGCCTCCCAAGGACGCGGCTTATGTATCCGAGCTTCCGGACGCGGAATTGCGCACCATGGCCGTCTTCCTGTCTGAACTGAAATCCGACCAAGGTTCTTCTTCATCTTTTGTACCGCCCAAGGGCGATTCAAGTTTTATCGATGCCATGCTGGACATGTGGGCGCCGGACGGTTGGCGAGCCCAGTACAAGGATATTCGCGATTGGATGAAAACAAAACCACAAGAGGAGCAACATGAAGCAAAGCATTGAGCACAGCCCCGCACAACTTGAAGAGTTTAACAAATACCTTTTATGGTTCGTCTACGCGTGCATTATTTACAGCATTATCGGCTTCACGTGGGGAGCGGTCATGGGCGGCGTCCCGGCCTTCCGCTACTTTGTGGACTATAGCGCGCACGGACGCCTGATCACGCTGGCGCACGGCCACATCAACCTGTTGGGATGGGTTGAAATGGCGATATTCGCCGCTTTATACTATGTCGTCCCTACGGTTTCCCGCCGTCAGATATACAGCGTGCGTCTGGTGAAGATACACTTCTGGATGCATAACTTCGGATTGATCGGCATGGTGGTTTTCTTCCTTTCAGCAGGACTGATCGGCGGCCTGAGTACAGGCGAAAACACCGAAAAAGTAGTGAGTCATCTGCTGGCCTTTGTCGGGATGTTTGGAATGCTGGTGCTGACTGCAAACATCATCTGGGGCTACAACTTGTATAAAACAACCAAGGTCGGTTGGAAAAAACCATCATGAAGAAACTGAAGTTCCTGTCGGCAAGCTTTGGACTGGCTCTCGTGGGCCTGGTCAGTGGCTGCGAACAGAACTTGTCTGCCGGCTTCGCCGTGGGGATGCATGCGCCGAGTTTGCCCACCAAAACCCTGGCAGACGCCGACGGAAACTTCAGTAAAGTCACGACTTATCGCCAGCCGGATCCTCGCATGTATCAATATTCGGTTGATAAGGCGTTGCTGACGGGCAAGCCTATCGTATTGGAATTTGCCACGCCGGGACACTGTACCAATTGCGACCAGCAGCTTCAAATGCTGAAGGGCGTCATGGATCAGTATCAGGACAAAATCATATTTATCCACATAGACCAATATGCCAATCCCCAAGCGTACAAAGCCTATAGAGTCATGGGCGACCCCTGGACCTTCATCATCGACAAGCATGGCGTCGTTCAGTTTGAACAAGCCGGCAGGATGCTGCTCGGTGAAATGGACAGTGCGTTGAAAACGATCAATTGAAAATTGTCATGCGAGGCAATCGGCCAAGTCCGGTTGCTGCTGCAAATACAATACGAACAGAATACGGTAGACAGCTCATGAAGGAGACGATGAATTTCGATTTGGTGCCCGATCGCAAAGGAATGGTTTGGGATCTGTTGCTGTACATTCCAACTGTGGTCGCGCTGGCCTCGATTGCTGCCGGCTTCTGGTACGACGAAGACCACAACATGGGCTATCTGTTCTTCTTCCTGACCTGCTTCTTTTTTATCGCCGGGTTTAACCGCGTATTCAAAACCAGGCTGATGCTTCTACCCTCTGCGCCGATATCACTCAAGGTAACGGACGAGAACCTTGGCCTGGTCCAGCGTAACGGCACCCAGGTTAATCTGGTGAAGAACTTGCGCTACTTCCCCGACTATTCGGGAAAGACTTTCGGCATTTCGGGTCTGGATGGCGCGGGCAAGCAACAGCAGTTCGTGTTTCACAAGGGCCAGTTCCCTACTCCTGAAAAGTTTGATTCGATTCAAACTTTCTTCAAAGTCCACTTGAACAAAAAATAAGGACGCCGCCGGGCATTTCGCCAAATCACGGCTCCCGGCCATCGGTTCTTGATATCCCTGGCGCCTCTTACTTTTGACGCACGGCGTGCGCCGGACGGAATACCTTGCACTGTTCGGGATCGGATTCCAGGTACGCCCCCTCGATCAGGTCGATGCAATAGGGGACAGCCGGAAACACCGCATTCAGGCAATCGTCTATCGAGGAAGGCTTTCCCGGCAGGTTGAGGATCAGGCACTTGCCGCGCACCCCAGCCGTCTGCCGCGACAAGATGGCAGTCAGCACGAATTTCAGCGATGCCGCGCGCATCTGCTCACCGAAACCTGGCAGCATCTTCTCGCACACCGCCTCGGTTGCTTCCGGCGTCACATCGCGCAAAGCCGGGCCGGTACCGCCTGTGGTGACGATGAGGCTGCAGCCAGCGACATCGCTCAATTCGATGAGGGTCGCCTCGATCAGCGCCTGTTCATCGGGTATCACCCTCGCCACAGCTTCCCACGGACAGGTCAACACGCGCGTGAACCACGCCCGCATCGCCGGCCCTCCCTTGTCTTCGTACTCGCCGCGACTGGCGCGGTCCGAGATGGTCACAATACCGATGCGTGCGATGCTCATACTTACTCCCTGTACCCGATCTCTTCCTGAAAGACTGTGCCGTCCAGCAATTGCACAGTGACCTGCTCGCCCTCTGCCAGCCCGGTGCTGTCTGACGGGATCACCATCAAGCCGTCCGCCCTGGCCATGGACATCAACACCCCGCTGCTTTGCGAGCCGGTGGAACTGGCGATGTATCCCGCGGCATCGCGCGACAGCTGCACACGCACGAACTCGGTACGCCCGGGACGGAATTTCACCGGGTGTGCAAGCCGTGCAGTCACGGTACGCCGATAAAGACGCGTGTTGCCCATCATCTGGCGCAAAGCCGGGGCAACGAACTCTTCAAAACAGACCATGCTGGAAACCGGATTGCCGGGCAAGCCAAACACAGACGTCTTATCGGCCCTGCCAAATGCAAGCGGATGCCCCGGCTTGATCGCCACGCGCCAGAACTTCATCTGTACACCCAGCGCTTCCAGTGTGGGACGCACATAATCATGTACGCCAACCGATGTGCCGCCGGAGACCAGCAATACGTCGAACTGCAAACCCTCCTGCAGGTAGCGGCGCAATTCAGCGGGCTCATCGCGCGCGATGCCTAGCAACACCGGCTCGATGCCGAGCGCCTGCACTTGCCCCATCAGGGCATAGGTATTGGATTCGGGGATCTTGTTCGGATCGACCGGATCGTGCATGCCCTCCAGCTCGTCACCCGTGGAAAGGATGGCCACGCTCGGGCGGCGATACACCGCAAACTGCGCCGCCTTCACCGTCGCCAGCACACCGATCACCCCCGGCGTGATCTCGGTACCCGCCGTCAGCACCACCTCACCGTTCTTCATGCTCTCACCGCGCGGCCGTACATCGTTGCCGGGCTTCACTGTCTTGTCTATCTGTACATCGCCTGCCCGCAGTGCCTGAGTGTCTTCAACACGGATCACCGCATCCGCACCTCGCGGCATCGGCGCGCCGGTCATGATGCGTGCGCACTGCCCGGCCTGCACGGTCTTGGTCGGCATATTACCTGCCTTGATATCTTCGATGATCGCAAGCGACGCCGGCACACTCGCCACATCTACACTGCGCACGGCAAAGCCGTCCATCGCCGACACATCGTAAGGCGGCAGGTCGCGATTGGCGCTGACGGCTGCGGCCAACACGCGCCCCAGCGACTGCTCCAGCCTCACGGTCTCGCCCGCTGATAGCGGAACTGATTCGAGTATGAGGCTCAGCGCCTCGCTTGCACGTAAATGTTCCATTACTTCTTCACCTCATTCATCGCGATCGCCACATCCTGCGGCGTATCCAGATCAAAAAAACTGCGCAGCTGCGGATCGACCGCCAACATCTGCTCCTCGTTCACATAGCACACCGACAATCTTTCCAGCAGCGCGCGCGGGCTGTGCTTGCCTTCTCCGTTTAGGATGCCTTCTGCCACATCCCTGCAACTCGTCGCATAGAACGCTGCGAGCGGTTGCGGAATGCCGCGCACCAGAGGAACCACTGCCTGATGGCCCGCACGCCGCCCCGCAAGATACTCGATCACCGCCGGCTTGATGAAGGGCATGTCGCAGGCCACGGCAAATATCCATGGTGTGGCCGCACTTTTCATCCCCGCCGCCAACCCGGCCAGCGGCCCACTGGCCGTGTGTTCATCGCGCACCTGCGGCACATCCACTCCAGTACGCAGTTGCCGCACGCTGACGATCACCTTGGGGAAAACGGAGTGCATAGTCATCGTGACACTTTCCAGCAGCGTCTTCCCATCCAGCATCAATTCCGCCTTGTCCCGCCCCATGCGACTTGAGTCGCCACCCGCCAGGATCAGCGCCGTGCAATCCATTATCTTCATAAGAACAATCCGTTCGTGGTGAGCTTGTCGAACCATGAACGACTCTTCGACATAGCCTTGAGTCCTGCGCCTGATCGAAGGGTCTGAGCGAACGGCCATTTGCCCCACAAACAATTTGCCACTTTCATTTAGCCCGTTTCAGAATGAAATCGACGATACCACTCACATCCTCAAGCGCAAAGTGCGGCAATTGCGGATAGACCTCGTCCATATCGGTGACGATGGCGATCAACCCGTCTGCGATGGCGCAACGCGGAGGCTGTTCACAGGCACGGCGCAGCACCTCGATCTTCGCTCCCGGCGCGTGCGAAAAGCCCTCCGCCAGCACCACATCCGCCTCGCCCAGAAAACGTTGCGCCAATTGTTCCGGCTCGCGCTCCTCCTTGGCATCCGCCACCAGTTGCAGTGCATCGCGCGTGAGCAACATACTCATCACCGCCCCGGCATCCTTGTAGCGGTAACTGTCCTTGCCCGGCGTATCCAGTTCCACCTTGTGATGGGCGTGCTTGATCGTCGCGACTTTCAAGCCGCGAGTGCACAGTTCACGAATGAGCTTTTCCACCAGCGTGGTTTTACCAGAACCGGAATGCCCGACGATTGAAATGACTGTCATTGTTTGCAAGAGCTTGGATTCAGTTGTTGGATTCGATAAACGTTGTTACTCGATTCAATATGTCTGACCGCCTTTAACCAAGCGGACCACAGGGGGCGCGAAGGAAAGAGTCTTTTGCCAAACCCTAGTTACAGTTGGTATATACCGTGCCATTCACATCCCTGCTAGTGCAATTTATATTGTTGCTGACAGGCGGATGTGTAGGTTGCTGCATAATTAACTCCTCCATCGAAGGGCGCGAGGGTTGTATCGTTATCGTTGGTTGTGTTTGGTGCGAGGGTGCGTGCTCAGCAAGAGCGGTCATCTGGATGACTTGATTATAGAGTCTTCTTAACTCCTTCTGCATCGACGAGATAGCCTGTTTTTGTGTACCGCATTTAATAACGAACTCAACATAACGGTCATTTTCAGCCATCACTTCTTCATTAAATGCATCCGGGTTTTTGCTATACCGTGCCGCTTCTACAGAGGGGTCGGCATGTAATTGCGCCTCGCTTATAAAGTGGGTCCGTTCCTTTTCGCAGTAATGCGTACTAGCCAAGGCTGGCGCGGAGACAACAGATACAAAACTCAAAACAACCAGTAACTTAATTAAGTTTTTCACGATAAATCCCCTTTGATCTTTCAGTGGGAGTGCTTTGGCACAAAATGCACTATCCCTATCCATTTTTCAGCTAAGCCCATTCAAGTTCTCCAGTGGTATTGACCGACCTTAGTGTGGACAGTACGTCATACTTGAAAATACCATATCCCAATACCTCGCTGATTCGGACGACCTTCGTTTCGGTCTCGACCAGTTTCATGTTTTTTTTCACAAACTCTGGTCGGATAGCAAAGTTATACCCGTCTCGGAAAGCAACACTGGGATAAAAAATTGCATCTATCTGTGTCTCTAGATTTTTGTCATTCAACAACAGGTCTGAAATGGACGCTGTTATTTTGTAATCTGTTTTGGTGCTTGCTCGCTGAATGAATTCATCGGCAAAAAACGCATCAACCAATGCCCGAAGATTACCGTTCGGCTCATCGAGAATCTGACTATATGGCTGTGAAGCTTCTGGTTTAGCACTACCAAGACGTGTCTGACCTGTCCTCCGGAAGAAGTCAAGTTCACCAATGGGGACAACAATTAAATTTTCGGTCAGTTTGTAGATGGCGATACTGATACAGTCGTCCAACTCTGCATTGACCTCGGAGAGTGCTATATTCTCCTCGGGTGAGAAGTAGCCAATGGATTGTTGAGGATGATGGCAACGTCCGTAGTCAGTAACTTCTTCCGCCTTGCGTGGCCCAAGCTTATCTGCGGACGAAAGCCATGATTCACGAGCACAGGACACAAGCTTGCGTACCCGACATAGCTTTAACTCATTGGATAATTTATAGGTCTGATTGAGGTGATACTTCTCATATAGACCAGATATTGCTGATTTAACCAAAGGGAGACGCCAACGCTGCTTTGCTCCGCCGCGTAACTGTTCGATGATTTTCAGTGCGTCTTCTTTAATTGGCTCGAACTCGGCTAAACCCAACTCATCGACTGTATGCAAATGACCAGAGCTATCGTTGCTCATGCCATGCCTTTCTCAAGGTTCATACCTTGCCATTAGAATACACCCAGAGCACCTGAACGTCTGTTTTTGAAAACCTCATCAGTGACCGGTTGAATTCGCAGCCAATAGCAAACTTATAGATCACTGCCGACTTCTTGGTTGCTCCATCTTCTCCTTGCACTCCGAAGACAATTCACTCTCATGTTTCTTGAGGCATCGAATGATTCTGCCTTGTCCGGGCTTTATGTCACTGCAAAGCTTTTCTTCATCTGCCTTGCATGCCTGGACAAAGTCCTGGAACTTTTCTTTCTTTATTTGTATGTTTTCCTTGCAGGCAGGCGACAGTTCATTTGAATGTTGCTTGAGGCATTGCGCCAAACGCCCTTGCCCTGGCTGCACGCCCTTGCAAAAGTTGGCGACATCGTCTGCACAGGGCTTTGCATTCGGTTCTGCCCAAGCCGAGGACACCATGGATAAACAAAATGCGGCTGCAAGCGTAGCCATCTTCCAGTTTTTCATTTGCCAACTCCTTTTGTCTGATTTTAAAAACAACCGAAAACTGCCATGCCAGCCGCCCTTATCCTTCAGCGATTCCGGATTCAGGAACCCTCACCGGCGATCATTAGGGGTGCGGTGTCACCCAGGAATCGCCTTGCGGCGTGATCTCTTTCTTCCAGATCGGCACGCGCTGTTTCAGCTCGTCTATCATCCAGCGGCAGGCTTCCAGCGCCGGCGCACGGTGCTCGGCTCCGGCCGCGATGAACACGATATTGTCGCCGCCTTTCACCGTGCCGATGCGATGCACGATGCGCGCATCCAGCAGGCCGAATTTCTCGATGGCCTCGCTGCGCAATGTGTTCATTTCCGATAACGCCATGATGCCGTAGGCATCGAAGCTGATCTCGGATACCTCGCGGCCTTCGGAGAAATCGCGGGCGCACCCGAGGAAGGTGGCGATGCCACCCATGCGTTTCGAGCTGGCTTGCAAGGCCCTGATCTCTTCGTCCTGGGAGAAGTCTGCTTCCTGAAGACGGACAGGGTCACTCATTTCACCCCCAACGTCATTCCGGCGCAGGCCGGAATCCAGGCAGTCAAATGAATTCCTGCGCAGCAGGACAATATTCTGCTTTGTCCGCTACGCGGATTTGTTTTTTTTGCTGGATTCCGGCCTGCGCCGGAATGACGGGTTTGCTGATTACTTGAACGCATCTCAACCTCCCGAAAACTTCGCCATAAAGGCGATCTCGTCGTTATCGTGCAGGACCAACTGCTTGTCGTGAACCTGTGTCTGATTGACGGCGATGAAGCTGACGATGCCGAACGCACTCGGGTGCTGGGCGCCGAGGTGCACGATGACCTCGTGCAAAGTCATCCCGGGCGTGAATTCGACTTGCGTCTCGCGCATCTGCACCCGGTCGGCGACGGGGCCAAAAAACAGTACCTTTATCATTTCGCTACACCGCGCTTCCACACGCCGCTCTTGCCGCCCCGCTTCTCTTCGAGTTGCACGCATTCGATGCGCATGCCGCGGTCGATCGCCTTGCACATGTCGTAGATGGTGAGCAGCGCGACGTTGGCCGCGCATAGCGCTTCCATCTCGACGCCGGTCTGGCCGACGCAACTGGCGGTGGTCATCACCCTGATTCCCACACAGCCTTCTGCATCCGGTTCAAGGATTTCGCTGAACTCGACTTCCACGCCGCTCAGCGCGATGGAATGACACATCGGGATGATGTCCGGTGTGCGCTTGGCTGCCATCACGGCGCCGACATCCGCCACCGTCAGCACGTCACCTTTGGCGATCTGCCCAGTACGTATGCGCTCAAGCGTGGCGATCTGCATGCGCAGCACGCCGCTGGCGATCGCGACGCGCTGGGTGCTGGATTTTTCCGAAACATCCACCATGCGCGCGCGCCCTGCGTCGGAGAAATGGGTCAGCTTGTCCATTTATTGAGTCACTCTTTTTTCAAGTGCACGCGTCGCCTTCTCGCCGCACACACGACAGGAGGGATCCTTGCTCAAAGTACTGCGCAGTATATTCATGTCCAGAGCATTGACGGAAAGCAGTTTGCCGCTCAGACCGCGGTCTATTCCGATCAGCAGCTTGAGCGCTTCCGCCGCCTGCAATGTGCCGATGATGCCCACCAGCGGCGCAAAGACACCGGTCGTCGCACAGCGCAATTCTTCCGCCTCGCTGTCTTCCGGGAACAGGCAGTTGTAGCAGGGCGTGTCGTCGCGGCGGTAATCGAACACGGCGACCTGGCCGTGGAACTGGATGGCCGCACCCGATACCAGCGGCTTGCGTTGGGCCAGGCAAGCACGGTTGACCGCATAGCGTGTGTCGAAGTTGTCGCTGCAATCCAGCACGATATCGGCCTGTGCGACCAGTTCGTTCAATCGCGCTTCGTCGGCGCGGATCGGCAAGGCGACGCATTCGACTTCGGGATTGATCTCGTGCAGCGCAGTCTGCGCCGAAACGACCTTGGGCTGGCCGACCATTGCTGTGCGGTGGATGATCTGGCGCTGCAGGTTGCTGAAGTCCACCGTGTCGTGGTCGCACAAGGTGAGCCGTCCGACGCCGCTTGCAGCCAGATACAGCGCGGCGGGAGAACCCAGCCCGCCGACGCCGATGATGAGTGCATGGCCGCCCAGCAGACGCTGCTGGCCTTCGATACCGATCTCTTCCAGCAGGATGTGGCGGCTATAGCGCAGTAGCTGTTGATCGTTCATTTGTCGGAAAACCCTATCTGACCATTCACGCCATGAAGAACAGGCCGGTTTCCCGGCCCGTTCGCTACGCCAGTCACTTTCGCCAGATCAGGTGTTCTGCACCACGATCTTGGGGAAGGCCGCACTGTGGTCTTGCGCCATGTCGGCGACTTTGACCGCGACGCGCCGTGCGATCTGCTTGTAGACCTTGGCAAGCTTGCCATCGGGATCGGCCACTACCGTCGGCTTGCCGGAATCCGCCTGCTCCCGGATGCGGATATCCAGCGGCAGTCCGCCGAGGAATTCCACCTTGTAATCTGCACACATCTTTTCGCCGCCGCCCGCGCCGAAGATATGCTCTTCGTGTCCGCACTTGGAGCAGATATGCGTGCTCATGTTCTCGACGATGCCGATGATCTTCACGTCCACCTTCTCGAACATCTTCAGGCCCTTTTTCGCATCCAGCAATGCGATATCCTGCGGAGTGGTGACGATCACCGCGCCGGTGACCGGCACTTTTTGCGCCAGGGTGAGCTGGATGTCGCCCGTGCCGGGAGGCAGGTCGATCACCAGGTAATCCAGATTGTCCCAATTCGTCTGGCGCAGCAACTGCTCCAGCGCCTGTGTCACCATGGGGCCGCGCCAGACCATCGGCGCATCCTCGCCTTCGATCATGAAGCCGATGGACATCGCCTGCAAGCCATGTCCCTCCATGGGCTCCATCGACTTGCCGTCCTTGGAAACGGGCCGCCCCGTGATGCCCAGCATCGTGGGTTGCGAAGGTCCGTAGATGTCGGCATCCAGGATACCGACACGGGCGCCTTCGGCAGCCAATGCCAGCGCCAGGTTCACCGCGGTGGTGCTTTTGCCTACTCCGCCTTTTCCGCTCGCCACGGCAATGATGTTCTTCACACCGTCCACCAGTTTCACGCCGCGCTGCACCGCATGCGGCACGACTTTGCTGCTGACGTTGACGCTGACCTTGCCGCTTCCCGGCAATGCGGATTTCAGATGCGCTTCGACCAGTTGCCTGATCTCGTCCCACACGCTCTTTGCAGGATAGCCGAGCAAGATATCCAGCGAGACATCGGATCCGTTGATCTTGATGTTCTTCACGGATTTGCTGCTGACGAAATCCTTTTTGGTGTTGGGATCAGTCAACCCCTTCAGTGCATTCTGTACGTCGGCTTCAGTAAAACTCATTGTCTGCTCCTGCGAATATTCGAGTGGATAATTCTATACCAGAGTGGCTCACCATAGCCCCGACTTGGGATGCGGTCAATCACCCGTTGGAGGCGGGCATGCGCTCACCCGGCTAAACCGTGCACGGGCGTGCCGGGAATGGTTACCGCGCTTTACAGCATGCCCCGCGCTGACTTACATTGCGCCCATGAAAATTCCGCTGATCCTTTCCGTCTTGCTACTGCTGGGCGCCTGTAGCACTCCCCCAAGCCGGGAATATGCCGCCTCGGATGACCAGATGAACGATCTGGTTATGTATACCGTGAGCCTGGCCGACACCCCCTATCGCTACGGTGGCAACTCGGCCAATGGCGGCTTTGATTGCAGCGGCTTTGTCGACCATGTCTACCGCCACTCGCTCGGCATAACCCTGCCGCGGACCAGCCGGGGAATCAGCCGCGTCGGCACGCCGGTCAGCGTAGACGAACTGAGTCCGGGCGATCTGGTGTTCTACAACACCCAGCATGCCGCCTACTCGCATGTGGGCATCTACGTCGGAGACGGCAAGTTCGTGCACTCGCCCAGGACCGGGGAGAGTGTGCGCACCGAACAGATGCAGATGCGCTATTGGAAAACGCGTTACAACGGTGCGCGGCGCATCCACCGCACGCTTCAGTAACGCGCGCGACGGATCTCTTCGGCCAGCTGGAACACCGACATCGCGTAGTAGTTGCTGTTGTTGTAGCGCATGATGACGTTGAAATTGCTGAACACCAGCCAGTATTCCTTGCCCGACTCTACCGTGAAATCCAGCAACCATGAAGGTGGCAGGTATCCGTCCTGCTTCTTTACCGGCACCACGCCTGCATCCTGCCAGGCAATGAACGGTCGCGACTCTCCGACTATGCCCAGGCGTTTTTCGTCCTCGATCTTGCACAAGATTGCCACCGGCTCGCCGCTGCGCCAGCCGTACTGCCTGAGGTAATTGGCTACGCTTCCAATGGCATCTTCCGGCTCGTTCATGATATCGGTCTTGCCGTTATGGTTGAAATCCACCGCATAACGGCGGTAGCTGCTGGGCATGAATTGCGGTATACCGAGTGCACCCGCGTAGGATGACTGGACAGACAAAAGATCGAATCCCTGTTCGCGCGCCAGCAACAGGTATTGCTCCAGTTCATCATGGAAGAAATCGGCCCGGCGCGGATAATCAAAGGTGAGTGTCGTCAACGCATCCAGCGCACGATATCGGCCCAGGTTGCGGCCAAACATCGTTTCCACCCCGAGAACACCGAGAATGATCTCCTGTGGAACGCCATACTGCTTTTCGGCACGCTTCAGGGCAGCCGAATATTTTTCCCAGAATTGCACACCATCACCGATGCGTTGCGGATTGATGAAGTTCGGGCGGTATTCCACCCAGGGCTTCAGGATCGCAGGCTTGGTGATGGAATCGATGGCGTCGGCGCGGAATTCGGCGAGCCTGAATGCCTGCTCCAGTTCTTCGCGCTTGAACTGGTGTTTGGCCACCATCTCGTCGATGAAAGCCGGGATACCTGGTAGATCTACCGCTTGCGCAGTGCAATGCATGAACAACAGGACTAGGAATAATCGTTTCTTCATGGCGCCTCAATGTCGCGAATCGGCTCATTCTACTCGACAGCACGGGCCGTCACTGTTAAATTTGGGCCCATACTCAACCTTGGAAAAGCAATATCACCGATATGGAAAAAGCAACCCAGCATCACCGCCTCATCATTCTCGGTTCCGGCCCTGCCGGTTATACCGCCGCCGTCTATGCCGCGCGCGCCAACCTTAAACCCGTGCTGATCACCGGCATGGCACAAGGCGGACAACTGATGACCACGACCGAAGTGGACAACTGGCCTGCCGACGTGAACGGCGTGCAGGGACCAGAACTGATGCAGCGCTTCCAGCAGCACGCGGAACGTTTCAACACGGAGATCGTATTCGACCACATCCACACCGCCAAGCTCCAGCAGAAGCCGTTCCTGCTGGTTGGCGATGCGGGCAGCTATACCTGCGATGCGCTCATCATCTGCACCGGCGCGTCGGCGCAATACATCGGGCTGCCGTCGGAAGAAGCGTTCATGGGTAAAGGCGTTTCGGGTTGCGCGACATGCGACGGATTCTTCTACCGCAACCAGAATGTCGCTGTCGTCGGCGGCGGCAACACCGCTGTCGAAGAAGCCCTGTATCTGGCCAACATCGCCAACCACGTCACGCTTGTACACAGACGCGACACCTTCCGTGCAGAACGCATCATGATCGATCACCTGATGGAGAAAGTGAAGGAAGGCAAGATCACCCTGCAATTGAACCAGACGCTGGCAGAGGTCCTGGGTGACGACAGCGGCGTGACCGGCGCGCGGCTCAAGCAAGTGCAAGGCGGTGCAACGCAAGACATCAAAGTTGCCGGCGTGTTCATCGCGATCGGCCACAAGCCCAATACCGACATCTTCGCCGGACAACTGGAGATGGAGAACGGTTACATCGTCACCCGCGGCGGACGTGAAGGCAACGCTACAGTGACCAGCATCGACGGCGTATATGCGGCTGGCGATGTACAGGATCATGTTTATCGCCAGGCCTGCACCAGTGCGGCAACCGGCTGCATGGCTGCACTGGATGCGGACAAGTACCTTTCGTCACTGGGGTAAGTAGTGAAGGAAAAGCCGGAACAGGACACAGACTTGTTCCGGCAAGCACTGGAAGGCGTCACACCGCTTGCACCACCCGACCGCATCACACCATCTCCCAAGCCCCGCAAAACCATCAGGCGTGACACTCCCGCGCACTCTGCCGTTGCAGACGATTTGTCCGATCACGGTGCGGGCGACAGCGCCGTCACGGAGTTCCTGCGTCCAGGCTTGAACCGGATGACCCTGCGAAAATTGCGGCGCAGCGAATGGCCGCCGCAGGACGAGCTCGACTTGCACGGCCTCAGCTCCGATGCGGCAAGAAAGCTGCTCGCAGAGTTTGTGCACGACGCAACGCAACGCGGACTACGCTGCATCAACGTGATACACGGCAAAGGATGGCGCAGCGAAGGACGCGATGGGATATTGAAAGTTCATACCCGCCACTGGTTGACCCAGCATCCGCAAGTATTGGCGTTCTACGAGGCACCACCGCAGGCAGGGGGCGGCGGTGCCGTATGGGTGTTGCTGAAGAGCAAATGACTCCCCATCTCGCCCGCGATATTCCGGGCCTGACAAAAAAGGCTCCCGAAGGAGCCTTTTTGTTGAGACGGATCGTGCTGCTTACAGCTCTTTGGCGTGCGAAGCCAGATATTTGGCCACACCCTCTGTGGATGCATTCATGCCGGCCTTGCCCTTGCTCCAGCCTGCGGGGCAGACTTCACCGTGCTCTTCGGTGAACTGCAATGCATCGACCAGACGCAGTGTCTCATCGATATTCCGGCCCAGCGGCAGGTTGTTCACGTATTGGTGCCACACCAGACCGGACTTGTCGATCAGGAAAGTGCCGCGATAGGCGACGCCGCCGTCGGACTCCACATCGTATGCCTTGGCGATCTCGTGCTTGACGTCAGCCACCAGCGTGTAACCAACCTGGCCGATGCCGCCCTTGTCCACCGGAGTGTTTTTCCAGGCCAGGTGCGTAAACTGAGAGTCGATGGAAACACCGATGACTTCAACATTGCGCTTCTTGAACTCTTCCAGACGGTGATCGAAAGCGATCAATTCGGACGGGCATACGAAGGTAAAGTCGAGCGGATAGAAGAATACGACCGCGTATTTGCCTTTGGTGAATTTGGAAAATGTGATTTCCTTGATTTCGTTGTTGCCTAACACCGCTTGTGCGGTGAAATCGGGAGCTTGTTTACCTACGAGTACGGCCATGATGATCTCCTGAAAGAGTGGTTGGGGAATTGATGGAGCTTTGGTTGAGTAAATTTCTCGGGTATCAAATTTACCAGATATGTTAGCAGTGTCAACTGAATTGCCTTCATTTTGCTGGGCAATGCTCAGCCTGTTGCGCTGTTTCTCAAAACCTGCGGCGGACAGACTCCGGATGAATCACAGCGCAATATCTCGACCCACCCGGCACGTCACTTGGGATTCGGCAACCTGCCCGTTCGAGCTGCGCCCCAACAGCCGCGGAAATTCAGGCCGCTTTCGCGCCGTGCTGCTTGCCTGTCAGGATGGAATACAGCATCTGCAAAACGACGGCACCGCCGATGTACATCACTGCCACTTCGACATAAGGGCCAAAGTACTGCGCCACGCTGGAAGTATATTCTGCCGCGCTCATGCGGCCGAAATATCCGGCCAACAGGTAGAAGCTTACGTTGGCGATGACGAAGGCCAGGCTGCCCGCCACCACTGCGGCAACGAACAGGCCGAGCAGGCTTTTTCCTGTCAGATCATGACGCGGCGCGTACCAGCGCCCGACGAACCACAGGCTGGCATAGGCGAATACAAGGAAGCCATAAGCAGAGGTCACACACCACCCGCTGACACCGCGGAAATTGATCGCGTAATAATCCACCAGCACAGCTTCGACCAGCAACAATGCCAGCACAAGCAACGCCCCGCGTATCCGCCCAAGGAACAGGCCGCCCAGAAAGTACACCGCGTACGACGCGTCGGGCAAGGCCGCCGACGAGCCGAAATGATTGAAACGCGTCATCGCCATCAGCAACGCCAGCGCCACGCCGATCCATATCGTTTTACTTTGCAAGGTTTTCATGTTGCCTCCCTAAATATGTTCGCGCCAATCAAGAATTGGCGCGAACTTTAACAGAAAAGGCTGGGGCAGGCGACAGCCGCCGTCCCGGCCGACCCATCAGCGGTAGCTCAACCCGACGAACAAGGTGCGTCCCAGCGTGTTGTAGCTGTACACCTCGGAATAATTGCGGTTGAACAGATTGTCCACGCGCGCATTCAGGCTGAAGTGCTTGTCGATACTGTAGCTCGAGGTCAGATTGAGTAACGAGTAACCCGGCAGGGTGACCGGGGTAGAGGGATAGTTATAGTAATTGACATCCTGACGCGTACCGCTATAGCGCACCTCGGCTCCCAGGTTCCACGCCGCAAAATCGCGAGTCGCGGCAACGCTCGCAAATTCCCTGGCTCGACGCAGCAGCACGGCATTGGTAGCAACGTCGCGAGGATCCTGGAAAGTCGCGTTGGCTTTCAAATGACTATCGCCGAAATCACCCGCGTAACTTAGTTCCTGGCCGGTGATTTGCGCCTGGTTGATGTTCACGACGGTCGTGAATCCGGCGTTGTTCGCAATCAGGTCGCTGATACGATTATCGAAATACACCGCATCGATATGCTGTCCATACGCTGCATAATGCAGTCCGACCTCCCTATTGTGCGAACGCTCCGGCTTCAGGTTCGGATTGCCTTGATAACCGAACGTCAACGGGTAATACATGTCGTTGAACGTTGGAGCCTTGAAGGCGCTGCTGACGGTGGCCGTAGCGCGCCAGCTGTCCGCGAACGCCAGGCCGTAACCCAGCAACCCGGTGTTTGCCGTACCGAAATCCGAATAGTCATCCTGGCGCAGGTTGAGCTGGATTTGCTGTGCGCCATAGTCTCCCGTGTAACCGCCCAGCACGCTGTTCACATTGCGTTTGACTTGCGTGTACATCGTGTCGGAGTTGACCGACTGGCCCAGATGTTCTGCGGACAGACTCAATTGCTGACCGTCCGCAACCTTGAAATTGTTCTGCCAGGCCAGTTGATTGTTCTGGGTTCTGTAACGATAGGCGGGTGCGCCGTTGAGATAGGTGTGGCTGTCGTCAACGCCTTGCGCCAGACGCACCTGACTGTGCCAAATGTCGGTGAGCTGGTCGTCGGAAGCCAGCGAATACTTGTCGATGCTTTCGACAGTGTTGTTGACGTCGGTGACGGCAGGATTATACGGATTGTCGAACGAGGTATTGCCGCGTGTGCTGAACACTGACGCGGACAAAGCGTGATCCGCGTTGATCGCATGTTTGACCTGCGCGTCGACCGTGTTGTTGTCGTAGCCGTTATTGTTGGGATTTGCCCCCGGCCCGAGCAACGGATTGATCGCCGACACGCCATCGGTCTTGACTCTGCCCGCATTCACATTGAACGATGTGCCGTTCACCTCTCCGGAAATCCCGGCTGATAAGCGTTGCGTGCCGTAACTGCCGAGTCCCGCGCTGGCATTGAAGGCGGGTGCGCCCGATCCATGCTTGGTGAACAACTGGATCACGCCTCCGATGGCCTCGGAGCCGTACAGACTACTGACGTTGCCGCGCACCACCTCGATGCGCTCGATGCTGTCCAGCATGATGTGCTCAAGTGCGGTCGATCCCGTTGTGGCGGAATCGACGCGTACGCCATCTATCAGCACCAGCACCTGACTGGAATTTGTCCCGCGCATGAAAATGCCGGACTGCGCCCCCAATCCGCCGGATTGGGCGACTTCGACCCCCGCCACCGAACGCAGCAGCGTCGGCACGTCCGTTGCGCCGGAGTTTCGTATATCCTGCTCGTTCAAAACGGTGGTATCCGCAATGGTCCTGTCCAGAGACTGCGGCATGCGTGTAGCCGTAACGACCACTTCGTCCAGACTGTCGGTTGCGGCGTGCGCCAGGGGGGTGATTGCGAAAAGTAATGCGGTAAAAAGGTGTTTTTGTTTCATGATGCTTCCCAATTTTAAGTTCCAAGCGTCCCCGTTGGAACATTGAACAAAATCAGGAATGCAGCGAGAAAAAAAGATGGCCTTTGAAGAACGAGCATCCATGCGCCTCCCGCAGCATTTCCTGAACCTCGCTCAAGGCCGGTATCCGGGCTCACAAGTCTTGATTTACCGCCTTCCCATGATTAATCACAGTGGCCAATTGGCAAATCCACACTTGCTTACCGTTGCGGGGGCAGCACAGGCCTTGGAGTTAATGCCTCCTCACCTGTTTCCCGTTTAACTGAAAGGCTCTCACCTCTCTGCACCTTGAAGCAGCGCACATTCTATCAGAGCTTAGCCACGAAAATTCCAAAGCACTTGCAAAACACACCGTTACCGATTGACTTAACAGGCTTTTTAAATTTATAGTTCGGGCATGCATAGCGAACTCGACGTCCTTGACCAAAAATTGGCCCAACTGGTGCAACTCACCCAGCGTTTGCGCGCCGAGAACATGCAACTGCGCCAGGAAATCGCGGCATCGCTGAGCCAGCAACGAAAAAGCCAGGACAAGGTCAGCGAGGCGGCGCTACGGCTGGAAAAACTCTTGTCCCAGCTCCCCGAGGATGCACAATGAGCAAGATCAGTTCACTGGATGTGACCATTCTCGACCGCGAATTGCGCGTCGCCTGCCCCGAGGACGAACGTGCCGAACTGCTCGATGCTGTTGCTTACCTGGACAAAAAGATGCGCGAGATACGCGACGCCGGCAAGATCGCGTCCATCGAGCGCATCGCCATCATGGCGGCGCTCAACATCACCCACGAACTGCTCACCACACGCATCGGCGGGGGATTTGACCTCGCCGAATTCAAGCGTAGAATGGACTCCATGCAGGCAACCATCGACGCGACGTTAGCGGAACAGGATGAGTTGTTTTAGTTTGTCCCCTGCGGTGTTCGTCAGACTCATAATTCTTTGAACCAATGAGCTAATGCTTAGGTTGCGCCCCATTAAAGTTACTGTTGTGAGCATCCCTAGCGGATGCACCTGATGTAACCGGGAACCGACCCTCTTGAACCCCGGTTCAAGATATTGAGTCAACGGCACAGGCGGGGGACTCCATTCAAAATGCGGCGCGAGCCGCATTTTCTTTTCAGCGAGTTCACCATGAGATACTGGTTGATGAAATCCGAACCCGGCGATTGCAGCATAGACGACCTTGCTGCCTTGCCCGATCAAACCGTGGCCTGGTATGGCGTGCGCAACTACCAGGCGCGCAACTTCATGCGCGACCAGATGCAGGTCGGCGACGGTGTGCTGTTCTACCATTCCAACTGCAAGGAGCCGGGCATCGCCGGTATCGCGCAGGTCAACAGCACGGCCTATCCCGATGCAACGCAGTTCGAGAAGAAGAGTAAATATTTCGATCCCAAGGCCACACAAGAGACACCGCGCTGGTTCAACGTGGATGTGAAACTGGTGAAGAAAATCGCGCTCATCTCCATAGACGAATTGCGCAAGCACGCGGAATTGGAGCACCTGCGCACCCTGCAACGCGGCAACCGTCTTTCCATTACGCCAGTTGACCCTGCCGAATGGAAGTTCATCACGTCCAGGCTGGCGCAACACCCGTAGCGCAGTTGCCACCGTCGTTCTTTCGGCCGAATGCTTGCGTCCGGTTGCTCTCAGGCACCTCCCTTGTCCGGGATATTCTGCCCCGTCGGCAATTTCCATGCGAAGCCGCCGGACCCGCAATCATGTGCAGACCTTCGCACAAGTAAGCATTGGAAATTAGGCAATTAGGGGAGAATTTCCTTTCTCTTCCCATCAATGAAATCGATTCCGTGCCGATAGAGTCAAGTACAGTTGCAACGATCCGGACAGGCCGTTGCGGTATTTGTACGAAGAATTGACTCGAATCGAGGGCTATACCTTGTTCAAACACAGCACAAATCTATCCATTAGCTGGCAAATACGGCTTTCCTTTCTTTGCTTGTTACTGCTGTCCGAACTTGCGCTGGCCGGTGTCGGCAGTCTGTTCGAGACCATGTCCTTTGCGGCATGGGCGGTAACATGCATCGCAGTGGCACTGCTGGCCACATTTCTTTTTGACAGACTGTTGCACTACCGCATCCGCCAGTTGGGGGAACTGGTCACGGCAGTTTCATCGCTGGGCCGGGGGGATCTGAGTGTCAATATCCCTTGGGCGGCACCGGTCAAAACCGATACCGACCCAGAACTAACCGCGAGGACAGAAAAACTGGCAAAGGATTTTGCGGGGAATTTCAGCGGAGCATTCTCACTTGACCCAGACTCTCCGGTCACCGTCGGCAAGATTCGCGTGCCTGCTTTGCGCTGCGGACAAACAACGCTCAACCTGGAAACGAAAATCGTCGACAGATTCACTGAAAGCAATAACGGCGTTGCCACCATTTTCGCGATGAGAGGCAAGGATCTGGTACGGATTGCGACCTCGTTGAAAAAGCCGGACGGCTCGCGCGTCGTTGGCACCATGCTCGACAGTACCGGTGCGGCGTACCAGAAGCTGCACGAGGGTGAGGTCTTTACCGGGATTGCCCAGCTCTTCGGCAAGACCTACATGACGCACTACGAACCTGTGAAATCGGCGCAGGGCGAGATCATTGGGGCCTTGTTTGTCGGCCAGGAACTGGCGTATCGCAATGATTCCGGCAACGAGATACTTGCACTGGCCCGGGGCATCAACAGGATATCAGCAGAATTCGGCGGATTCATCACCGGCCTCACCAAGGCATCCGAAGCCGTAGCCGGTGCGGCAACCGAGCTGGCAGTCAATACCGAAAAGGTGGCCAGTAGTTCCAGGCGCCAGAGCGAGGCGGCGACCACAACGGCTGCCGCAGTCGAACAAGTAACCGTCAGCATCAATCATGTCGCAGATCATGCCAGCTCGACCGAAGCGAATTCAATCAAGACCAGCGCCCTGTCGGAAGAGGGGGAGCGAATTGTCCAGGATGCCTCGAAAGAGATATCGAGGATCGCCGATTCGGTCAAAAATCTGTCGCAAGTGATCGCTTCACTCGGCGAGCACTCGAAAGAGATCAGCGAGATCGTCCAGGTCATAAAAAAGGTGGCTGACCAAACCAATCTGCTGGCGCTAAATGCCGCCATCGAAGCCGCGCGTGCCGGTGAGCAAGGACGCGGATTCGCCGTGGTTGCGGACGAGGTACGCAAGCTGGCCGAAAGTACCGGCGCGGCGACATTGCGGATATCGGGCATGATCGACGGCATCAAGCAACAGATCGATGACGCCATGCTCAACATGAACGAAAGCCAGGATCAGGTTCAGTCGGGGGTTGTTCTGGCGGACCGAGCACGGGAATCGCTGGGGATGATACGCCGGGAAACACGCAACACGCTTGTGATGGTCACCGAAATCAGTGCCGCAACCAAGGAGCAAAGCATCGCCAGCAACGAAATAGCCAGCAATGTCGAGACGATTGCGCTGATGACAGAAGAGAATACATCGGTCATCGGTCATCTGGCAGGTGCTGCCACCAACCTGGAGCAGATGTCATCCAACCTTCAAAATCTTGTAAACCGTTTCAGGTTATAAGCAGGATCACATGCCTTTCGTGCCAGGTAATCCGGTTCGGACGGCATCAGACAATGATTCAATCGCCAATGCCCAAGCAATATCCATATTACTGAAACGCCCTTAGGCATTGACCCGCAGTTGTTGGAGCTATCGAACCTGATGCAGAATTTCTTTAGGCTGGATTACTCTGGCAATGCGGCACTTAATGTAGAATTGACCCGACAATCCGGAGCGGGCGGTTAGATTAGTTTCATTTACTATCGATCAGAAAAAATATCTGGGAGCAAGGATGGGAAGCTCGAATGACAATACGCCTTTCACTCCAAATCAGTCATGGAGACTTGCAGATAATGTGGATTTCATCGAAGCACAATTTTCCCTCGGGGACTTCTGCCTGAATCGCTTTCCGGAGAATCTGCAGTTCGCCCGCTCCATACAGAACGCCGATTCAGTCGCCGGTCTCAAAACCGCACTCAAGCCGATCCTGCATTTGCTCTATACGGAGCGGAACGACCTCGCCGAAGAATTCACTTTGTTGATACACCAGATCAACCAGACGACAGATTAACCATAAAGGAAAGACATATGGCAATGAGCTTTAAAACCAAAATCATCGGATCTGTCGTGGTCCCGACGATAGTGCTGATCATCGTTGGCGCCGTAGCGTTGGCATTCAACATCTACAATGAACAGAACAAGGCAGCGACGGAGAAAGTCGAATCCGACCTGAATTCAGTGCAGCGACTGCTCCAGGAATCGGCACGTTTGATGACCACGAAAACGACTGCTGCCATGAATATCCTGGAGGATATTTCCGGCGCGGCCGGGCCGGCGTCGGCTGGCGACTCCCTGATTATCGTACCCGGCGTGAGCGCACCCAACATCTCCTTTGGCAAAGAGGCACAAGCAGGCAATTTCCGTATCGTAGACAAGGTAACCCAACTCGCCGGCGGCACGGCAACCATCTTTTCCAAGTCTGACAGCTCTTTTGTGCGCATCACGACCAACGTTAAAAAGCAGGATGGATCCAGGGCTGTCGGCACCGTTCTGGACCCGGAAGGCCCGGCGTTTGCGGCCATCATGGACAACCGGGTATATGAAGGTGTGGTCGATATTCTGGGCAATCCCTTTTTCACCATATACAAACCGATGACGGACAGCCAGAACAAGTTGATCGGCATATATTACGTTGGTTACGAAGCCTCTCTCGGCAGTGTGGAAGCCGCAGTAGGACAGGCGAAGATTTTAAAGACCGGCTTTCTGGCTTTGGTGGACGGCAAGGGAAAAGTCCGGTTCAGCACACAGGGCGTCCCTCCCGAACGGGCGGAAGCCACCATCAAGTCCGTTCCTGCGGGTTGGAATGTGGACTCGCGTGATGTTGCCGGCTGGGGCTACAAGGTATACGCAGCCTACCCGAAATCCGAGTTGCGCGAAGGTGCCCTGACCACTGCCGCAATCATCATCGGCGGCGGCCTTGCCCTCGCCTTGGTCCTCAGCGTGCTGGTAGGATTGCTGATCGAATCCATGGTTGTGGTCCCGCTCGGCGGCGAGCCTTCGCAGGCCAGTGCCGCAATGGCTGTTATCGCGGCCGGGAATCTGGACGTGGAGATCGGGCAGGCTCGCCCCGGAAGCTTGCTGAACAATCTTTCGCTGATGCAGGAAAAACTTCGCAACATCGTGAACGCCATCCACAAATCGGTTGCCAAATCCAGAGAGCAGCATGACCGGTTCGAGGAAGCGCTCAAGGCATTCCTGAATGCCAAAAATGAAGGTCCGGACAAACAGAAACTGACCGAGGATGGGCTGATCGCTGCCGCCCAGAAGGTTGCCAAGAGTGACGACTCGGTGAGCAGGGCGGTGGAACGGCTGAAACTCTGACCTGACCGTAGCTTGCCAGTCAGCCAGTCGGCCGCGTCTGCTACTTGAAAGACTGAACGGTCGACGGGCGCAACAGGAACTGCACTGGAGAAACAGCCGATGCCGGAACAAGATTCCCGCAAACTGATTCCGGCTACGCCCCCAGGTACGCCTGCTGAACCGCGTCGCTCCCGAGCAGTTCTCCCGCGGTACCCGACAAGCTGATTGCACCGCTCTCGAGTACATATCCGCGTTGGGCGGTCTCCAGAGCGAGTCTGGCGTTCTGCTCGACCAGCAAGATGGTGACACCCTGTATAGAGATGCCGCGTATGGTTTCGAAGATCTTTTCCACCATCAGTGGTGCGAGTCCCATGCTGGGTTCGTCCAGCATCAATAATTCCGGCCGGCTCATCAGGGCTCGCGCCATGGCAACCATTTGCTGCTCGCCGCCGGAAAGTGTCCCCGCGAGTTGCGTGCGGCGTTCAGCAAGCCGCGGGAACAGGACGTATTGGCGTTCAAGATCGTCGGCGATCCCGGCTTTGTCGCCGCGAATGTAAGCACCCATCAGCAAATTCTCCTCCACCGTGAGCCGCGCGAAGATACCTCGGCCTTCCGGTACGAGCGCGATGCCATTTACCACGCGCCGATGTGCCGGAACATGTAGCAACGACCTGTCACGATACTGCAGCTTGCCGGAAGCGGGATGCAGCAATCCGGCAAGTACTTTGAGCGTTGTGGTCTTGCCTGCGCCGTTGCTGCCAATGAGTGTGACCAGTTCGCCGGCCGCGATGCTCAGGTTGATGCCTTTTAGCGCCTGGATGCCGCCGTAGGAGACCTTGAGGTTTTCCACTTCCAGAAGGTGGTTCATCATGCTTCGCCTCCTCCGCTGCCGCCCAGGTAAGCAGCAATCACTGCCGGGTCGCGACGCACTTCTTCCGGCACGCCCTCGGCGATCTTCTTGCCATAGTCCAGCACTGCGACGCGGTCGCACAGGCCCATGATGAGCTTGACGTCGTGCTCGATGAGCAGCACGGTAATACCGCCGGCGCGTATCTTCTGCAACAGTGCTTTCAGCGCGACGGTTTCAGTCGCATTCATGCCGGCAGCGGGTTCGTCCAGCGCGAGCAGTTTCGGTTCGGTGGCCAAGGCACGGGCGATTTCCAGGCGGCGCTGTTCGCCGTAAGAAAGATGTTTCGCCAAGGTCTGGTGCGCGCACTCGATGCCGACATATTCCAGCAACTCTCGCGCACGCCGCACGGTGTCGCGCTCCTCTGCACGGGCGGCAGCATGCCGCGTCAGCGCGCCCCAGATGCCGGTGCGCGTGCGCAAATGGCGACCGACCATGATGTTTTCCAGTGCGCTCATGTTGGCGAACAGGCGGATGTTCTGGAAGGTGCGCGCGATGCCGGCTTGGGCCAGCAGATGCGGTTTGCAGCGCGTGTAGCGTTGGCCGGCGAAATCGAACGAACCGCTATCGAGCTGATACAGCCCGGTGACGACGTTGAACAGCGTGGTCTTGCCCGCACCGTTGGGGCCAATGAGTCCGTAGATCTCGCCGCGCCGGATGTGCAACGACACATCGGCCAGCGCGGTCACGCCGCCGAAGTGTTTGCCGACACTGGCGAGCTCGAGCAGGCACTCACTTTCTGGCGTCATACACCGTCTCCTGCTCTTGTTGCAGCACGCTGTCTTCAGCAGCGAATTCGCGGCGGCGTTGCGTCGAAGGCCATAGTCCGGCGGGTCGCCACAGCATCACCAAAATCAGCGCCATACCGAACATCAGCATGCGCAAACTTTCCGGGTCGAGTACGACACGGCCGATAAGGGCTTGCTGCACCGGCCCGGCTGCATTGCGGAACAGTTCCGGCAACACCACCAGCAATATGCCGCCCAGCACCACGCCGCCGACGTTGCCCATTCCGCCCAGCACGACCATGCACAACACCATGACAGATTCCATCAGGCTGAAACTCTCCGGGCTGACAAAACCCTGGAAACCCGCGAACAATCCCCCGGAGATACCGCCGAATGTGGCGCCCATGGCGAAGGCCAGCAATTTGATATTGCGCGTGTTGATACCCATTGCGGAGGCGGCGACCTCATCTTCGCGTATTGCCACCCAGGCACGGCCGATACGCGAATCCTCAAGACGGCGCGAAACGAAGATCACCAGCAGGGTGAAAGCGAGGAACAGGTAGTAATGCAGGTGCACGTCGTCGACGCGGAAACCGAGCCACTCGTATGAGCTACCAAACGAGAAGCTGCCGATCTGCAGCGGGTCGATCGCGCTGATGCCCTGCGGGCCGTTGGTGATGTTGACCGGCGTATTCAGATTGTTGAGGAAGATGCGTATGATCTCGCCGAAGCCAAGGGTGACGATGGCAAGATAATCTCCGCGCAACTTGAGCGTGGGCGCGCCAAGCAATACGCCGAACCCGCAGGCGATCAGCGCACCCAGCGGCAGCACCACCCACATCGGCCAGTGCAGGCCGAACTGCGGTGAACCGAGCAAGGCATAGGTGTACGCACCCACCGCAAAGAACGCGATATACCCCAGGTCGAGCAGACCCGCGTAACCGACCACGATGTTCAGCCCTAGTGCCAGCATGATATAGAGCAGGGCGAAGTCGGCGATGCGCACCCAGCCATGGCCTAGCAGCGCATCGATGACGAAGGGCAGCACCAGCAATACGGCAGCGAATGCAAAACGGCCTGACGATGAGCGATGCAGCCTCATGCGCGCTCCGCCAGTTTCTCGCCGAGCAGGCCGGATGGGCGCAGAATCAACACGGCGATCAGGACAAAGAAGGCGAACACATCCTGGTAATTGCTGCCGAGGAAGCCGCCGGTTATATCGCCGATGTAGCCCGCGCCCAGGCTCTCGATCAGGCCCAACAGCACACCGCCCAGCATTGCCCCGCGCAAATTGCCGATACCGCCGAGTACCGCTGCGGTGAAGGCTTTTAGCCCCAGCATGAAGCCCATGTAGTAATGCACGATACCGTAGTTCGCACTCACCATGAATCCGGCCACTGCCGCCAGAGCTGAGCCGAGCATGAAGGTGACGGAAATGACGCGATTGATGTCCACCCCCATCAGCGCGGCCGCAGCCGGATTCTCAGACACGGCACGCATCGCCCTGCCCATGCGGGTGCGATGTACCAGCCACATCAGGGTGGACATGATCAGCAACGCGATAATGACAATGGCGATCTGCACATCGTTCACGATGGCGCCGCCGAGCTGATGGGAAGTGCTGTTGAACGGCAGTGGAAAGGCGTGATATTCCCGTCCCCATATCATCATGGCCAGATTCTGAAGCACGATGGAGACGCCAATGGCGGTGATCAGGGGTGCCAAACGCGGCGCATTGCGCAACGGGCGGTAGGCGATGCGTTCGATGCTGTAGCCAAGCGCCATGCACACCGCCATTGCTGCCAGCAGGCTGAGCAGCACCGCCAGTACAGGCGTCAGGGCGGCCGTCAGCAGGGCTTGCAACACGGTCATTGCGATCATCGCACCTATCATCACCACTTCACCGTGCGCGAAATTGATCAGGCCGAGGATGCCGTACACCATGGTGTAACCCAGGGCCACCAGGGCGTAGACACTGCCCTGTACCAGGCCATTGATGATCTGCTGAAGAAGGATTTCCACGGTTATTCTGGATATCTATACAAAGAAAAAGCGACACGCCCGGTGTCGCTTTCCATGACTGCAAACCGGTTCACGGTTTCGCTGCGGGTGCGCCGCCCATCGTCTGAACGACATGCCATTTGCCCTGGTGCACTTCGTACACGGTGACTGCACCTCCCTTGATGTCGCCCTTCTCGTCGAACGCGATCTTCGCCGTCACGCCGTCGATCTCGGTCTTGCCTATCTCCGGCAGATATTTTTCGGGTTCGGCAGAACCGGCTTTCTGCATCGCCGCAATCATCACATTGACTGCATCGTAGCAATACGGGGCATAGAGCTGGATGGGTTGATGGAAGCGTTCCTCATAACGCCTGGAAAAATCGCGCCCGCTCGACATGTTGTCCAGCGGCACACCCGGCAGCGAAGCATATACCCCCTCGGCCGCATCGCCCGCCAGTTCGATCAGTTTCGGCGTATAGCCGCCGTCGCCCATCATGAATTGGGTCTTGATGCCCAAAGCTCGCAACTGCTTGATCATGGGCACGCCCTGCGGATCCATTCCGCCGAAGAACAGCAAGTCGGGCTGTTTGCCCTTGATCGAGGTCAGCACCGCAGTGAAGTCCACCGCCTTGTCGGTGGTGTACTCGCGCACGATGACCTTGGCTCCATTGGCTTCGGCAGATTTGACGAACTCATCTGCCAAGCCTTGCCCGTAGGCGGTCCGGTCGTCTATCACGGCGATCTTCTTCGCTCCCAGCACCTTGGCTGCGAACTCGCCGAGCGCCTTGCCTTGCTGGGCATCGTTAGCCATCACGCGGAACGCGGTCTTGTAACCCTGAGCGGTGTATCTGACCGCGGTAGCGGAAGGCGATATTTGCGGAATGCCGTTCTTGAAATAGATGGCAGACGCGGGAATGGTGGTGCCGGAGTTGAGATGCCCGATCACGCCATTCACTTTTGCATCCACCAGTTTCTGCGCGACGATGGTCGCCGTTTTCGGATCGGTCTGGTCGTCCTCGCTCAGCAACTCGAAATGCACTTTCTTGCCGCCGATGGTCACACCCCTGGCATTCGCATCGTCGATCGCCATGCGCGTGCCGTTCTCGTTGTCTTTGCCGATATGTGCCTGCGGACCGGTGAGCGGCGCGGCGGCGCCGATCCTGACCACGAGTTCTCCAGAGTTGGGGGCCGGATTCGATGCTGTCTCACTTTTCCCGCATCCGGCAAGCGCGATGCCAAATGCGACAAACAGGGAAAATCGATTGATCGGCATTGTTAAAATCCAGCGAGTTATGAAGTGTCTGGATTATGCGGAGCGCCCTATCCCTTGTCAATTCAGCGAGTCGGCGCAATAAAAAAGCCGACTTGCGTCGGCTTTTTTCGTGCATCGTTTCCAAGCTTACTTGGCCAGACCCAGAATGAATTTAACCAGGGTCTTGATGTCTGCATCCGAAACTTTGGGAGAGTTGGCAGGCATAGGCATGGTACCCCACACACCTGCACCACCCTTGGCTACCTTGGCTTCCAGTTTGGCTTCTGCGCCGGCATCGCCCTTGTATTTCTTGGAAATGTCCATCCAGCCCGGGCCAACCAGCTTGCCGTCGATCTTGTGGCAAGTTGTACAGTTGCTCTTCTTGGCCAGATCGGGCATATCAGTTGCCATTGAAGAACCTGCCGCCATCAGGCCTGCAGCTGCGATCATGCAAACAACGATAGATTTCATATCTTTCTCCATTTTTAGTTATGCCGATTTGTCAAACAAACGTCAAACGAAAGTCAAACAAACGGAAGCGCATTCTAAACAACATACCCCTGTTTGCAAACCTTCATCAGCGTCCTCTAATTAACGCCTGCGCCATCAATAGCGTTGACACCCGCCAAATTCATTCCGATGAAAACCATATATCATTGATCTGATATAAATTTTTAGCACCCATTAAGGTCAGATAGGTACTGTCGCTTCATTCAGCCACCAGTCTTGATCCCATCAAATTGACCTGGCGATCGCCGGTTCTTCAGCACTAAACACTTAAAAAGAACAAGGCTACTCTTCCGAGTGCTGCATCCAGTTGATGAGATAGGCCCATTGTTCAAGCTCCCGTTCAGCCAGCGAAGGAGCCAGGTCGAACAGGGTCTTGCCCTCGAAAGCTGCGTTGACGTAAACCTGCGCCTCACGCAGATAGGCGAGTATCGGCAGATCCAGACCTTTCAGGAACTGCTCCAGGGTGAGTGCCGCGCGAGTGCGGGAATCCATGCGCATGCCAACCACGCCGACGAATATCTTTCCCTTGCGTACTGTCTTTTCATGATGGAGGGCCTCCAGAAAATCACGGCTGGCCTGGATATCGAAAGCTGACGGGGCAATGGGGACGATCACCTTGTGAACCAACCGCAAGGCATGTTCCAGATTCTTCCCGTGCAACCCGGCAGGAGAATCGATCACCAGCCAGTCCACCGGTGCATTCATATCCGACTCGGAGTGCATCAATTCGATACCGGGCAGGCTGCGCGGACGATTTGCCAGCCACTGCGTTGCCGATTTCTGCCGGTCCAGATCCAGTATCGCCACCCGATGCCCCTGCGAAGCGAGGTGGCCGGCGATATTGGTGGTCAGCGTCGTCTTGCCGCTGCCGCCTTTGGGATTTGCAATCAGTATGGCTTTCACGATACCGCCCTTCCCTTGCCTGAAAACGTTATTTGGTCTCCACCTGAGGGACGGCCATACTGCGCCCACTTGTCACCATGAAGACGCGGCCTGCCGACGACGGAACAGTCACCCCACTTCCGTGAAGATGCGACCCGAAAGCATTGCCCTGCGCTGCGGCCTTATTTTTCAACTTGCGACACGTCGCGCACGGCGCCTCTGTCAGCCGAGGTGACCATGGCAGCATAGGCCCTGAGTGCCGGCGACACCTTGCGCTGGCGAACTTCCACAGGCTTCCATGCCTGTTTGCCTTTCGCCTCCATCGCCGCACGTCGTTGAGCCAGCTCGGCATCGCTGATGGCAAGATTGATGCTGCGTTTCGGGATATCGATCTCGATGCGGTCACCTTCCTGCACCAATCCGATCGCGCCGCCGCTGGCCGCCTCCGGCGAAGCATGGCCGATGGAAAGACCCGATGTGCCGCCGGAGAATCTCCCGTCGGTGAGCAGCGCACAGACTTTTCCCAGACCTTTCGATTTAAGATACGAAGTCGGGTAAAGCATCTCCTGCATGCCGGGCCCGCCCTTGGGACCCTCGTAGCGGATCACCACCACATCGCCCGCCACGATCTGATCCGCAAGAATGCCGGCCGTCGCTGCGTCCTGGCTTTCAAACACACGTGCCCGTCCGCTGAATTTCAAGATACTTTCATCCACACCGGCCGTCTTCACGATACAGCCGTCGAGAGCGATGTTGCCGTGCAACACCGCCAGCCCGCCGTCTGTGGAATAGGCATGTGCCTTGTCGCGGATGCAACCCTGCACCCGATCCGCATCCAGTTCCGGATACAGCATGGATTGCGAGAAAGCGATGGTGGTGATGATACCGCCGGGTGCCGCACGGAAGAATTTCTTCACGTCCTCGCTTTGCGTTTGCGCGATATCCCAATGGCGAAGCCCGTCGCGCAATGTCTTGCTGTGCACCGTACCGACCTCGCCATGCAGCAGCCCTGCACGATCCAGTTCGCCCAGGATCGCCGCGATGCCACCGGCACGATGCACGTCTTCCAGGTGGTACTCGGACGAGGGTGCCACTTTGCACAGCGTCGGCACATGGCGCGACAAGCGATCCATGTCCTTCATGGTGAAGTCCACTTCCGCCTCGCGCGCGATGGCGAGCAGATGCAGCACCGTGTTGGTCGACCCGCCCATGGCGATGTCCAGCGTCATTGCATTCTCAAAGGCGTCGAAGCTGGCGATGCTGCGCGGCAGAACCGAGGCATCGTCCTGTTCGTAATAGCGCTTGCATAATTCGACGATGGTGCGTCCGGCACGCAGGAACAATTGTTTGCGGTCGGCGTGGGTTGCCACCAGCGAACCATTCCCGGGCAGCGACAATCCCAAGGCTTCGGTCAGACAATTCATCGAATTCGCGGTGAACATGCCGGAGCATGAGCCGCAAGTAGGACAGGCGGAACGTTCGATTGCTGCCACATCTTCGTCGCTGACCCTGCTATCCGCCGCCGCCACCATCGCGTCGATCAAATCCAGGCCTTTGGATTTTCCCTGCAAGTTCACCTTGCCCGCCTCCATCGGCCCGCCCGAGACGAACACCACCGGGATGTTCAGGCGCATCGCAGCCATCAGCATGCCGGGCGTGATCTTGTCGCAGTTGGAGATGCATACCAGCGCATCGGCACAGTGCGCGTTGACCATATACTCCACCGAGTCGGCGATCAGGTCACGCGAAGGCAGCGAATACAGCATGCCGTCGTGCCCCATGGCGATGCCGTCGTCAACGGCAATGGTGTTGAATTCCTTGGCGATGCCGCCCGCCTTCTCGATCTCGCGCGCCACCAGTTGCCCCATGTCTTTAAGATGGACGTGTCCGGGCACGAACTGGGTAAAGGAATTGGCGATCGCGATGATGGGCTTGCCAAAGTCGCCGTCGACCATGCCGGTAGCACGCCACAAAGAGCGCGCGCCGGCCATGTTGCGGCCATGAGTGGAGGTACGTGAACGGTAGGCTGGCATGATGTCTCTCTAATGTAATGGTGAAGCACGTATAATCTGCCGCTCAATTCTAACCGATTCGCACCATGCTCGTTCATCCACAATTCGACCCTGTCGCCATCCATCTCGGTCCTTTCGGTATCCACTGGTATGGGCTGATGTACCTGCTAGGCTTCGTTTGTTTCATCTGGCTGGGCAGGAAGCGCCTGCGCACGCTCGATCGTCCGGGCTGGGACGAGAAATTCCTCGATGACATGTTGTTCTATGGCGTGCTCGGCGTCGTGCTGGGCGGTCGTTTGGGTGAGGTATTGTTCTACAACCCCGGCTATTATTTTTCGCACCCGCTGAAGATCTTCGCCGTATGGGAAGGCGGAATGTCGTTCCATGGCGGATTTCTCGGCGTGCTGGCAGCAATGGTACTTTTTGCGCGCAACCGCAACATCCGCTGGCTGGCACTGATGGACTTCATCGCTCCGCTCGTGCCGCCGGGTCTGGCGTTCGGGCGGCTCGGCAACTTCATCAACGGCGAACTGTGGGGGCGACCGACCGATGTGCCGTGGGGCATGTGGTTCCCCAATGCGGACAAGGAACCCTTATCGCGCCATCCGTCACAGTTGTACGAGTTTGCGCTGGAAGGCGTCGCGCTGTTCGCATTGCTCTGGTGGTTCTCACGCAAGCCGCGCCCGACGGGGGCCGTATCCGGCCTCTTCCTGATCGGCTACGGCGGTTTCCGCTCCATCTGCGAATTCACGCGCAACCCGGACGACGGCATCTTTGGCCTGATGACGTTCGGCATCAGCATGGGACAATGGTTGAGTCTGCCGATGGTGATCGCGGGCATCGCAATGATGGTGTGGGCGCATCGCCGCGCCTCCCGATAGACTCTCTCCTCATGCACCGCACCCTGGCCTGCACGTTCTTTTGCGCGTCTGTCACCACTCTCGCATATGCCGAGAATTCCGCCATGGACGCATGCGCCAAAATCGCGAACAAGAATGACCGATTGAAGTGTTACGACCAGGCGGCCACAGTCAAGCCGCCACCGCGCAGCTACCTGACCCGAGCCTGGGATCTGGATGGTCAAGGTAATCCGGATGCCAGCGGCATACGCCGCCTGGAACCCTATCGCAAGAACTATCTCTTGATGCGACATACCTCGAACATCAACAGTTCGCCCAGTTCTCCTGCGCCCAATCACACGGTTCTGACGCCTTACCCCTATCAGGGCGAAGAGATTAAATTCCAGTACAGCGTCAAATCCGAGATCGGAAATTACCGCGATCTGGAATTTCTGGGATTCAAGAACTTTCGGGTCTGGGGAGCATTCACCCAGCAGTCGTTTTGGCAGGCGTTCAATGTGGGTGCCTCTTCGCCTTTCCGCGACTCAAACTATGAGCCTGAGCTCATCGGGACCTTCGGCACGGGCAACGCGCAAGGGTGGAAATTGCTCAATCTCGGCTTGTCGCACCAATCGAACGGTCGCAACAATCCGGAGTCGCGGAGCTGGAATCGTCTTTATGTTCAGGGCGGCTGGGAATGGGACGATTTCTACATGACTGGGCGCGGCTGGTGGCGCATCCCTGAAAATGCCGCCAAGGACGACAATCCCGACATGGTCAATTACATGGGGCGTGCCGAACTTGTCACGCATTGGTTGCCGGACCGGGACGACGAGGTCATCCTGCTGCTGCGCAGCAATCTCGACCCGCACGGCCATAAGGGCTTCATGCAACTTGACTGGGCCAGCCCGTTCAAGCTCGGCCTTTCTTCCCAGCTCAATCTGCAATTCACCACCGGCTACGGCGACAGCCTGATCGACTATAACCATTGGCAAACGACGATCGGCATCGGCATCGTGTTCAAGGAATGGTAACGCGCCACGGCGATTGACACTGCCATCCCCCGCCCCGATACTGCGCACATCGCGTTAATCAAGGTTGTTTGCTTTGGACGATTTCTCGCTGGGCGTGCTGTTTATTGCCCTTCTGATTATCCTGATCTGCTCCGGGTTCTTTTCCGCATCCGAAACCAGCATGATGGCGATCAATCGCTATCGCCTGAACCATCTGGTGCGGAAGGGCAACAAGAGCGCCAAGCTCACAGCCAGATTGCTCGCACAGACCGACAAGCTGCTCGGCTCCATCCTGCTCGGCAATACGCTGCTCAATGTTGCAGCCGCCACATTGGCTGAAATCATCGTACTGCGACTATTCGGCCATGGCAACAGCACGGCTCTGCTGATCGGCTCGCTGGCCATCACCTTTGCTATCCTCGTATTCAGCGAGATCATGCCCAAGGTCATTGCTGCCAGCCATGCGGAACGCGTGGCTTTGCCCTCCAGCTACCCGCTGGCGCTCATCATCAAACTGTTCTATCCGGTCGTAACCATCGCCACGGCCCTGGTACGCGGCATGCTTTGGCTGATGCGCATCAAGGTGCAGACGGATCACAGCCACCACAAGATGAGCCTCGAGGAATTGCGTTCACTGGTACTGGATGCGGAGAATTTTCTGCCGCGCAAACATCAGAAGATGCTGCTGAATCTGGTCGACCTCGAGCGCATCACCGTCAACGATGTGATGATTCCGCGCAATCAGATCGAGGCCCTGAACATCGATACAGCGCCGGCCGAATTGCGACAGCAGATCATCACCTGCCATCACACATTGCTGCCGGTCTATGCCGAAACGCCCAGCAATGTGATCGGCATCCTGCACATCAAGCGTGTATTACCCCTGCTCTTGGAAGAGGCGCTGGACACGACACAACTGCGCGAGATACTCAATGACGCCTATTTCATTCCCTCCGACACGCCCCTTCTCAAACAATTGCAGCAATTTCAGGAACGCCAGACGCGCATGGGGCTGGTGGTGGATGAATATGGCGAATTGCTCGGGCTGGTGACGCTGGAGAACATTCTTGAAGAGATCGTCGGGGATTTCACCACGCAATCCCCATCCCAGACCGGAAAGTTCCTGCGCCAGGACGATGGCAGCCTGCTGCTCGAAGGCAGCAGCAGTCTCCGCGAGCTGAATCGCAAACTGGGACTTCATCTGCCCCTGGGGGAAGCGAAAACGCTCAACGGCCTGATCCTCGAACACCTGCAAGACATCCCGGAAGCGGGTACCAGCCTGAAGATCGGCAACTATCCGATTGAGATTATTCAAATCCAGGACCGCGCCGTCAAAGTCGCCCGCATCTTCCCTGTACAGCCCAACAAACCAAGCAGTTAGCCGCTTTACAAAGAATGGAAAGCCGTGCATCATTCAAAAATCCTTTAGAATCTGGCGTATCTGTGCTGGTTTTAACAATTAACGGGAAGTTTCTCCTGAGCCGCATTTGAATCGAGGTAACCGGATGGCTATCGACAAGGCAGCAAAAACCAAAGAAATTCAATATAGCTGGGAAGGCAAGGATAAAGCAGGCAAGATCGTCAAGGGCGACATTCGCGGCGCCGGCGAAGCCAGTGTATCCGCACACTTGCGCCGTCAGGGTATCACCGTCACCAAAATCAGGAAAAGTGCATCGGGCAGGGGCAAGGTCACCGAGAAAGACATCACGCTGTTTACCCGCCAGCTCGCTACCATGCTGAAATCCGGGGTCCCGCTGCTTCAGGCGTTCGACATCGTCGGCAAGGGCCATGATAACCCCGCCGTTGCGCGTTTGCTGTTTGACATCAAGACGGATGTGGAGACCGGCAGCAGCCTGGAGCAATCTTTCCGCAAGTTCCCGCTGTATTTCGACGACTTGTACTGTAACCTGCTCGGCGCGGGCGAAGCCGCGGGTATTCTGGACAGCCTGCTGGATCGCCTGGCAACTTATAAGGAAAAGATCCTTGCCATCAAGAGCAAGATAAAATCGGCGCTGTTCTACCCGATTTCCATTATTGTCATCGCCTTCGTCATCACCGCCGTCATCATGATCTTCGTGATTCCGGCGTTCAAGCATTTGTTTTCCAGCTTCGGAGCCGATTTACCCGGTCCGACCTTGCTGGTCATGTCCATTTCCGATTTCTTCGTGGCGTGGTGGTGGGCGATCTTCGGCGCAATCGGCGGCAGCGTATACGGTTTCTTTTACGCGTGGAAACGCAACAAGACCATGCAACGGCGCATGGATCAGCTGATGCTCAAGATACCGGTATTCGGACCTATAGTACGCAAAGCCTCTATCGCCCGCTGGTCGCGCACTCTTGCCACCATGTTCGCGGCGGGCGTTCCACTGGTGGAAGCCTTCGATTCAGTGGCCGGTGCGGCAGGCAATGTGGTGTACTTCGATGCGACCAAAGCCATCCAGCGCGAAGTGACTTCAGGTACGAGCCTCACCGTCGCCATGCAGAATACCGACGCCTTCCCCAGCATGGTTCTGCAGATGGTCGCGATCGGCGAAGAGTCCGGCGCCCTGGACAGCATGCTGGGAAAAGTAGCGGACTTCTTCGAAGCCGAAGTGGACGATGCGGTGGAAGCGCTGTCGAGTTTGATGGAGCCGATCATCATGGTTGTCCTGGGTACGCTCATCGGCGGCCTGGTGGTCGCGATGTACCTGCCAATCTTTAAAATGGGTCAGGCCGTCGGCTAATCGAACGGTTCGCAAACAGGCGCGGTGATGACCGCGCCTTTTTTATATGCCAAGGTGATTCGATGCTGCTTCTGTTGCAAACCTCCCCACTGACTTTGTCATTGTTCGCCGGAGTTATCGGGCTGGTTGTCGGCAGCTATTGCTCCGACGTAACCCGCCGACAGATCAGTCTTCGCCGAAACCACCGACATGACTGAACTATTCCAGCTCCTCAAATCCGAACCTCTTGTATTTGCCATTGCTTGCGGCATGTTAGGACTGATCGTCGGCAGTTTTCTCAATGTCGTCATCCATCGTCTGCCCAAAATGATGGAACGCGAATGGAATAAACAATGCGCAGAACTTAGCGGCAAAGCACTGGAAGACTCCCCCAAATACAATCTTTTGGTACCGCGATCCGCCTGCCCGCTTTGCGGCCACGCCATTACTGCCACAGAAAATATTCCCGTACTCAGCTATCTCTTTCAGCGTGGCAAATGCACCGGATGCGGAGCTGCAATATCACCGCGTTATCCCCTGGTAGAGGCTACCAGCTGTATCCTGAGTGCGTATGCTGCCTGGCATTTCGGCTTCGGATTCGCCGGACTTGCCGCGATCGCCTTCATCTGGGCGCTGATTGCGCTTACTTTCATCGATTTTGATACCCAGCTGCTTCCTGACGACATCACCCTGCCTCTGCTCTGGCTGGGTCTCCTGCTCAATTTCAACGGGACATTCACTTCCTTGCCGAATGCCGTCACTGGTGCCGTCGTCGGCTACCTTTCGCTGTGGAGCGTTTACTGGGCCTTCAAATTGACCACCGGCAAGGAAGGTATGGGCTACGGTGATTTCAAACTGCTCGCCGCCATCGGTGCCTGGCTGGGCTGGACCTTGCTGCCGCTGGTCATCCTGCTGTCCTCCCTGGTCGGCGCTGTGGTCGGCATCGCACTCATCGTTTTCACCAGGCATGGCCGGAATATACCCATCCCCTTCGGGCCTTACCTGGCGGGCGGAGGTTTGATCGCCCTGTTTTGGGGGCAGACGCTGACGCAGCACTATCTGCAACTTCTGGCACCGTGAATTATCTGGTTGGATTGACAGGAGGGATCGGCAGCGGCAAAAGCACCGTCGCTGACATGTTCGCCACGCTCGGTGTGCGCATCATCGACACCGACCTCATTTCACACCAATTGACGCAAGCAGACGGCGCAGCCATTCCGGCCCTGCGCGACGCATTCGGCCCTCAGGTCGTCGACGTACACGGCGCGCTGGATCGCGGCAAAATGCGGGAGATCGTCTTTAACGACCCGGCGAAAAAGAAAACGCTGGAGTCCATCCTGCATCCGCTCATATTCGCCGAGACCCGGCTGCAAGCCGCATCCCCCACCCAGGCTCCCTATTCACTCGTTGTGGTTCCATTGCTGTTTGAAAGCGGACGCTATGCCGATTGGCTGCAGCGGGTGATCACCGTCGACTGCCCCGAGAAATCCCAGATAGCCCGCACCATGCGGCGCAGCAATCTGGACGAACCTGCCGTGCGTGCCATCATGGCCCAACAGCTCAGCCGTGACGAGCGGCTCGCATTGTCAGACGAGGTAATCCTCAACAATGGCAGCCTGGATGACCTGAAAGCGCAGATCGTCGGAATGCACCTCCGTTTATCCAAATTGGCGAATGAAAGCGATTGACGGCATGTCGCACTGGCTATATCTTTCGCAACCAATCAAACCCCGTCCCTGCTAGGCGAAAGTGATCAACTACGAGTTCCCTCTCAACGAAAGAGTTCGCACCATGTTGCGTCTTGAGGATCTCTACTTTCGCATCGACCGTTTTATCGAAAGCGACAGGAGTACGGACCATCATGCCGCACTGGGCGTACTTTTCGAGATACTCGAAGTTGCAAGCCGCGCCGATCTCAAATCCGAACTGCTGCAAGAACTCGAGCGCCAAAAGAAGGCATTAAACAGCCTCCACAACAATCCCGAAATCCTGGAAGACGCACTGGATGCGGTACTCAACGAGATCGAAGGCGCCAGTGCGAGACTGCTTAGCATGGGAGGCAAGATCGGCCAGCACCTGCGTGACGACGAATGGCTGATGAGTATCAAGCAACGCACCTGCATTCCCGGCGGCGTCTGCGAGTTCGATCTCCCTTCTTATCATTATTGGCAGCATCAGAGTCCGGAACGCCGCCGTCAGAGCTTGGGGGCGTGGCTGGGTCCCATGCTGCCGTTGCACGACGGGATTACCATTTTACTCAAACTGCTGCGTGAAAATGGCAAAGTGCATCACTTCACTGCTTTCCACGGCAGTTTCCAGCAGATGCAAGGCGGGCGCGTGGCTCAGATGCTGCGAATCTCGCTCGACCCGGATCTGCCATGCATCCCGGAGATCAGCGCCAACAAATACGCCCTCAACATCCGCTTCGTCGAAGCCAAGTACACCGCCAAGACTGCGCTTTACAATCAGGACGTTCCTTTCGACCTGACCTTCTGTTCCCTGCAATGAGCAAACCGCCCGTCGTCACCTGCCCGTCCTGTGGCAAAGAAATGGTATGGGATACCAGTAACCGCTTCCGCCCTTTTTGCAGCGAGCGCTGCAAGCTCATCGATCTGGGCAAATGGGCAAACGAAGAGTATCGCGTCGAACAACGCGTGCAAGACCAGCCGGACGCTGATCACCAGGCTTGACGCAGCAAAGCAATTCCATGCGCACCGTGCTGCCATGCGGTCTGCATATGCTCTGGCATCAAACCGCCCAAGGCATACACCGGTATCGTTGAACCCGCCGCCATCTCGCCAAACTTTTCCCAGCCCAGATGCGGTGCCCCCGGATGCGATTGGGTCGGCAGCACCGGACTCAACAAAGCGAAATCGCAGCCCAACGCCTCAGCTCGGCGCAATTCTTCCGCGCTGTGGCAGGAGGCAGCACACCAATCGAGCGCCGGTCGAATCTTCAAAGCCGCAAGTTGGGCCGACGTCAGCTGTACCCCATCCGCCCCCACCTCTTGCGCCAATACCGCATCGCCATTGAGCAACACCCTCGCGCCGCATGCGTGTGCCAGTGCCACTACGCGCGCGGCCAGCCCGCGCAGCTCGCTGCGCGGGAGGTCTTTTTCGCGCAATTGAACCAGCCGCAACCCATTGTCCAACGCGGTCTTGCAGCTTGCCAGGAACCCTTCTATTCCCAGTTCGCCGGCATTGCTGATGGCATACAAAGGCGGCAATTCCAGTGCGCGCAGGATGGGTGCATTTGCGGGAAGGACGGGATCGACCAGAACCCGGGCCGGCTGTTGCCAGGAAAATTGCTGGCCTTCGTGCGGGTGCGGTTCGCCGCTCCACTCAGTTACGCGAAAAAAATTCAGGCGCACCGTCGCGTGCGGATAGGTGAAGACGCGGGTAATCCACGGATAGGCGGTCTGGACAGTGATGCCGAGCTCCTCACTCAGCTCTCGCACCAGCGCATGGTACGGCGTTTCGCCCGATTCGATCTTGCCGCCGGGGAATTCCCAGTAACCAGCCCATATCTTGCCTGCGGGGCGCTGAGCCAGAAGGAACGTGCCGTCCGGGCGTTGCAAAACTGCAGCGGAGACTTCGACGATTTTACTTTGCGACATGCCGTCCGCACCAATCCCTCGCAAACTGCCCGGCCACCCTTCCACTCCTCGATCCTCTCATTAGCGACCATTGCAATGCCGCCGTGCGCACCTCATCAGTGAGCCCCTGCTTCCATCCATGATGCGCCAGCCAGTGTGCCGCCACCGCCAGATATTCATCCTGTGCGAACGGATAGAACGATATCCACAGGCCGAAACGTTCGGAGAGGGATACTTTCTCCTCCACGCTTTCCGCAGGATGCACCTCATCGCCGACGTGTTTCGTGGCGAGGTTGTCCTGCATGTAGTCCGGCATCAGATGGCGGCGATTGGATGTCGCGTAGATCAGCAGATTGTCGGAGAATGCGACCAAGTCGCCGTCGAGCGCGGCCTTGAGCGATTGATAGCCGGGTTCGGCATCATTGAAGGAAAGGTCGTCGCAATACAGGATGAAGCGCTCTGCGCGCCCCTGCACCAACCCGACGATGTAAGACAGGTCGATCAGACCCTGTTTGTCGATCTGGATCACGCGCAGTCCCTGCCCTGCATATTCGTTCAGCAAGGCCTTCACCAGTGACGACTTGCCCGTGCCGCGTGCGCCGGACAGCAGGACGTTGTTCGCTGTACCGCCGCGCACGAATTGCCGCGTGTTCTGCTGGATGCGTTGCTTTTGGTCGTCGATGCCGAACAAGTCAGAGAGCGAGATGCGCTGAAAGTTTACGACGGGATGCAGCGTGCGTTGCTGATGATCCCAGCGGAAAGCGGCAGCGGATTGCCAATCGGGCGCTTGCGGCTCTGTGCCGGGCAGGATGCTTTCCAGGCGAGCGAGCAGGCCTTCGGCGCGATCAAGAAAACTGTCGAGTTTGTCCATTACTGAATCACCTTTCTCATAACCGCCCAATCACCCTGTGCGTCGATCCGGTCAACTGCAGACAGGCAAGGATTCGGGCGAACATCGTTCGATGTTCCTCAACGGAACACATTTCATAGCTTCTCGGCAGGTTGCGCAGCCCCCACTTGTCTGCAAGTGACCGAAGAAACTCCGCAGGAGTGACAAACCGGGGGCGGCTTATTTTGAGTACTTTTGGCCCCGACATGACCTGAAGGTCAGTCGCCACCGAAACCACGTTGTTTTGGCACGACCGGAAAGGTGACGGGCTGTCGGACTGCCTCCGACGGTGTTGATTTTTCGGCCATTCACGCTTTGACAAGTTCAGCACGAACGGCTGAGAAATTTAGCTGCGATAGCTCGCGTTGATCTTCACATAATCATACGAAAAATCGCACGTCCACAATGTCGCATTCACCGTTCCGCGATCCAGTACCACCCGAATGGTGATGTCGCTCTGCTTCATCACGCGCTGTCCGTCTTCTTCCTGGTAACTCGCTGCCCGTCCGCCGTGTTCGGCCACCAGCACATCATCCAGATACAGTTTCAACTTCTCGACATCGAGGTCCCCCACTCCGGCATAACCGATCGCAGCGAGAATGCGCCCGAGGTTGGGGTCGGACGCAAAGAACGCGGTCTTCACCAAAGGCGAATGGGCGATTGCGTAGCCGATCTTCTTGCACTCGGCTTCGTCGCGACCCGCCTCGACCTTGATAGTGATGAACTTGGTCGCTCCCTCTCCGTCGCGCACGATGGCTTGTGCCAGAACGGTGGCAACCTCGGTAATAGCCGCTTGCATGGCGGCGCGATTCGCGGCATCCACGATTGCGCCGCTCTTGCCCGTAGCGATGAGCATCAGCGAGTCGTTGGTGGAGGTGTCGCCGTCGACGGTGATGCAATTGAAGGACCGGTCGGCCGCTTCGCTCACCATCTGCTGCAGCATCGGTTGCGCGATAGCCGCGTCGGTAGCGATATAGCCCAGCATGGTGGCCATGTTGGGATGGATCATGCCGGAGCCTTTGGACATGCCGGTCACGGTGACGGTCTTGCCACCAATCTGAATCTGGCGCGATACGGCCTTGGCAACGATGTCAGTCGTCATGATGGCGTTTGCCGCATCGAACCAGTTATTGGCATTCAGGTTCGCCACGGCTTGCGGCAGTCCGGCAACGATCTTGTCTACGGGCAGCGGTTCCATGATCACGCCCGTGGAATAGGGAAGCACCTGTTCTGCCGAGCAGCCCAGCAGCTTTGCGAGTTTCGCGCAGGTCGTGCGCGCAGCGGCCATGCCCGGGTCGCCAGTGCCGGCATTGGCGTTGCCGGTGTTCACCACCAATGCGCGTATCCCCTCGCCTGCTGCAAGATGTTCCCGCGCCACGATGACAGGCGCCGCGCAAAAACGGTTGGAGGTGAATACTCCGGCCACGGTCGTACCTTCATCCAGCTTGATAACCAACAGATCCTTGCGGTCGGCGCGCTTGATGCCCGCTTCCGCAGTTCCCAAAGAAACGCCCGCAACGGGCAACAGTTGTGCCGCGACGGGCGTTGAGAGATTCACCGGCATTTAACTTCCTTTAACTTATAACTTGCACCGCGATTCATTCGTTTCCTCGCCCGATTGCGGGAAAGGATTGGGGAGACGCAAACGAGCATGGCGGGTTCCATCATCGGCGATGATGCTCCTTCCATGCTCGTTAGAAACGTCCTTTTGTCTTGTAGATGTAGTTGCTCATCTCGACGGTCTCGGTGTTCATGCGACGGACAATTCCATGGGTATGGCGCACGATACCGCGCATCACGTAATAGACAATCGCAGGTTGCGTGTTCAGCAGGGCCTCGAACTTTGAACGCTCCAGCAGCAGGACCTGGCAGTCGGTCTTGGCGACCACAGTGGCACTTATTTGCGAAACGTTGCCACCGGCAAAGGTGATGATGCCGGCCAAGTCTCCCGGCTGCAGCAGGTGCAACGTCGCTTGCTCGCCACCCAGCGTTGCGGTCGCCTCGACTTCGCCGCTGGCCAGAACGATCAGGGAATTCTTCAGCCGCTCCTCGCCTGGGCGCAGGAGGGCTTCACCGCTCTTGAATTCCTTGACTTCGAACAATTTTGCCAGGATCTCGATCTCGGCATCACGCAATTCTTCCGTCAGCGTCGAGTTGTTCAGTGTCTGCAAAACCAGGTTGCTTGTCGACATATCCTTCTCCCAGAGTTTGGTGTGTTCAGCTCAACTTGCCATGGCACTGCTTGTATTTTTTACCTGAACCACAAGGGCAGGGATCGTTGCGGCCGATCTTCTCGCCGCCGCGCACAAAAGGCTTGTGCTCCGATTCCGCGTTGTCTGTCGACGCCAGCGCCTCTTCGTAATCGGCATGATGATACTGCACATTTTCCGGCACGTGGGGAGCTTCCGCCGCCGCCACATCCGCCTCGCCGCGGATCTGCACATTCATCAGGGTCTGCGTCACATCGCGCTTGATCGCTTCCAGCATGGTAGCGAACAGATCGAAAGCTTCGCGCTTGTATTCCTGCTTGGGATTCTTCTGCGCATAACCGCGCAGATGTATACCTTGCCGCAGGTGGTCAAGTGCCGCCAGATGTTCACGCCAGTGCTGGTCCAGGCTCTGCAACATGACGATGCGTTCATAGCCATGCATCACGTCGGTCCCCACATGTTCTACCTTGGCCTGATATTGCTGCTGCGCCGCCTCAATTATGCGCGTCTGCAGTCCGTTCTCATCCAATTGCTTTTCCTGCTCCAGCCATTGCACCACCGGCAGATGCAACTGGTATTCGGCACCCAGTGCCTTTTCCAGGCCTGCCGCATCCCACTGCTCTTCCATGCTGCCATGCGGAATATGCTCGGCAACGGTGTCGGACAGTACGCCTTCGCGCATGGCATTGATGGTCTCAGAAATGTCGGTGCTTTCCAGCAACTCGGCACGCTGCTGGTAGATCACTTTGCGCTGGTCGTTGGCGACATCGTCGTATTCCAGGATCTGTTTGCGCATGTCGAAGTTCCGTGCTTCCACCTTGCGCTGCGCATTTTCGATCGCGCGCGTCACCCAGGTGTGCTCGATGGCCTCGCCTTCAGGCAGCTTGAACTTGTTCATGATCGCCGCCACGCGGTCGGAAGCGAAGATGCGCAACAACGGATCTTCCAGCGACAGGTAGAAACGGCTGGAGCCGGGATCGCCCTGACGGCCGGAACGGCCGCGCAACTGGTTGTCCACGCGCCGGGATTCGTGGCGCTCGGTACCGATGATGTGCAAACCGCCGCTCGCTATCACTTGTTTGTGGACAGGCTCCCATTCGGCGCGCAATTTCTCGATACGCTGCTCTTTTTCAGCCACATCCAGGCTTGCGTCCATGCGCACCAGCTCGATGGGTTTTTCCACGTTGCCGCCCAACACGATGTCCGTACCGCGCCCCGCCATGTTGGTGGCGATGGTGACCATCTTCGGGCGACCGGCCTGGGCAACGATTTCGGCCTCCCGCGCATGCTGCTTGGCGTTCAAGACCTGATGCGGCAACTTTTCCTTTGCCAGCAATCCCGACAGCAATTCGGATGTTTCGATGGAAGTCGTGCCGACCAGCACGGGTTGACCGCGCTCGTAGCAATCTCGGATATCCGTGATTACCGCCGCATACTTCTCTCGCGTAGTGAGATAGACCTTGTCCATCATGTCCTTGCGAATCGTGGGGCGGTGCGGCGGGATAATGACTGTTTCCAGGTTGTATATGCTCTGAAACTCGTAGGCTTCGGTGTCCGCGGTGCCAGTCATGCCGGACAGCTTGCTGTACATGCGGAAATAGTTCTGGAATGTGATCGAGGCCAGCGTCTGGTTCTCTTTCTGGATCGCAACGCCTTCCTTGGCTTCCACTGCCTGGTGCAAACCATCCGACCAGCGCCGGCCCGCCATCAGGCGACCGGTGAATTCGTCGACGATGATCACTTCATCGTTCTGCACCACATAATGCTGGTCGAGAAAGAACAGGTTGTGCGCCCGCAATGCGGCATACAAGTGGTGAATCAGCGTGATATTGGCGGGGTCGTACAAGCTGCCGCCGATCGGCAACATGCCCGCCTGCGCCAGCAGGCGTTCGGCATGTTCGTGGCCAGATTCGCTCAGCAATATCTGGTGGTTTTTCTCGTCGACATGGAAATCGCCCGGCGAATTTTCGTCCGCCTGGCGCTTCAGGTTCGGCACCAGCTTGTTCATCTGCAGGTAGACATCAAGATTGTCTTCGGCTTGGCCGGAAATGATGAGGGGGGTGCGCGCCTCATCGATCAGGATGGAGTCCACCTCGTCAACGATGGCGAAGTTCAGGCCGCGCTGAAAGCGGTCCTCGGCGTTCGCCGCCATGTTGTCGCGCAGGTAGTCGAAGCCGAACTCGTTGTTGGTGCCGTACGTGATATCCGCTCCGTAGGCCACCTGTTTGTCCGCATGCTCCATACTGGTCAGAATGACGCCGACGGAAAGCCCCAGGAACTGGTACAGTTTGCCCATCCATTCGGCATCCCGGGCCGCCAGGTAATCGTTCACCGTCACCACATGCACGCCTTTGCCGGATAATGCATTCAGATAGGCCGGCAGCGTCGCCATCAGGGTCTTGCCTTCGCCGGTACGCATCTCGGCGATCTTGCCGTAATGCAGCACCATGCCGCCGATCAGCTGCACATCGAAGTGACGCATCTGCAACACCCGTTTGCCACCCTCACGCACCACCGCGAACGCTTCCGGCAAGATCGCATCAAGCGACTCGCCCTGCCGCACCCGCTGCTTGAATTCCTCTGTCTTGGCGCGCAATTGATCGTCTGACAAGGCAGAAATCTGTCCCTCCAGCGCATTGATGCGGGTAATGGTTTGGCGGTACTGTTTGAGCAAGCGGTCGTTCCGGCTGCCAAATACGGACTTCAATATTTTTGAGATCATGCTGTTATTTTCTTATGCTGCCGTTACAAACAAATAAAAAAGGGTGAGGCACACACCTCACCCTTCTGCAAAACCTGAACGGTCAACTCCTGGCTTTTTCCAGGAAGCGTACCGGGTTCTGGGCGATGCCCTTGTATCTCACTTCAAAATGCAGATGAGGGCCGGTTGACCTGCCAGTACTTCCTGACAAAGCAATCTCATCCCCGCGCCGAACCATCTGCCCGACTTTGACCAGCAGCCTGGATGCATGCGCATAACGCGTAACGACCTCATTGCCGTGGTCTATCTCAACCATATTACCATACTGCGGATGAGTATCCGCATACACCACCACCCCTGCCGCCGAGGCATGAATCGGCGTGCCTTCGGGAACCATGTAATCCACGCCTTCGTGCATGGCATTCTTGCCGGTGAAAGGGTCGATACGCCAGCCGAAATTGGAGGAATACCAGACTTCATTGATGGGAGGGACCGAAGGCAACAGTTTTCTGCTCAACTTGTCCTGCATTAACAGCGTCTCCAGCGCCACCAGCTTGTCGCTACGGTCGCTCAGCAGCGCATTCAAGTCTGCCATCTGTTGTTCCATGCTCGACATGGAGACCTGTTGCTGCAGCGTTGATGGCAGGTAAGGCCCCCCTTGCGCGGGCGGCTTGTCAAAAGAAAACTCTTCCGGCTTCATGCCACTCAACTTTGCCAGACGCGCGCCCAAGCCATTCAGCCGCAACACCTGTGCCTGCATCTGCCCCAGTCGCATGGCCAGGGTATCCAGACTCTTGTGCATGAAGGTTTCCTGCTTTTGCTGCTCATCCTGTTGTGCACTGGCCATCCAGGCACGCAATTCGTTGCTCATCATGCCGGGCTGGAAGCGCACAATGGCGTATTGAGCGGCCAACACGGCCGCGACGAATAACAGCGCGGCCAACATTGCCAGAATAACAAGATGCGTTCCAGTCAGCGAAATGCTCCGGGCTTTTGCAAACCGGTTGGAAACTAGAATAATATTCACGCAACCCCCTTTTTGATGCGATTCCTGTGAACCTACTGTGCCGTCCCGTCTGAACGCCTATTTGGCCTCCAATCAAGAATTACGGCAACTTTCGAGCAAAGCGAAGCAACTTGCCGCCTTGCAAAGACACTATGAAGCCATCGCCCCGCCCAATCTGACTCGCAACAGCCTGATATTACGGCTTCATCAGCAAACGATGGTCATCGCTGCGAATAACGGCGCGGTTGCTTCCAAGCTGCGCCAGATGTCCGCGGAACTCATTTCCCTTTTTCAAGCAAGGGCATGCGAGGTTACTGTAATTCAAATCCGGGTGCAAGTCACGGCCCCTCCCCGCATCATGCCTTCCGAACCGCGCAAATTGGGTAAATCGGCTCGCGAGGCCTTGAACAAACTGGATGAAAATCTGGCCGAATCACCCCTCAAATCAGCTTTAAGGCGGCTAATTAAGCAAGTTTAGCTTAGACCAGCACCCGCCAGGCAACCAGTCCATAGCGTTCGAGCAGGTACAAGGCACCGAACACCATCAGGACATAGCCCATGAAAAGCACCACTTGCCGTATGAAGCGGGGATAACGCGGATCGCGCGTGACCAGATACAAGGCGGCGGATGAGACGATCAGCAGTATGGAGAGCAATAAAGCGAAGCGGATGAGCATCGCTGCCGCCGAATCAGGCCGCCTGTAGCTGCAGGCGCAGGAAATCGGGAGCCTCTTCCGGTTTTTCGAACGTAATGAATTCCCATGCCGTTTCGTCGGCCAACAAGGCCCGGCACAGGGCGTTATTCAAGGCGTGGCCGGACTTGTAACCGGAAAACGCACCGATCAATGGATGTCCGAGCAGGTAAAGGTCGCCAATGGCGTCCAGCACCTTGTGTTTGACGAATTCGTCTTCAAAACGCAGACCATCCGGGTTGATGACGCGATATTCGTCCATCACGATGGCGTTATCCAAGCTCCCGCCCAGTGCCAGTCCCTGCGAGCGCATGTATTCGACTTCCTGCATAAAACCGAAGGTACGGGCGCGGCTCACTTCCTTTATATAGGAGTGCTCCCCCAGATCGACCGTCACATTCTGTTTGGTATTGGCGAACACGGGGTGGGCGAAATTGATGGTGAAGTTCAGTTTGTAGCCGTTATAGGGCTCAAAACGCACCCATTTGTCGCCATCCTTCACTTCCACCGTTTTTTTAATCCGGATAAATTTCTTGGCAGCAGTCTGTTCGACGATGCCTGCCGACTGCAGCAGGAATATGAATGTCCCCGCACTGCCGTCCATGATGGGCAATTCGGAACTGGTCAACTCGACGATTGCATTGTCGATACCAAGTCCTGCCAAAGCCGACATAAGATGCTCCACAGTCGCCACACGGGCGCCATGCGCTTCCAGGCAAGTGGAGAGCCGCGTGTCGTGAACCGCATGTGCCTCGGCACGAATATCCCCGGAATTCGGCAAATCAACACGCCGGAACACGATGCCGCTGTCGATGGCAGCCGGACGCAAGGTCAGATAGACCTTTTCGCCGGTGTGCAGACCGACGCCTGTCGCCTGCACCATCGTTTTCAATGTGCGTTGCTTGACCATTTGACCTGACCTGACAAAACAGATTCGAAGTTTAACATAGCCCTAAGGCAGGATTCGGGAACCGGGAGTTGGGATTTTGCACGAACGCTCCCTGCAAACCCTAAATCCAAAATCCTGATTCCTGCCTTAATCCGCCTGTTTGCGCAGGAACGACGGGATATCGAGCGGATCGACGCCGGATTGCTTCATCGCTTCCACTGCTTCGCGATGGCGCCCGGTACGGATCACTGCCGGCATGTCCAGTTCGTTGTAGTTCACCATCGGCGCATCATGCGTTCCGGTGCGCTGTTGTTTCTCGTACGCCAGAACCGGCTTGGGCTGCTTGCGTGCCATAGGAACGCCCAGACCGGTAGCCACGATCGTCACGCGCATCTCGTCGCCCATCGCCTCATCGAACACGGAGCCGACGATCACCGTCGCCTCTTGCGCCGCAAACTGGAAGCAGTTCATCACCTCGTGCAGCTCTTCCAGCGTCAGGCTGCTGCTGGAAGTGATGTTGACCAGCACGCCACGCGCACCGGAAAGATCCACATCCTCCAGCAAGGGGCTGGCGATGGCCTGTTCTGCGGCGCGGCGCGCGCGGCCTTCGCCAGCGGCGGAAGCGGCACCCATCATCGCCATGCCGTTCTCCGACATCAGCGTGCACACGTCGGCAAAATCCACGTTGACCATGCCCGGCACGTTGATCACTTCGGCGATCCCGGCCACTGCTCCCTGCAGCACACCATTGGCCGCCTTGAAGGCTTCCGGCAACGTCGTCTTGCCGCCCAGCACTTCCATCAGCTTGGCATTCGGCACGATGATCAGGGAATCGACATATGCGGCCAGTTCCTCGATGCCGCTCTGTGCCAGCGTCATGCGCTTGCCTTCGAACACGAATGGTTTGGTGACTACCGCAACGGTCAGGATGCCGAGTTCCTTGGCCACCTGCGCCACGATCGGGGCCGCGCCTGTTCCCGTCCCGCCCCCCATGCCGGCCGTGATGAACACCATGTTTGCGCCGCTGATGATCTCGGAGATGCGCTCGCGGTCTTCGATCGCCGCGGCCTGTCCGATCTCCGGCTTGGCTCCCGCACCCAGCCCTTTGGTCAGGGTCGCACCGATCTGCAGTTGCACACGCGCCTTGCTGCGGCGCAGCGCCTGTGCATCGGTGTTGATGACGATGAATTCAACCCCCTGCACTCCCTGATCGATCATGTGATCGACTGCATTTCCGCCGCAGCCACCCACTCCCACCACCTTGATCACTGCGCCTTGCGGCTGAGCATCCATTAGTTCAAACATGTTTTTCTCCTTTTCTAAATTGCAAACCGACCCTGAACCAAACTGCTAAAAATTGCGTTGAAACCACGTCTTCATACTCGCCATCACATCGCCGAACGATCCCGAATTAACGCGCGACACTTCGTCGCGCTTGTGCTGCTCCAGCCCGTACAACAGCAAACCGACTCCCGTCGCGTAGCGCGGCGTTTTCACTACATCCGACAAGCCCCCGATGTTGCGCGGCACGCCCATGCGTACCGGCATATGGAATATCTCCTCGCCCAGCTCGACCATGCCTTGCATGGCGCTGCTGCCGCCGGTGATCACCACGCCGGAAGACAACAGATCCTCGAATCCGCTGCGGCGCAGCTCCTGCTGCACCAGCGAATACAGTTCTTCGACGCGAGGCTCGATCACTTCCGCCAGTGTTTGCCGCGACAACATGCGCGCGCTGCGTTCGCCCACGCCGGGCACCTCGATCGGCGCATCGTTCGCCAGCTGGCGCAAGGCGCAGCCGTATTTGATCTTGATGTCCTCGGCGTCCTTGGTCGGCGTGCGCAGGGCCATCGCGATGTCGTTGGTGATCTGGTCGCCCGCGATGGGAATCACCGCCGTGTGGCGGATCGCGCCGTTGGTGAAGATCGCCACATCGGTCGTGCCGCCGCCGATATCCACCAGACACACCCCAAGTTCCCTTTCATCGTCCGCCAGCACCGCTTTGCTCGATGCCAGCGGCTGCAGGATCATTTCGTTCACTTCCAGGCCGCACCGGTGGATGCACTTCAGGATGTTCTGCACTGCTGCCACTGCCCCGGTGACGATATGCACCTCCACCTCGAGACGCATGCCGCTCATGCCCAGCGGCTTCTTGATACCGCCCTGCCCGTCGATGCTGAATTCCTGTTCCAGGATATGCAGGATCTGCTGGTCGCCCGGCAGGCTGATCGAGCTTGCCGTCTCCACTGCCCGCACCACATCGGTGTGCGCCACTTCCTTGTCCTTGATCTTGATCATGCCGTTGGCGTTCGAGCTGCGGATATGGCTGCCCGCGATACCGGTATAGACCTCGCGTATCTTGCAGTCCGCCATCAGCTCCGCTTCTTCCAGCGCGCGCTGGATGGCACCCACTGTGGCATCGATGTTCACCACCATGCCTTTTTTCATGCCTGACGATTGGTGCATGCCCGCACCGATCACTTCCAGCGTGCCTTCCGGCCTGATCTCGGCGACGATGCACGCGATCTTCGACGTGCCGATGTCCAGCGCCACGATCAAATTCTTGTTCTCTCTGTTCTTGCTCATCGCTTTCCCCTTGCTGCCATTTCAAACATTGCCGCCCGGCAGATATGCCGCGAACCCGTTGCGATACCTCAGATCCACATGGCTTGCCGGCCGCGCCAATGCGGCCAGACTGTACGGGTATACCTTGACGAAGCGCGCCATCCGTTCCTGCATCTCTTCCCGCCCCAACTCCAGCACCATGCCCTTGTCCAGTCTCACCTGCCATGCGTAACGCGGCGAAAGACTTATCTGCGCGATCTGCTGGTGCAACGGCTGCAGTGCGGCATTCAGGTCGGCGTACATCTGCGCTACCTGCGCCGAGGTGTCCGGCTGACCGATGAAGATCGGCAACACCTGGTCTGTCGCTGCCGAAAAGACCTCGCCGTGCGTATTCACCAGTGAAGTGCCATTCCAGCGGGCCAGGGCGACCTGTTCTTCCACTTCCACTTCCAGGCTCCACGGAAACTTGCGCCGCACGCTCACTTTGCGCACCCAGGGCAACTTCTCGAATGCCTGCCGCGTCGATTCCAGATCGACGGTGAAGAAGTTTCCGCTCACCTGCTCATGCACCACTTTCTCCATCAGCTCGGGTGAAACGCGCTGCGGGACCGCAGTCAGTTCCACGGCGCGCAGGGGAAACACCGGCAGGCGCAGCACATAGCGTGCCGTGCCATAGAGCACCAGCGCGAAGCTGATGCCGAACAGCAGGTTCGCGATGCCGCGCAGCAGTGGTGTGTTATCCCACATGTGCCCCCTCCAGTATCCGGATCACCAACTGCTCGAAATCGATGCCTGCCTGTCGCGCTGCCATCGGCACCAGGCTGTGGTCGGTCATGCCCGGCGATGTGTTTGCCTCCAGCAGATAGGCCTTGCCGTCCTCTCCGCGCAGGAAGTCCACGCGCCCCCAGCCCTGCCCGCCGATGAGCGCGAACGCCAGTTGAGCCAAGTGCTGCATCTCGCCCTCTTGTTCCGCAGTCAGGCCGCATGGGCACAGATACCTTGTATCGTCGCGCAGGTACTTGGCCTCGTAATCGTAAAACTCGTTCGCCGGCTCGATCTTGATGACCGGTAAAGCACGGCCGTTCAGGATCGCAACGGTGTATTCACCGCCCCCGATGAACCGTTCGGCCAGCACCAGACTGTCGTATTTGGCCGCTTCCGCGTACGCAGCCTGCAAATCTTCGGCACGTTTCACTTTGGTGATACCCACGCTCGACCCTTCGTTTGCGGGCTTCACGAAAAGCGGCAAGCCGAGACGCTGCACAACTCCGTTCCAGTCGCTGCGCCCGGTGAGCATTTCATAATCCGGAATGGGCAAGCCTGCGGCCTGCCATACCAGCTTGGTGCGCCATTTGTCCATCGCGAGTGCCGAAGCCAGCACACCGCTGCCGGTATAGGGGATATTCATCAGCTCCAGTGCGCCCTGCACCGTTCCGTCTTCGCCAAAGCGTCCGTGCAGCGCAATGAACACGCGGTTGAAATTTTCGTCCCGCAAGGCATGCAGGTCGCGTGTCTCCGGATCGAACCCATGTGCATCCACACCACTTTTCTGCAATGCAGCCAATACCGCCGCACCGCTCTTCAACGATACCTCGCGCTCTGCGGAACGCCCGCCGAACAGAACGGCCACTTTTCCAAAATTCTTCAAGCTCGCTCTCCGATGATTCTCACCTCGGGATGCAATCGCACCCCTGTCCTTGATTCAACCGTCGCCCGTACATCCTCGATCAGATCCTCGATATCCGTTGCAGTCGCCTTGTCCACGTTCACGATGAAATTGGCATGCTTCTCCGATACCTGGGCGCCGCCGATGCGCCTGCCTTTCAGGCCGCAACCCTCGATCAATTTCGCCGCATGGTTGCCCGGCGGGTTGCGGAATACCGAACCGGCGTTCGGCAACTGCAAGGGCTGGCTGGCGCTGCGTTTTTCCATCAATGCCTTGATCTCCCGGCGCGCCACTTCGACATCGCCTGTTTCCAGCTTCAGCCAGGCGCCAACAAAAAATTCATCGCAGGTCTCGGGATGCGGGATACAGGATTCAGTAACACCCTCCGCACTCCGAACCCCATCCTGTATCCCGTATCCCGTATCCCGTATCCTTCTCACAGATCGATACCCGATCTCATATTCCTGAGGCGTGCGTTCCAGCAGCTCACCGCGACGCTTCAGCACCTGTACGCGCCGCACTTTCTGCCATGTCTCGCCGCCGTAGCAGCCGGCATTCATCGCCAGCATGCCGCCAAGCGTGCCCGGGATGCCCACGAAGAATTCCGCGCCGCACAGATTGTTCGTCGCCGCGAAGCGCGCGAGCTTTGCCCCCGGCACACCTGCCTGCGCATAGATGTATTCGCCTTCCATGCGCAATTCGGTCAGTGCACCCACCATCAACAACACCGTCCCGCGAAATCCCCCCTCCCGAACCAGCAAATTGCTGCCAAGACCGACTGCAATCAGCGGCTCGCTTGCCGGCGTTTGCCGCAAGAAACGCTGCAGGTCCGCAAGGTCGGCCGGCTGGTACAAGCGCTGCGCCGCACCGCCCGCGCGCCAGCTCACGTGGCGAGACATGGGCTCGTCGTGAAGCAGCTCTCCCCGCAATCCCTCCGCATTGAACTTTTTCGGTTCGCTCATATTCATTTTTGCGCCAACTGCTTCACGAGATTCGGCACGCCGCCGATGGAGCCTGCACCCATGGTCAGCACCACATCGCCGTCGCGCGCCATCTGCAGGATCGTCTGCGGCATGTCGGCGATCTGTTCAACGAACACGGCTTCGCTCTGTCCCGCCACGCGCAAGGCATGCATCAGGGCGCGCCCGTCTGCACCCACAATGGGTGCTTCGCCTGCAGCATAGATATCGCCCAATGCCAGCGCATCCACGCCGGACAGGACTTTGACGAAGTCCTCGAACAGGTCGCGCGTTCTCGTATAGCGATGCGGCTGAAAGGCAAGCAGCAGGCGCTTGCCGGGGAAGGCACCGCGCACGGCAGCGATGGTCGCTTTCATTTCCACGGGGTGATGCCCGTAGTCATCGATCAAGGTGAACGTGCCGCCCGATGCCAGCGGAATTTCTCCGTAGCGCTGCATGCGGCGCCCCACGCCTTCGAACTCGACCAGCGCGGCGACGATGGCGGACGGCGTCACGCCGACTTCCAGGCCGACTGCGATGGCCGCCAGTGCGTTAAGGACGTTGTGCACTCCGGCAAGATTGAGCGTGATATCCAAGTCCAGCGGCTTGCCCTCGAATATGCATTTCTCGTCATGCCGGCATTCCGCAGTGAAGCGCATCCGCCCGTTCTCGTGGCGGACATCCACTGCGCGGATCTGCGCATCCTCCCCCAGGCCATAGGTCGTGATCGGTTTGCTGATACGAGGCAGGATCTCGCGGACATTTTCGTCGTCAACGCAAAGTATGGCCCGGCCATAGAATGGCAGGCGCTCGACGAAATCCACGAATGCCTGCTTCAGTTTGCCGATATCGTGGCCGTAGGTTTCCATGTGATCGGCGTCGATGTTGGTGACCACGGCCAGGATCGGAGTGAGATACAAAAAGGAGGCGTCGGACTCGTCCGCTTCGGCGACGATGAATTCTCCCGTCCCTAGGCGCGCGTTGGCACCGCTGCTGTTGAGGCGGCCGCCGATGACGAAGGTCGGGTCGTAGCCGCCTTTCGCCAATACGCTGGTCACGAGCGACGTGGTGGTGGTCTTGCCGTGCGTCCCCGCCACCGCGATGCCCTGGCGCAGGCGCATTAATTCCGCCAGCATCACCGCCCGCGGCACGATGGGGATACGCTGCTCGCGTGCCGCCACCACTTCCGGGTTGTCCGCTTTCACCGCAGTGGATACCACGACCGCGTCGGCGTCGCGCAAATTCGTCGCGTCGTGGCCGTGATGGATGATCGCACCCAAGGTCTGCAAGCGCTGTGTGACCGCACTGTCGGCGAGATCGGAACCGCTCACCTTGAAGCCCAGGTTGAGCAATACCTCGGCGATACCGTTCATGCCGGAACCGCCGATGCCGACAAAATGAATATGTTTGATCTTGTGTTTCATCCGCGCCGCCTCGTCACTTTCCGCATGCCGCTGCTCATGCCGCCACTCCCGCCAACTCGGCGCAAACTTGCGCCACTTGCCGCGTCGCATCCGGTTTTGCCAGATTGCGCGCGGCTTGCGCCATCTCCAGCAGCTTTTCCCGGCTGAGCCCGCGCAACAGCTGCGCCAGCTTTTCCGCACTCAATTCCTTTTGCGGCAACAATATCGCCGCCCCTTGTTCGCTCAGGAACCTTGCGTTATGCGTCTGGTGGTCGTCCACTGCGATCGGCAGCGGAATCAGTACGCTGGCCACGCCGGCAGCCGCCAGCTCGGCGATGGTCAACGCACCGGCACGACAGATCAGCACATCGGCGTTAGCGTACTGCTTTGCCATGTCGTCGAGAAAAGGACGAATATCAGCCTTCACGCCAGCCTGGGCGTACAACTTCTGCACGACCTCAAGATGTTTCTTGCCCGTCTGGTGCAAGACGGCGGGGCGCTCTTGTTCAGTCAGCAAGGCCAGCGCTTTGGGCAACGCCTCGTTGAGTGCTTGCGCCCCCAGACTCCCGCCCACCACCAGCACATTCAACCTGCCATTGCGTGCTGCATATCGCGCAATCGGCTCAGGCAAAGCAGCGATATCTGCGCGCACCGGATTGCCGCACCATTCGGCGCGTTTCAGCACACCGGGGAATCCGCTCAGCACGCGTGCGGCGAGTTTTGCCAGCACTTTGTTGCTCATGCCCGCGATCGAGTTCTGTTCGTGGATGACCAGCGGCCGGCGCAACATCGCCGCCATCAGACCGCCCGGCATGGTGATGTATCCGCCCATGCCCAACACCACGTCGGGACGATAACTGAAGATCGCGACTGCGCTTTGCCCCAGCGCGCGCAGCAGGGTGAAGGGCAACGTCAACAAACGCAGCAAGCCTTTGCCCCGCACGCCCGTGAAGTTCACCCAGGCCACCGGATAGCCATGTTTGGGCACCAGCTCCGCTTCCATGCTGTTCGGTGCGCCCAGCCACACCACGTTCCAGCCCTGCGCACGCAACGCATCGGCAACGGCAAGGCCAGGGTAGATGTGCCCTCCGGTTCCACCTGCCATGATGAGTATGGTGCGACTCATACCGGCAACCCCCTTGCTACTCTTCTATTTTGGCTACGGCCGCCCCGCTGGGGCTTAACTTGCTGGCGCAAGTTAGCCTTCTCCGAAACCGCCGGACAGCATAGATTTGTCCTTTGCTCAACGAGCATGTGTTGCCCAATATTCATATTGGTAAACCTCGTGCGACCCGGCGGTTTTCATAATCGATCCGCAACAGCACCGCGATCGCCACGCAGTTCACCACCACGCCGCTGCCACCGAAGCTCAGGAACGGCAGGGTGAGGCCCTTGGTCGGCAGGACGCCCATGTTCACGCCGATGTTGATCATCGCCTGCACGCCGAGCCACACTGCGACGCCCTGCGCAACCAGCGCCGCAAACAGGCGTTCCGACATCGCCGCCTGCCGGCCGATGGTAAAGGCGCGCACGATGAGCCAGCCGAACAGGAGAATGACGGCGCTCACGCCGACCAGTCCCAGCTCTTCAGCAGTCACGGCGAGCAGAAAGTCGGTGTGCGCTTCCGGCAGGTAGAATAATTTTTCGACACTTCCGCCCAGACCGACTCCCAGCCATTCGCCGCGCCCGAACGCGATCAAAGCATGGCTCAGTTGATAGCCCTTGCCGAACGGATCGGACCACGGATCCATGAAACCGATGACGCGCTGCATGCGATAGGGGGAAGAGAGGATCAGCGCTGCGAACGCGAGCGGCAGCAACAGCACCAGTCCGCCGAATATCTTGAGATTGAAGCCGCCCAGCCAGAGCGTGCCCATCGCGATCGCGCAGATCACGACAAAGGCGCCCATGTCCGGCTCCAGCAGCAGCAACGCACCGACCAACGCCATCACGCCGAACATCGGCAGGAAGGGCTGCAGCAGGTGATCCTTCACGGCGCCTTTGCGTACCGCGTAATCCGCCGCATACAGCACGGCGAACAGTTTCATCAGCTCTGACGGCTGCAGGTTGACTACGAATAACGACAGCCAGCGGCGGCTGCCGTTGACGGATTTGCCGACACCGGGGATCAGCACCAGCAACAGCAACACCACCCCGACCAGGAACAGATACGGCGCATACTTCTGCCACATCTGCGTCGGGATCTGGAATGCGACCACACCGGCCACCACGCCCGCCAGGATGAAGATGGCGTGGCGCACCAGGTAATAAGTCGGTTGGTAGTTGGTGTACTTGCCGGCTTCGGCAGTCGCGATCGACGCCGAGTAGACCATCACCAGGCCGATGGCGAGCAACGCGGTGACTATCCAGGTCAGCACGCTGTCGTATTCCGCCACGGTTCGGCGGGGCGCATTCAGTGTCGTGCCGAACATGCCGCCCCCGTTTCCAGTTTCTTCACCGCCGCGATGAACACTTCGGCGCGATGCAGATAGTTCTTGTACATATCGAAGCTGGCGCAGGCAGGCGACATCAGCACCGCATCGCCGTGCTGCGCGTTCGCTGCGGCAATACTCACCGCCTCATCCATATCGCGCGCTTTCAATATCGGTTTTCCGCATCCGGCGATGGCCCGCTCGATCAGCTGGGCATCGCGCCCGATCAAAACTGCGGCACGCGCGTGCCTTGCCACGGCATCCTTCAGCGGCGCGAAGTCCTGCCCTTTTCCGTCGCCGCCAAGAATGACTACCGCCGGCTTGCCCAGCCCCTTCAGCGCCGCCTCGGTTGCGCCGACGTTGGTGCCCTTGGAGTCATCGTAATAGGTGACGCCTTGTATTTCGGCGACCTTTTCCACACGGTGCGGCAACCCTTTGAAAGCGCGTAGCGCGTCGACCAGCGGAGCCAGCGGGATGTCGAGTGCGCGGCACAGTGCCAATGCCGCCAGCGCATTGGCCACGTTATGCAGACCGCTCACCTGCAATTCGTCGGCACGCATAATCTTCCGCCCGCCCTGGACCAGCCAGGTGATCGCGCCTTCACGGGTGATTCCCCAGTCCAGATCATTCGGCGGCGGATTCAGGCCAAAGCTTGCCTGTTTGCGCCCGGCGATGCGCATCGCACTGCTGCGCGCATCGTCGCGATTCAATACCTGTATGCCCCGACCATGGAAGATGCGCGCCTTGGCTGCGGCATAGGCATCCATGCTGTCGTAGCGGTCGAGATGGTCTTCGGTCACGTTGAGCACTGCCGCCGCATCGGCATCCAGCGTACAGGTAGTCTCCAATTGGAAGCTGGAGAGTTCCAGCACCCACACCTGCGGCTGCCGGTCGCGGTCGCGCAAGGCATCCAGCACCGCGGGCGAAATATTGCCCGCCACTTGTGTATCCAGCCCGGCCGCCGCGCACATCGCGCCTACCATGCTGGTGGTGGTGGTCTTGCCATTGGCACCGGTGATGGCGATGACTTTGGTCGTGCGCCGGTAATCGTTGGTCGCGAGCTGCTGCGCCAGCAATTCGATATCGCCCTCGACCGGAATGCCGCGCGCGATGGCGCGCTGCACGAACGGGTCGGCCATGGGCACGCCGGGACTGATGGCGATACGGTCGATTCCCTGCAACAGCTCGTCGCCGAACGGACCGCACCGTACATCGGCATGCGGCAACTCGCTCCGCAATATCGCGACACCGGGCGGGGCATTGCGGCTATCGGCCACGCGCAAGCGCGCAACCTTCCCGCCCAGGTAGCGAGCGAGCGACAGCCCGGTCTCACCTAGACCGAGTACCAAAACCGATTGTCTGCGCAGTTCGTTCATTCTTTATCTGAGTTTCAATGTCGCCAATCCGATGAGCACCAACAGCATTGTGATAATCCAGAACCGGACAACGACCTGCGTCTCTTTCCATCCCTTTTGCTCGAAATGGTGATGCAGCGGCGCCATCAGCAGGATGCGCTTGCCGGTGCCGTATTTCCTTTTCGTGTATTTGAAGTAGGACACCTGCAGCATCACCGACACCGCTTCCACCACGAACACGCCGCCCATGATGAACAGCACCAGTTCCTGGCGGATGATGATCGCCACCGCGCCCAGCGCCGCGCCCAGTGCCAGCGCGCCGACGTCGCCCATGAACACTTCCGCCGGATAAGCGTTGAACCACAGGAAGGCCAGCCCGGCGCCGGATATCGCCGCACAGAAGACGGCCAGCTCACCCGCGCCAGGAATCGAGGGTTCGCCCAGATATTTCGAGAATTCGGCGTGGCCCGCGACGTAGGCGAAGACCGCAAGCGCTGCGGACACCATCACCGTTGGCATGATGGCCAGGCCGTCCAGGCCATCCGTCAGATTCACCGCATTGCTGCTGCCGACGATGACCAGATAGACCAGCACGATGAATCCCACCATGCCCAGCGGCAACACCAGATGTTTGAAGAACGGCACGATCAATTCGGTGTGTGCGGGCAATGTCGCATGCGACCACAGGAAGATTCCGACCGAAAGCGCGATGAGCGACTGCCAGAACATTTTCGCTTTGGCAGACAAGCCGTCCGGGTTGCGGTGCACCACTTTGCGATAGTCGTCGACCCAGCCGATGGCGCCGACGCCCAGCGTGGTGAGCAGCACGACCCATACATATGCGTTGTGCAGATCCCCCCACAACAAGGTAGTGATGGCGACCGAGGCAAGAATGAGCGCACCGCCCATGGTCGGCGTTCCTGCCTTGACCAGATGCGTTTGCGGCCCATCCGTACGCACGGATTGGCCGATCTTCATCGCGGTCAGCTTGCGGATCATCCACGGCCCGAGCATGAAGGAGATAAATAGCGCCGTCATGGCCGCCATCACCGCCCGCAGCGTAATGTAGTTGAACACGCTGAACGTGCGCACGTCCTGTGCCAGCCATTGCGCTAATGCGAGCAGCATGGTTCCCCCTTTTGCAGTGCAAGATGTTGCACCACCCGTTCCATCTTCATAAATCGCGAGCCTTTCACCAGCACGGTGGTCTGTGCATCCAATTCTTTATCCAGAGCGGCACAAAGCGCCTCGATGCCGGCGAAATGCCGCGCGCCCGCGCCAAATTCGCGAACCGCCTCTTCGCTCAATACCCCCAGGGCCAACAGTTGCTGGATGCCGAGTTCGCGTGCCGCGATGCCGATCTCCCGGTGGAACTTTGCGGCGTTTTCCCCGAGCTCCCCCATATCGCCCAGGACCAGGATGCGTTTTCCTGATGCATGGGCCAGCACTTCGATCGCGGCATGCACGGAGGCAGGATTCGCGTTATAGGTATCGTCGATCAGCATTGCGCCCTGCATGGCCTGTTTGCGCTGCAAACGCCCGGCCACTCCGCCGAATTTCCCAAGGGCTTCGGCGATTTTGGTCAGCGGCACTTTCAGCGCCAGCGCGGCTGACGCGGCGGCCAATGCATTGCGTGCGTTATGTTCTCCCGGCACCTGCAACGTGACGCGCAATTCGCCTGCCGGGGTGCGCGCATGCAAGCTCCCGCCGTAGCCGCTTGCCGTCCATTCGCCCTGGATCACTGCCGGATGTTCCAGCGCAAAATCGAGCACGCTGTGTTTCCCGGCAAGAGTGCGCCACAGCGGCGCGTATACGTCGTCGGCATTGATCACTGCCGTACCGGCATCGGCCAGGCCTGCGAATATTTCTCCCTTTGCGCGCGCCACACCTTCCACCGAACCGAGGCCTTGCAGATGCGCGCCGGCCGCATTGTTGACGACCGCCACATCGGGTATCGCGATGCGCGTGAGGTAATCGATCTCTTTCGGATGGTTCATGCCCATCTCGATCACCGCGTAGCGGTGATTCGCCCGCAATTTAAGCAGCGTGAGCGGCATGCCGATATCGTTGTTGAAATTGCCCTGGGTTGCCAGCACACTTTCTTCGCTGCCTGTATAGCCACGCAAAATCGCCGCCAGCATCTCTTTCACCGTGGTTTTTCCGTTGCTGCCGGTGATGGCAACGAGAGGGATGTCGAACTGTTTCCGCCAGTGTGCGGCGAGCCGACCGAGAGCCAGGCGCGTGTCGTCCACTACCAGGATTGGGGATTGAGGATCGAGGATGGCCCGAATTTGCTCGTAGCCTTGCGCGTTAACCATCGCTCCCACTGCACCGTTCTTCAGCGCATCGGCCACAAACTTCGCACCGTCGAAATTCTCTCCCTTGAGCGCGATGAACAGATCGCCCTGCACGATCGTGCGCGTATCGGTGGATACGGCGGCAAAACGCACATCCGCACCCATGCGCTGCGCATGTATTGCCCGGGCAGCTTGCGAGAGCAGCATCATAGCCAACGCTCCTCGGGTGTCCACATGCTCAGCGCGCGATGCGCGATCTCGCTGTCGGAAAACGGCTTGCGCTCTCCCCTGATCTCCTGGTAGTCCTCGTGTCCCTTGCCCGCAAGCAGTACGGTGTCGTTGAGCTGCGCCTTACCGATGGCGAACGCGACTGCCTTGGCGCGGTCTTCGATCACCTGAAAGTCTCCCTGCATGCCCGCGATGATGGCATTGATGATCTCGTGCGGATCCTCGTTGCGCGGATTGTCGTTGGTAACGATGCGCACGTCGGCGAATTTCGATGCCACCGTTCCCATCATCGGGCGCTTGCCGCGGTCCCGGTCGCCTCCGCAGCCGAAGACGCAAATGACTCTGCCGCCCGCCGGTTCGGTCACCTCGCGCAATGTGTTCAATACTTTTTCCAGGGCATCCGGCGTATGGGCGTAGTCCACCACGACGGTGGGCGTGTCCTTGCCTCCCAGAGTCTGCATGCGTCCCGCCACGGCTTTTTGCGATCCGAGTTCGCGTACCGCATCGTCGATATCGACTTCGCTGACCAGCAGCACCGCCAGCGCACCCAGCAGATTGGATGCGTTGAAGCGGCCGAGCAGTTTGCTTTGCATTGCCGCCGCACCCCAGCTGGTATGTAACTGGAGCGTCAGCCCCTGCGCATCCATCTGCGTGAGCGTGCCGTATACCATGCGAATGCCCAGACGTTCCGCGAGATCCAGCGACTCACGGGTCAGCCCGTATCCGACCACTTCCACGGGCTTGTCCTGGAGCTGCCCGGCCAATTCGGCTCCAAAGGCATCATCCAGATTGAGCACGGCATGCTTGAGGTTCTCCCAGTCGAACAGGCGGCGCTTCGCCGCGGCATAGCTTTGCATGTCTCCGTGGAAGTCCAGATGGTCGCGGGTCAGATTGGTGAGCAACGCGAGATCGAAGTTCACGCCATTTACGCGCCCCTGCGCCAGTGCGTGCGAGGACACTTCCATCGCGACCGTCTTCGCGTCCTGGCGCTCATACTCTGCCAGAAGGGCATGCACGATCAGCGCGTCCGGCGTGGTGTTCGCGGTTGCCTGCAATGCCCCGGGAAATCCGTTGCCCAGAGTGCCCAGCACCGCACCTTTGCGACCCAGGGCCGTATATGCCCTGGCCAGCCAATGACTGATGGATGTCTTGCCGTTGGTGCCGGTAACGCCGACCATCCACAGTTTCCGCGACGGATGCCCATAGACACGGTCCGCGATCAGCCCCGCCCGATGGCGCAGGTCGTGCACCGCCAGGTTGGGCACGTGCCACTCGCTGTTCCATGTGAATTCCTGCGCCTCCCAGATCACCGCGTTCGCGCCCCGCTCAATGGCTTGCGCGATGAAGTTGCGTCCATCCGCCTGCATGCCGCGATAGGCGACAAAGGTATCGCCTTGTTGCACGGAGCGGCTGTCGGAGGTCAGTCGCGTGATACTTATCCCGAGCGCATCCAGGTCGTCGATGCGAAAGTTTGTCCTGGGCATGATCGAAGTAGCGCTCATACTTCCTCCGGGACCAAATCTGCAGGAGTCGGCTTCATCACGTTATCCAAAGGCGCGTCGTTCGGCACACCGAGCATGCGCAAAGCTGCTCCCATTACATTGCTGAATACCGGTGCAGCCACCTGGCCTCCGTAGTAATCCCTTCCGCTGGGCTCATTGACCATCACCGCGACGATCAAGCGCGGAGCGGATGCCGGCGCCAGGCCAACGAACGACGCCACATACCGGTCGACATACTTTCCATTCTCAAGCTTGTGTGCCGTGCCTGTCTTGCCAGCCACGCGGTAGCCGGTAATCTGCGCCAGAGGAGCGGTTCCGCCCGGCTTGACCACCATCTCCAGCATGTTGCGCACTTCCTGCGCAGTGACATCCGAAAACACTTTGACGCCGACAGTTGGTGTTTCTTGTTTGAGCAGGGTGATCGATTTCAATTCGCCGTTGTTGGCGAACACCGTATATGCGCGTGCTAACTGCAAAAGATTCACCGAGATGCCGTTTCCGTACGACATGGTCGCCTGCTCGATGGGGCGCCAGGTTTTGTAATCCCGCAACTTGCCATCGGCCTCACCGGGAAATTCACTCCCGGTCTGCGATCCAAAGCCGCTCTCGCTAAATCCGCGCCACAAGGTTTCGGGCGGCAAACTTAGCGCAATCTTTGCAGTGCCGACATTGCTGGATTTCTGGATGACCTGCGCCACCGTCAACGAACGTTCGGGGTGCGTATCGTGGATCGTGCGTCCGTTTACGGTTAACACGCCCCCTTCTGTATTGATGACCGTCCCGGGTTTGATCTTTCCCGCATCCAGTGCCGTTGCAATAGTGAACGGCTTCATGGTGGAACCCGGCTCGTACTCATCGGTGACCGCGTGGTTGCGGAGGACCGATACATTCGGCTTGTCACGATTGTTGGGATTGTATGAAGGCCAGTTTGCCAGCGCCAACACCTCGCCAGTCCTGGCATCCAGAACAACGATAGAGCCACTCCTGGCTTTGCTTTTTTCAACTGCCTGTTTGATCTCGCGATAAGCCAGTGACTGTATCTTGCTGTCGATACTCAGCGTGACGTCGCCGCCGGCCTTGGGTGCCCGCAAACTTGCCACGTCTTCCACGATGTAACCCCGCCGGTCTTTGATGACTTGCTGGCTGCCCGCTTTGCCGCCGAGGCGCCCCTGCAGCGCAAGTTCGATGCCTTCCTGCCCGTTGTCATCCACGTCGGTAAAGCCGATAAGATGCGATGTAACTTCGCCTCCCGGGTAATAGCGGCGGTATTCGCGCTGCAACGAAACTCCCGGTATCTCCAGTTTGACCACCTTTGCCGCCTGCTCCGGCGGCAATTGGCGCTTGAGATATACGAACTCGCGCGATGTGTCGGCGAGCTTGCTTTTCATCTCCTGGGGCGAAATGCCGACAATCTGTGCAAGTTGGCCTATCTGAGCCGGGGATACTTCGACATCGCTCGGGCTTGCCCAAACAGACTCCACCGGCGTGCTCACTGCCAGCGGCTCGCCGTTACGATCCGTGATCATGCCCCGATGTGCGTGGATTTCCACAACGCGCCCATAGCGTGCATCGCCTTTTTGTTGCAAAAATCCGTTATGGATTCCTTGCAAGTAGACCGCCCGAACCAGCAAGGATGTCAGGCCCGCCAGCAGCAGCACAAACAGGACACGCGATCGCCACGCAGGCAATGCGATCTGTCCGGAGGTCTGTATGGTCGTCGTCGCGTAATTCATGGTTGCGTCATTACGCCGGTATCGGAACGGATATAGCGAATCTGCCCGGACTGCGGCATATGCATCTGCAACTGACTGGCGGCGAGTTTTTCCACGCGCGCGGGCATCGCCAACGTACCTTGCTCCAGCTGCAACTGCCCCCACTCCACATCCATCTGCTGCGCCCTGTCCTTTTCCTTCTGCAATTCGACAAACAATTTGCGTGCCTTGTGTTGGGAGGTCACTACTCCTAACGCGCACGCTATGACAAGGCAAAGCAGCAGGATGTTCAGCCTAGCCACCCAACCGCTCCGCTATTCTCAATACCGCACTGCGCGCACGCGGATTCGCCGCCACTTCCGCTTCCGATGCGCGGATGGGCTTGCCCACCACGCGCACTTTGCCTTGCGGCACTTCGGCAGCACGGATCGGTACTCCCTTGGGCAATTTGTCGCCCTCGGCCATTTCACGCATGAAGCGCTTGACCATGCGGTCCTCCAGCGAATGAAAACTGATCACCGCCATACGTCCGCCGGCTTTCAGGTGATCCACACACTGCGGCAACACGCTCTCGAGTTCTTCGAGCTCGCGGTTGATATAAATCCGTACAGCCTGAAAGGTGCGCGTAGCCGGATTTTTGCCGGGCTCGCGCGTGTGTACACACTGCGCGACGATGTCGCTGAGCTGTTTCGTGGTGAGGATTTCCCGTTCCTGGCGCGCAGCAACAATCGCCCTTGCAATCTGCCTAGCAAACCGTTCTTCGCCGTAATCACGTATCACCTCCGCGAGTTCACCCTCTTCTGCCGCAGCCAGCCACTCTGCAGCTGTCTCCCCCCTGCTGGTATCCATGCGCATGTCCAGCGGCGCATCGAAGCGAAAACTGAAACCGCGCTGCTCATCGTCCAGTTGCGGCGACGACACACCCAGATCCAGCAACACGCCATCTACCCTGTCGATGCCGAGCCTGCCAAGTGCCGCACCCATATGCTCGAATCCGCTGTGTTCCAGCCGGAAGCGCTCATCACTGATCGCGCGTCCCGCCGCTACCGCAGCGGGATCTTTATCCAGCGCGATCAACCTGCCGCGCGCGCCCAGCTTTTCCAATATCAAACGGCTGTGTCCGCCCCGCCCGAACGTGCCATCCACATAGATTCCGTCCGCCTTCACCTGCAATGCTTCAACTGCTTCGTTCAACAGGACGGTCGCGTGAGCCATACCCTGGCTCACAAAGTAAACCCTTCCAGTTCGGGCGGCAGGTTGTCCGAGGTGAAACCCGTCATCTTCTCGTTCTGCGCCTGCCAGCGCGCCTCGTCCCACAACTCGAATTTATTGCCCTGCCCAACCAGCATCACATGCTTGTCCAGCACCGCGAACGAACGCAGCGTGGGCGACACCAGCACGCGACCTGCAGCATCCATCACCGAATCCTCTGCATGACCCACCAAAAAGCGTTGCAGTGCGCGAATGCGCGGATCGAAAGCAGACAGCTTCATCAGCTTTTCGCGTATGGGCTGCCATTCGGGTTGCGGATAGACCAACAGACAACCGTCGGCATCGGCAGTCAGCACAAGCTGGCCCGCACAATGCGCAAGCAGCATGTCGCGATACCGCGCCGGTATCGCGAGCCTGCCCTTGCTGTCCAGATTAAGTTGTGTCGCTCCCTGAAACATCCCGATTTCCCACCTTTACCCACTTTTTACCACTTACAGCCACTATATTGAAAAACAATGGGGCGGTCAAGGCGGAAAACAGGATTTTTCTTTACGGGACAAGGAGTTAGCGCACTTAGTTAATGCAAAACAAATATGCTTATAAAGCAATGGATTGCGCAAGTAAGCTAAAGTTGTTTGTGATGGAGTGCGGGATATTTGGGCGATTTGCCCTGATTTCGGGCCTCAAATTTATCGAAGCCCAACTGGACTACAAAAGCAGGTGAAGCCAGCCGGTAAGCCGGGTTCTGTCGTGGACAGTCATTCCTCTAGGCGTTTCGTTACCTTACGCTCAAGCAACCTACCCGCTGGCGACGCGAGCCACGTCATAGCCAGCCTATTTGGTCTTGCTCCGGATGGGGTTTACCCTGCCACTGATGTTGCCATCAGCGCGGTGAGCTCTTACCTCGCCATTTCAACCTTACCTGCGCTTCCCCAATCATCACAGTGGCTTTCGCCCCTGCTCTTCCTGGGTGACTTTGCCGCCCTTGCGGGAGGCGAAGTCAACACATCGGCGGTATATTTTCTGTGGCACTTTCCATCGCCTCACGGCGTCCGGTCGTTAACCGGCATCCTGCTCTGCGGAGCCCGGACTTTCCTCTGCACAGCATCAGTGTGCAGCGACTGTCTAGCCAGCTTCGGAACAGAGTCTATCACGAAGCGATAGGCAGGATTATTTGGCTTTGTCCTGTAAGGCCTGCCCGGTCTTCTCCAGCGCTTTGCCACTCTTTTCCAGCGTCTCGCTGCCCAACTGTTTGGCACGGTCAACCAGCGATTCTTTTGCAAACGGGTTGGAGAGCAGCGGCCTTTCACGGCCTATATTGACGCCCAATGCCATCCCTATGAGTACACCGATCACCAAACCGACCAGCATGATCTTAAGTTGTTTCATCTATGCGATCCTCCTATTGGTTGCCGATATTTGCTACAACGATGAACCCTTCCTCATCCTTCGACCACTTGCATGCTCACGCCGAGGCCTTTCCATTGCTTCATCTCTTCCAGAAGTGCAGCTTCAGTGAGCGGATTCTGCACCAGCCAGCCCGGGGCCAGGACCAAGTGGAATTTGGTGCCGCTGAAACGCCCCTGCATGGCAGGCAGCTCGACATCTCCCCGATTGCGATAGATAAGTGCCGCAAGACGCAAAGCCATCACCTCGGCCAATTTTTCCTGCGTGTCCAGCTTGCCGCGCAACTTTTCCAGGCCGCCCCGATGCGCCAGTGCCAACAGACTCAAGTGGCTTTGTTCGGTTTTCGAAAAGCCCGGCATGTCGGCGTTGGCCAGGATATACGCAGTGTGCTTGTGGTAACCGCTATGCGCGACGCTGATGCCGATCTCATGCAGGTTCGCCGCCCAGTTGAGCAGGTGCGACTCTTCTTCGCCCAACTGACCTTCCAGGAATTGCTTCGCCAGGAAATCCGCAAGGTGCGCGACTCGCGTTGCCTGGCGCACATCGACATGATAGCGGCGCATGAACTGCTGCATGGTGACTTCGCGCATGTCATTGTGATGGAAGCGACCGAGCAGGTCGTAGAGCAGACCTTCGCGCAAGGCGCCTAGCGCCGGCTGCATATGATCGATGCCAAGCTCGCAAAAGGCCGCGTACATGATGGCGTAACCGCCGGCCAGCACCGGGATGCGGTCCGGCTTCAGTCCTGGCAAATCGAGTTTGTTTACGTCGCCCGCCTTGAGCAATTGGACCCGCAGCTGCTCCAACCCGTCGAGCGTGAGGCCGCCCGAGCTATAGCCGTTTTGCTCGAGTATGTCGCATAACACCCTCGCACTGCCCGAGGAACCGAACGCAACGTTCCAGTGACCTTTGGAAAATTCGGATGCGATGGCCTGCACTTCGCTGCGAGCAGCCAGTTCGGCCTGTTTGAGGTTGGACTTGTTGATCTTGCCGTCGGGGAAAAATCGCACGCTGTAGCTGACGCAGCCCATGTACAGGCTTTCAAGCTTGAGAGGCTGCAGGCCATTACCGATGATGAATTCGGTGGATCCGCCGCCGATGTCCATCACCAGCCGCTTGCCCGCCGTTTGCGGCAGGGTGCGCGCCACGCCCAGGTAGATGAGGCGTGCTTCCTCGCGCCCGGCGATGACGTCGATGGGAAAGCCGAGCGCCGCCTCCGCCTGTTGCAGGAATTCGGGCGCGTTCTTGGCGACGCGCAAGGAATTGGTACCCACCGCACGTACCGCCTCGCGCGGCAGACCGCGTAACCGCTCGCCAAATTTCTGCAGGCAGGAAAGCGCGCGTTGTTGCGCCGGCTTGTCGAGGCGCTTGTCTTCCGTTATGCCGGCAGCCAGGCGCACGGCCTCGCGCAAGCCGTCCAGCATGTACAGCTGGTCATTCTCGACGCGGGCGATTTGCAGGCGAAAACTGTTTGAACCGAGGTCGACTGCGGCAAGGATTGGTTGTTGCACAGGCGTTTATTCGAGAACTTCGCGTTCGATCTCTTCCACGGTCACATGACGCACATCGCGCCCTTTGACCATGTACACCACATATTCCGACATGTTCTTGGCATGGTCGCCGATGCGCTCGATGGCCTTGGCCACGAACAGGATCTCCAGCGAAGTGGAGATCGTGCGGGGATCTTCCATCATGAAAGTGATCAGATAGCGCATGATGGCACGGAACTCTTCGTCCACCAGCTCATCCTGCCGCACGACCTGGGCGGCAGTGGAAAGATCCAGGCGCGCAAACGCATCCAGCGATTTGCGCAACATGTCTAGCGCAATATCGGAAGCATGCTTGATCTCGTTGTAACGGGGCAGGTGCAAACGTTCCTTCTGGGACAGCAACTTCGCCATGCGCGCGATCTTCTCCGCTTCGTCGCCGATGCGCTCCAGATCGGTGATGGTCTTGATCACGGTCGTGATCATGCGCAGATCACCCGCCGCAGGCTGGCGACGAACCAGAATGCGGTTGCAGCTTTCATCGATCTCCACTTCCATCGCGTTCACGCGATGATCGTCCTCAATCACGCGATTCATCAAACCCACATCGCCGGAAAGCAGAGACTCGACCGCCAGACGAATCTGGCTTTCCACCATGCCGCCCATCTGCAACACCCGGGCGCGAACCGCTTCCAGCTCCGCGTCGAATTGTTTCGAGGTATGTTCGCTACCGACCATGATTATTCCTTAAATATTGCTGCAAATGACGGATGCTACGGCTATCCCGTTAAGGTTTTGTTACGCCGCCTCAGGCGGTGAGCGTCTTGACTCCATCCGCCGTGCCAAGCAGCAACACATCCGCCCCGCGCCGCGCGAACAATCCATTGGTCACCACGCCGGCCAATTGGTTCAATGCGGTTTCCAGCTCCACCGGGTTCATGATCTGCAGATTGTGGACATCCAGGATGACATTCCCGTTATCGGTGGTAAAGCCTTCGCGCAACTGCGGCTGGCCGCCCAGTTTCACCAGCTCGCGTGCAACGTAGCTGCGCGCCATGGGAATCACCTCGACGGGCAGCGGGAACTTGCCCAGCACGTCCACCAGCTTGGAAGCATCGCACACGCAAATGAACTTCTTGCTGGCCGCCGCCACGATCTTCTCCCGTGTAAGCGCTCCGCCACCGCCCTTGAGCATGTGCATGTGCTTTGTGATCTCGTCCGCACCGTCCACATATACCGGCAGCTCGCCGGCCTCGTTCAGTGACAGCACTTCGATGCCGTGTCCTTGCAGCCGTTTGGTGGAGGCCTCCGAACTGGCGACTGCCCCGCGTATCCTGTTTTTGATCTTGGCCAGTTCGTCGATGAAGAAATTGGCCGTGGAACCCGTGCCCACCCCCACAATGCAATCGTTCGGTACGTAAGCGACCGCTGCCTGGGCCACCGCGCGTTTCAAATCATCCTGTGTCAATGCCATCGTTTATCCTGGTTCGCAAATATCGGTAATATTGTTTCGTGCGGGGATTATTGCAGGAATTCGCTAAATTAGGAACCATCCCGAGTCTTTCCATCAAACTCTTTCCAAACGGGCGGTTTGCCTTTAGGATGCGTCTGCCGTGGGGGTGTAGCTCAGTTGGGAGAGCGTCTGGTTCGCAATCAGAAGGTCGTCAGTTCGATCCTGATCACCTCCACCAGTTCAAGACTTCTTTTTCGCCGATACCCGGATTGTCGCGTCAAAAGCTTTCCCGACAGCGTGAAGTTGTTGCGCAACTTTCATTTCTTCACCTTCTCCGGCACAGGATTGTGCCAGCTGCCATCTGCCGCAATCAGCTCATCGGCCTGTTTCGGCCCCCAGCCGCCGGGCTTGTAGGGGTGAATCCGGTGATGCGCATCGAGAACCGGATCGACCACTGCCCAAGCGGCCTCAACCGCATCCTCACGCGTAAAGAGCGCACCGTCGCCGGACATGGCATCGCTCAGCAGCCGTTCGTAGGGCAGTTCCGCTCCCGGATGCTCATCCAGCAAAAATAGCTCGCGCTGGTCGCCAACGAATTCCTTGCCTGTGCGTTTGACCCGTGCGGCCAGCGCGACAGCGGAGTCGGGAGAAAGACGGAAGCGCAAATAATTGGCTCGCCCGCCTGCCGGGTCCGAATCGTCGAACAGTCTTTGCGGAGGCGGCTTGAGCTCAACCAGCACCTCGGCTGCAGTCGTCGCCAGACATTTGCCGGAACGCAAATACCACGGCACCCCCGCCCAGCGCCAGGAATCGATGAACAGGCGCAGGGCGCAGAACGTCTCGACTTCCGAGTCTTTCGCCACGCCCGGCTCCTTGCGATAACCAGTGTACTGGCCGCGCACCACGTCGTCGGGCACCAGGGGGCGCATGGCCTGGAACACCTTGGCCTTCTCGTTGTGGACGGCACCAAAGCCCTGGTACGCAGGGGGCTCCATGGCCAGCAACGCGACGATCTGGAACAAGTGGTTCTGGATGACATCGCGCAGGCAACCGGCACTTTCGTAAAACGCGCCGCGGCCTTTCACGCCGAAATCCTCGGACAGCGTGACCTGCACGCTCGCCACGCAGTCGCGATTCCAGATCGGCTCAAGGAAGGAATTGGCAAAACGGAAATAGAGGATATTCATGATCGCCTCCTTCCCGAGATAATGGTCGATGCGGAAGATCGAGTCCTCCTCGAACACCGACAGCGCGATGCGATTCAGCTCGCGCGCCGAGGCCAAGTCGCGTCCGAACGGCTTTTCCACAATGACGCGCGCCTGATCGGCCAGTCCCGATGCACCGAGGTTTTTGATGACGGTGGCGAACAGCGCGGGCGGGATGGCGAGGTAATGCGCCGGACGCCGGGCACCACCCAGCTTTTGTTTGAGCATGCCGAACGTCTCCGGATCGTTGTAATTTCCGGACACATATTGGAGTTTCGAAAAAAGATGATCGAGCGCGGCCCGATCATCGATCTTGCCGGCTTGCCTGATGCTGTCCCTCACCCGTTTGCGCAGTTGCCCCAGGGTCAACTTCGAGGAGGCGACGCCCACCACGGGCACATTGAGAACGCCGCGCCTGGCCATCGCATACAGCGCCGGAAAGATCATCTTGTGTGCGAGATCACCGGTCACACCGAAGATCACCAATGCATCGGCCGGGGTCGTGCGGCTATGTTTGCTGCCCATGTCATCACCTGTTTTTCTTCTCGTCATGATCGCCTGACTGCTTGCCGTCAACTTGGTTCAATATCGGTACTATGCATCATGGAACCGGTATGTGACTTCAATGATGCTCTCTTTCCTGAGGAATGCCTGTTCGGCTACTTTCAACCCGGATTGTCCATTGAAAAAACCACATCATTCCGGCCCTTCGATAAACTCAGGACAGGCTGACCTTCGATCAGGCCGGAATCCAGCTTGATCAATAGTTCCGCGTAGCAGGCAAAGTCGTCCCACTGCGTGGGGTTTAGTTAATCAACTGGATACCGGCCTTCGCCGGTATGACGGCCCGATGGACTATCTGGGTTCAACCCGGCATTCCCCTGAATTCTTTTTCATCTTCATTTGGTGGGGGCTTTTTTTCGAATTTCTCGTTCTGCCTGTAGCCAATCCTGATCCGCATGACCATCGCTGTAGCCATGATGTTCATAGAGCTCATAGGCTCTTGTGGCGATCTGCATCCGCAGAGTGGCCGGCATCCCGGCAATTCCCGCCGGGCGGCGCCAGTTGATGAGCACGACCTTCACCACTTCGTTCACGACCAGGCACGAGACCGCCGCGTAGCCAAAGATCGCCAGCGCCTCCCACCAAGGCACGGGCGCGAGACCCGGAAGGCCGACGAACATCAGGGAAGTGCCGATGAGCGTTTCTGCGACGACTGCAGCCACAACCAGCTTGCTCGGCATCGTCATCCAGAACCAGCGGCGCTCGCGCGCTGAAACGATGGAGAGCGCTGCAAAGTAGAGCAGCGTCAGGAAACTGAAAGTGTAGAGTCCACTTTCATCACTGCCCAAGCCGAAACGCGACCAGCCGAACCACAGGGCAAGAAGCGCTTCGGCGACCATCAAGGTGCCCAGCACAGCTGGCAACGACAATGAGGTAACCGATCGAGATGATGGCATCGAGGTTGTAGTGGTTGGTGGCGTAGGGCTTGCCGTCGGCGGCAGTTATCCTGAATTTCCGGATAACTGAATCGTCGCCCAGTTCACCGCTGGAAAAGATGTTCTTCAGGTGCTCGCTGACCGTGCGCACATCCACCGCAAACAGCTCTGCCATCAGCTTCCGCGTCAGCCAGACGGTTTGGTCTTCATAACGCGCCTCGATGCTCTGCTCACCGGCCGGAGCGGTGAAGATCAGAAATTCGGCGGTGCTATTGCGAATCAGCTTACTGTTGCTATCAGTCATGGTGCTGCTCGTGTTTTTGCGAGGATATTAAATAGCCTCATTTGTTACCTTGGTTTGCGTCAGGATTTTGTCGCATTCCAAAATGACATATTCAGGAATGGTGTCAAATTTCGCGGGATCAAGCTGACTAATGAATTCATTCTCGATGTGGTAGGTTTCATTGATGAACTTTTGAATCACGGAATTTTTGACATCAAGCCCAAGCAGGCGAAAAACCTGAAGTTTTTCATACCCATTTGCACAAGAGTCATACAACGATCTCAGGCTGTTGATGTCAGCGATTTGATTCAAAAGATCAGGGTATGAAAAATCAACCAAAGGGGCCGCTATGGATGTCCCGGTGTCTTGCTGCCCCATTGGCGGAATTGCCGGATATCGTCCAGCGAGAGATCGTAGCCGGTCAGGTGCAGCAGGCTATAGAGCAGTGCCGAATCGTGTCCGGCCGAGAGGACGAAGCGGTCGCGGTTGAACCAATGCGAATTGCGCGGGTTGAACCTGAGCCAGCGTGTCCACAGCATGTAGGCCATCGGGGCTGCGCCGAGCGGCAAACCAGGATGTCCGCTGTCTGCCTTCTGCACCATGTCCACCGACAGGAAGCGCAGGGTGTTGATGCATTGCTGATCGAGTTTGCCGAGCATGGTTGTCTCCTGGGTGAACCTGAATCCTGCAGGTGCGATGCAACTGCCCCTTCGATACGCCAGCTATACGGGCTACTGGTAGAACTACTAGCCACTCGACTAAGCAGGCAAACAACGCCAACCAAGTCGCTGGTTATCAGGGCGAACGGCTACCTCAGCTATCGGGTGATCCACTCCGTTCGTGCCGAGTGCCTTGCGCAGCATGGTGTATCGAGGCGTGAACGGAGTGCCAGCTGAGGTTTCAAGAATGAACACACCCGCGCCAGCCCTGTGCTATCCCTTTTACGTCTTCTGCGACAGTTTCTGTCTTCGAATCATTTCTGCCACAGAATATGGTTCTCTTCGAGCGGGATCGCCACGCCATCGCGCTTCGGCATGAGTCGCGCCGTATAGTCCGACGCCGTGCGAACCGCGGAGACGCTGGCGCGATAGACATAGCCGCTGATCGCGCCCACCAGTTCGCGCACGCGCTGCATCTCCACACGCTCCGGGGTGGTGCCGTCCTTGCCTTCGGCGTAGAGCTCGACCCGCACCGCGTCCGGATCGAAGCCGTCGAGATACATCTGCACTTCAAACACGTGCTGCTCGCCGACAGTCTCGATCTTGACTTCGCCGAAACGCAGCGCGTTCCATTTTTGCCCGAGCGCCCGCCGCCAATCGACCATCTGCGCACCGAACGCACCTTTGTCTGCGCTTCGCTCGCGGTAGGCTTCCGCAGCCGGGAGATAGTGTTGTTCGGTGTATTCGCGCACGGTGCGGTTGGTGGAGAATCTGGGCGTCAGTTGCGCCATGCTTTCCCGCATGCGGTTCACCCAGGCGACGGGTATTCCCTGGTCATCGCGCGAGTAGAACTCCGGGACCACTTCGCGCTCAAGCAGGTCATAGAGTTGCCCGGCTTCGTGCGCGTTCCAGTCCGGGTCATCGCCGTGTTCCTGGCCGTCGCCCAATGCCCAGCCCACTTCCGGCGTGTAGGCTTCCGCCCACCAGCCGTCCAGCTCGGACAGATTGATGCCCCCGTTGACCAGCACCTTCATCCCGCTGGTGCCGCATGCTTCCCACGGACGCAGGGGCGTATTGATCCAGACGTCGACTCCCTGCACCAGATACTCGCTCAAGAGCATGTTGTAGTCGCTCAGGAAGATCACATGGCGGCGCGCCTCGGGACGCCGGATGAATTGTATCCACTGCCGGATGAGGGCCTGGCCTGCACGATCCTCCGGATGCGCTTTGCCCGCGATGATGAGTTGTACCGGGCGTTGCGGATTGCTCAACAGGCGCAGCAGCCGCTCCGGATCGTGCAACAGCATGTTGGGACGCTTGTAGGCGGCGAAGCGGCGCGCAAAGCCCAGGGTCAGCACATTGGGATCGAAAAACAGTTTCGCCTCCGCCACCTCTGCCGGGGTTGAGCCGGAGGTCGCCAGTTGCATGGACAGGTGCTCGCGCACGTACTCCACAAAAGACTGGCTGGCGGCAATGCGGAACTTCCAGAGCCTGGCATCGGAAACACGGCGCATGTTTTCCCCGGTGATCTCGGCCGTCCCCATCCAGCGCTCTTTGCCGCACGCCTCGGTCCACAGTTCATCCGCTTCTGCGGAGTCCCAGGTCGGCATGTGGACGCCGTTGGTGATGTGCCCCACCGGGACTTCCGTATGCGGATAGTTCGGAAACAGGGGCTGGAACAGATGTCGGCTTACCCGGCCGTGCAAGCTGCTCACGCCGTTCACCGCACCGCTGCCGCGTATCGCCAGATAGGCCATGTTGAACGGTTCGGCCGGATCGTCCGGATTCTGGCGGCCCAGCGCCAGCAGGTCGCGAAGTTCGATACCCAGTCTCCTGGCGTAACCCCCGAGATATTGCTCGATGAGGGCCGGTGCAAAACGATCGAATCCCGCCTCTACTGCCGTGTGAGTGGTGAACAGGTTGCCGGCCCGGGTCACGGCCAGTGCCACGTCAAAAGGTCGACCGGATTCCTGCATGTAGTCCCGCGCCCGTTCCAGCACCGCGAAGGCCGCATGCCCTTCGTTCAGGTGGCAGACTTCCGGTTGCAGGCCAAGGGCACGCAGCAAACGCCACCCGCCTATTCCCAGCACCAGCTCTTGCTTGAGCCGCAACTCCGGCCCGCCACCGTACAGTTCGCTGGTGATACCGCGATGCGCCGGATAATTCGCGATGTCATTGCTGTCGAGCAGGTAAAGCTTCACGCCGCCTACCTGGACTTGCCACGTACGCAGCCAGACCGAATAACCGGGCAATGGAACCTCCAGTCGCAACCACTCCCCATCCGGCTTGCGCAAAGGCGTGATCGGCAATTGTCCCGGGTCGTTATACGGATAGAGCGCCTGTTGCTGTCCATCTCGGTCGATCACCTGGCGAAAATAACCTTGCTGGTAGAGCAGCCCCACGCCGATCACCGGCACACCCAGATCGCTGGCAGCCTTGAGCTGATCGCCCGCCACATTGCCGAGACCGCCGGAATAGATGGGCAACGCTTCGCTCAACATGAATTCCATGCTGAAATACGCGACACAGTTCAATGGCGATTCTGGATGTGCCTGCTGAAACCACGCAGGTGCGTCCTCCACCCGCTTCTTCGACTGCACGAGCGCATCGATCTTTTTGCGGAAAGCCGGATCGGCGAGCGCGTTGCGCAGTTTTTCGCGCGAGACGGTCTGCAGCACATCGCACGGATGGTGCGTCAGGTCCCACAGCACCGGGTCCAGCTCCCGCCACACTTCGTCGGTGGCATGACTCCAGGACCAGCGCATATCCAGGGCCAGATCGACCAGGGATTCGTATCCCTCGACATCAGAGGGAAGAAGGTCGTAGAGCGGATGAGTGACTGACGCTGCCTCGTTCATGGATTTTCCTTCAGCACATATTTCCTGTCATGCAAAGCTGGACGCCCAATATCCTGTCAATCCGTTGATCAGGCGTCGATTTGATTCGTCTTTGCCATCGACTTGCCTGTGCTGCGCAGCGATTCTGGACAATCCAGCCGTTCGGTAACGTGATTTTGTAACTTGTCATCCCGTGTATCAAGTTTCGGTCAATTCGCGGACTCCATCGCGGCCAGATATTCGCCCCGCTGTGCCGCGCCGTTCAACCTGGCCCGTTTCAGCAATGCCAGCTGGGCCGCGGCGACGTTCTCCGGCTTTCCCTGCCAGACCTGCAGCACCGGCTCTTGCAGGGCACGGCCGTAGGAAAACGAGAGCAGCCACGGCGTGCCGGGGAAGCCGGCATTCATGGCATTGAGGTTCGCCGTCGCCTCCTCCGGACCCAGACCGCCGGACAGAAAATTGATGCTCGGCACCGCCGCAGGAACGGTGCGCCTGAATACGCGCAGTGTCGCCGCGGCAATCTCTGCGGCACCGGCCCGCAGCGGATAATCCTTGCCCGGCAGCACCATGTTGGGCTTGAGTATCATATGTTCCAGCACGACATGATGGCGATGCAGTGCATGGAAGATTTCCTTGTGCACCGCCTCGGTCACTTCGGCACAACGTTCCATGCTGTGATTTCCGTCGATCAGCACTTCCGGCTCGACGATGGGAACGATGCCCTGTTCCTGGCAAACCGCCGCGTAGCGCGCAAGCATTTCGGCATTGGCCGAGATGCCCAGCGTCGAGGGGTTGCGTTCACCGATCGAGTAAACCTCGCGCCACTTGGCAAAACGCGCGCCCTGGGTCTTGTGGTCACGCAAGCGTTCCGCCAGTCCGTCCAGCCCGTATGTGATGAGATCGCCGGGCGACAGCGCCAGCGGCCCTTTGCCTTTGTCCACTTTGATGCCGGGTACGATACCGCGTCGCGCTAGCACTGCCGGCAACGGCGTGCCATCGTTGGCGGACTGCGCTAGTGTGTCCTCGAATTCGATCACGCCGCTGATATAACTCTCGATGCCGGGGGCGGTGAACAGCAGGGTGCGATAAGCGCGGCAATTCTCCGCACTCGCTTCCACCCCGATGGCGGCAAAACGCTTGGCGATGGTGGGCTGACTTTCGTCTGCCGCGAGTATGCCTTTGCCGCGTTGAACCATCTGTTCAATGGTGGCTTGAAGTTCGTCTGTGATGGTCATGGTCGTCTCTCGCCTTTCAGCAAAGTTGTTCAAATACGATCGGCGGATTTCCTGTCATCCGGTTCGCCGGTGAAGTACAGTCTCATTCTTTTTCCATCGCCCTGATCCGCGCCCGCAGTGCTTCGACTTCATCCAGCAACTGGAAGGCCAGCGCCACGCCCGCAAGATTGACCCCCAGATCGCGCTGCAGGCGCAGGGACACCGTTGCACGATGCATGTGGATTCCGGTGAACCGCCAGCTGGCAGGTTCGCGCCCGGCCGGCGCAAGGACGCCTTCTTCGATCAGTTCGATGATGTATTCCGCGTGCACTGCACATGCCCGGCAAATATCGGCCAGCGTCAATCCGGTTTGTTCTTCCAGGATGATCCCGCTCAGTTGCGGCAACATTTCATCGTTGTCCATACTCATACTCCCAGCTTGCTGCGCGGGTTGAAGGATTTGAACTGCCCGGCCATGCTGCGGTAAATCTCTTTGGCCGCTTCATCGTCGGCAGGCGGCAGGGCGATCTTCAGCACAGCGTAGAAATCGCTCGGCGTGCTCGACGGAATGCCGCGGCCCTTGAGTCTCAGTTTGTTTCCTGCGGCGGCACCGGCCGGGATCTTGATCTCGACGACGCCGCCCGGAGTGGGCACATTCAAGGCCGCGCCCAAAGCCGCCTCCCAGGGCGAAACCGGCAGGTCGAGATACACATCGTGTTTCTCGACGCGATAGAAAGGGTGCGGACGGAACTCGATTTCCAGGAACAGGTCGCCGGACTTGCCAAGCCCCTGACCCGGCGCGCCCTGCCCGGCCAGGCGAATATGCTGCCCGGCGCGGATGCCGCGCGGTATGGTCACGTTGAGCTTGCGTTCGCGCATCGCCACACGCCCCTGCGCGTCGACTTCGGGGACTTGCAATGTGATGGTGCGGACTGCGCCGATGTAGGCATCCTCCAGATCGATCAGCACTCTGGCGTGATGGTCTTCGCCTTTGGTATGGGCTTGCGCGCGGTGCCCACTCCCCGTGCCAAAACCTCGCCCGTACAGCGATTCAAAAAAGTCGCTGAATTGCGCCGCGTCGCCGCCGGTGAAGCCTCCGCCGGAAAATTCAAAGCCGGTATTCCAGTCGGGGGGCGGACGGAAATCCTGGCCCGCTTTCCAATCAGCGCCCAGCTTGTCGTAGGCTGCGCGCTTTTCGGGATCCTTGAGTACTTCATTCGCTTCGCCGACTTCCTTGAAGCGTGCCTCGGCATCGGGTTCCTTGCTCACATCCGGGTGATATTTGCGTGCCAGCAGACGATAGGCGCGCTTGATCTCTTCCTGGGTGGCGTCTCGCGCAACCCCCATGATCTTGTAATAGTCCTTGTATTCCATGGCTATATTGTTCCCGCTCGAATCCGGAGATGACGCAATGATTGCCAATTTGCCTGGCACAGGCTCTACAGACAATATATGACTCAACGCAATGCTTGCCAAGCTACGGCAAATTCACTTTGACTGTATGTGCGCAGACGCACAGTATGCAGTGTTTGCAAAGTAGTAAATGTATGACATGGCGCTTGGCGTCTTGCCGTTTGTGTTATTGCCAAAGGGATTCAATCTTGATTCGAGGAGGCTATATGCTGGTGACATTCTCAACCGATAACTATCCCAACATCACCATGTTTGGGGACGACGCGCTGGCCATGCTCAAAATGATGGGTCACAGTGCCACCGTGCCCGGCTCCATCCGGGCGGAAGATGTTTCGCATGCGCTGGACCTGTTGACGAGCTCCATGGCCGCGGACAAGGCACTTCCGAAAGTTGCCGCCAAAAATGACGAAGAACCGGTGGTGAGTACAGCCCATCGCGGGATGCCCCTGGTCGAACTGCTGACTGCGGCAGTCCACGCGAATGACTATGTGATGTGGAATGAATCTACGTTCATCAAGTAAAGAGGCGCACCATGAAAAAAATGGAACAGCTGGAACTGGATGCCCACCGCAAGGAGATCGCTGCCGACATGCGCGGCTTGCTTGAAAAATATCGTGCGATATTCGGCTGGGATATTCCGGAGATCGATCAGGGAAGCGCGGACAAGCTGATTTTGGCGGCGATGCACAAGGCTCTGGATGACATTTCCATGTAATTGACAATTTGCATCAACAATAGCTCCGCTGGAAATTGGCGACGCGTGCGCCTACACTGTAGCGAGGTTGACCAGAGGGAGCAAGAATGGAAGACAAGACTGCCATATCCAATTGCGGCGTAGTCGTCTCGGTGCGCGGCAGTGTGGTCGATATGCGGTTCGACGACCGTTTACCACCGATCTATTCACTCCTGCATGCCGGATCGGACAACCAGATCTCCATCGAGGTTCTTTCCCAGCTCGATGCGCACCGCGTGCGCGGAATAGCACTGACACCCACGCAAGGCTTGGCTCGCGGAACGGTCATAAAAGACACGGGCGGGCCGCTGAAAGCACCCGTCGGCAAGGCGATCCTCTCTCGCATGTTCGACGTGTTCGGCAACGTCATCGACCGCCAACCGTCACCCTCCGGCATCGAATGGCGCAGCGTGCACAACGCTCCGCCCTCCCTGGCGCGGCGCTCCACCAAATCCGAGATTTTCGAGACCGGCATCAAGGTCATCGATGTGCTGTCTCCGCTGGAGCGCGGCGGCAAAGCCGGACTGTTCGGCGGCGCCGGTGTGGGCAAGACCGTGTTGCTCACCGAGATGATCCACAACATGATCGGGCATCAGGAAGGCGTAAGTATTTTTTGTGGTATCGGCGAACGCTGCCGCGAGGGCGAAGAGCTCTATCGTGACATGAAAGATGCGGGTGTCCTGCCGAACATGGTGATGGTCTTCGGCCAGATGAATGAGCCGCCGGGCAGCCGTTTTCGCGTGGGTCACGCCGCCCTGACGATGGCGGAATATTTTCGCGACGACGAACACCGAGATGTATTACTGCTGGTCGATAATATTTTCCGCTTCATCCAGGCCGGCATGGAAGTCTCCGGTTTGATGGGGCAGATGCCGTCGCGCCTCGGCTATCAGCCCACCATGGGCACCGAGCTTTCGCAACTGGAAGAGCGCATCGCCAATACCGACACCGGAGCCATCACCTCGATACAGGCGGTGTACGTGCCCGCGGACGATTTCACCGACCCGGCGGCGGTGCATGTGTTCTCGCATCTTTCTGCCTCCATCGTACTGTCGCGCAAGCGCGCGAGCGAAGGCTTGTTCCCGGCCATTGACCCGCTGCAATCCAGTTCCAAGATGGCCACTCCCGGTATCGTCGGCGAACGGCACTATGCTTTGGCGCAGGAGATCCGGCGCACACTGGCACAATATTCCGATCTCAAGGACATCATCGCGATGCTCGGTCTGGAGCAACTTTCGCCGGAGGATCGCAAGGTCGTCGGGCGCGCGCGCCGCCTGGAACGTTTTCTGACCCAGCCGTTTTTCACGACCGAACAATTCACCGGATTCAAAGGCAAGCTCGTCAGCCTCGAAGACTCGCTGGACGGCTGCGAACGTATTCTGCGGGATGAATTCATGGACTACCCGGAGAGTGCCCTGTACATGATCGGGAACATCGAGGAAGCAGTTGAGAAAAAGAAAAGCGAACCAAAGCCCAAAACCGAGGCCATACCGGAGGCAGAGCATGCAGCCATGCACACATGAAATTCAATAATTCACTAGCGCAAAATCCCGTCATTCCGGCGCAGGCCGGAATCCAGCTAAAAAACACTCCGCGAAGTGGACAAAACCTCGATAGTGTCCCGCGTTCGCGGGGATTGAGAATCAACTGGATTCCGGCCTGCGCCGGAATGAAGGACTCATGGAATATTTGGGATGAATCTTAAAATCCTCTTGCCCTACAAAGTCTTCGCCGAGAAAACCGGCGTGTCGCGCATCGTGGCGCGGTCCAGCGAAGGTTCGTTCGGGCTCCTGCCGCACCGGCTGGACTGCGTGGCGGCACTGGTGCCGGGAATCCTGGTTTTCGAGACCGAGGCGGAGGGTGAAATCTATATGGCCGTCGATGAAGGCGTGCTGGTCAAGTCCGGACAGGATGTACTGGTCTCGGTGCGCAATGCGATCGGGGGAACGGACTTGAGCAAACTGCACGAGGCTGTGGATCAGGAGTTCCTGAATCTGGACGATCAGGAAAAGAAGGTGCGTTCGGTGCTGGCAAAACTGGAAAGCGGGTTCATACGGCGTTTTGCGGAGTTTCATCATGAGTGATGAACATAATGACAAGCCCGTGGCGGACGAGAACAAGTTCGGCCGGCGGGTGGGTGAGATGGCGGCGCTCAAACTCAAGGCGCAACGTCACACCACGCAAACCGTCTGGACCGGCCTGGGCATGATGGGGCTGGTGGGATGGTCGGTGGCGGTTCCCACGCTGCTCGGGGCGGCGCTTGGAATCTGGATCGACAAGCACTATCCGGGCAGCCATTCCTGGACGCTCGCGCTGCTGGTCATCGGTTTGTGTCTCGGCTGCTTCAATGCATGGCACTGGGTGGACAGGGAAGACAAAGAAATCCACAGGAAGGAAGATGACCATGACTGACGCTTTGAACTTGATCCCTTCCTTGGTCTCGGGCCTCTTGCTCGGCGCATTCTTTTTCGGAGGACTGTGGTGGACCGTACGCAAGGGTGTCAAATCGGAGCGGGTGGCGCTCTGGTTCTTCGGCAGCATGCTGTTGCGCACCAGCGTCGTCATGCTAGGCTTCTATTTGCTGCTGGGTGACAGCTGGCAGCGCATGCTGGCCGGTTTGTTCGGATTCTTCATCGCACGGCTGATCGTGACACGACTCACCCGCGAGGCCGAACAACCCAGGCCATTGGCACAGGAGGGAGATCGTGCACCTTAGTCCAGACGAAATCATTTTCTGGCGATACGGCGTGTTCAAGCTCAACGCCACGATTCTTTATACATGGGGATTGATGTGTGTGCTCGTGATCGGCTCGATATTGGTGACGCGCAGACTTTCCATGGATTTGCAGCGCACCCGCTGGCAGAATCTGCTGGAGATCATCGTCAGCGGTATCGAAAAGCAGATTGGGGAGGTGGGCTTGCGCGAGCCACGCAAGTACCTGGGATTTCTCGGGACCCTGTTTCTGTTTGTCGGCACCGCCAGCCTGTTCACCGTCATTCCGGGCTATGAGCCGCCGACCGGCTCACTCTCGACCACGGCAGCGCTCGCGTTCTGCGTATTTGTGGCGGTACCCTTTTTCGGCATCGAGGCCGGCGGACTGGGTGAATATCTCGGAGACTATCTGAAGCCGACCTTCATCATGTTGCCGTTCAATATCATCAGCGAATTCTCGCGCACCCTGGCGCTGGCCGTGCGCCTGTTCGGCAACATGATGAGCGGAACGATGATTCTCGCCATCCTGCTGACTATCACGCCTTACCTGTTGCCCATCGCCATGAGCGTGCTCGGCCTGCTGACCGGCATGGTGCAGGCCTACATCTTCAGCATACTGGCGACGGTTTATATCGCGGCTGCCACGCGTACCGGCAAACCCAGACCCGGATCGGATGCAGCACATGCAAAATGAACGCTTACAACGAAAGGAAGATCCATGGATAGCATGACTATTGTCGCAGTTGCATCGATCATCACTGCCGGCCTGACGATTGCGATAGGCAGCATAGGGCCCGCACTCGGCGAAGGCCGTGCCGTCGCCACCGCATTGACCTCGCTGGCACAACAGCCCGACGCCTCGGCGACCATTACGCGCACCCTGTTTGTCGGTCTGGCCATGGTCGAGTCGATCGCGATCTACTGTTTCGTAGTCTCGATGATTCTGCTTTTCGCCAATCCGTTCTGGAATCACGTGATTGCACAAACAGCCGGAAAGTAACCCATGTTGATCGACTGGTTCACCGTCGTCGCGCAAGTCGTCAACTTCCTCATTCTGGTGTGGTTGTTGAAGCGCTTCCTGTACAGGCCCATTCTCGATGCGATCGATGCGCGCGAGAAGAAGATCGCCCAGGAGTTGTCGGATGCCGACCTGAAGAAGACCGAGGCCCGGAAAGAACGCGACGAGTTTCAGCGCAAGAATGAAGAGTTTGACCGGCAACGTGCCGCGCTCATGAACAAGGTAACGCTGGAGGCGCAAACCGAACGTCAGCGACTTCTTGACAATGCCCGGAAGGCAGCCGACACCTTAAGTGCCAAGCGGCATGATGCACTGATCAGCGATGCGCACAACCTTAATCAGGCACTCGCTCAACGCACCCGCCAGGAAGTATTCGCCATTGCGCGCAAGGCGCTGGCTGACCTGGCCGCCACGAGCCTGGAAGAACGCATGGTCGGGGTATTCATTCGCCGTTTGCATGAACTGGATGAACAGTCGAAAAAGAACCTCGGTGAAGCATTCAGGTCAGCCTCGGCTCCTGCGCTCTTGCGTAGTGCGTTTGACTTGCCCGAGACGCAGCGCGCGGCGATACAAAATGCGCTCAATGAAACCTTCTCGGCGAACCCTTCGGCTGAGCCCAGGACGGGCATCGCCATACATTTCGAGACGGCACCGGAGCTGATCAGCGGCATCGAGTTGACTGCGAATGGACAAAAAGTTGCGTGGAGCATTTCTGATTATCTGGCGGCGCTGGGCAAAAGCATCGACGAACTCCTGAGAGAGAGGGACAAGGCAACAGCCGATGCCCAAGCCAAAGCCGAGTCCAACCTGGCAACGAAGATCGGCAAACGTGCCTACGAGCTTTACGAGGCGCAGGGCCGAAAAGACGGGCAAGCAGTCCAGAACTGGGATGCAGCGGAGCGCGAGATCAGGAACGGAATTCCCGGCTCAAGCAAAGTCGAAGTCAAGCCCGAAGCCAAGCCTGATACGGAGGCCAAAAGTAAATCCGGATCTGATGCGGTAACAGAACCTGCCGTCGAAGCAGAGCCAAAGCTCGCGACTAAAGCCGGACCCGACGACGCGTCGAAGAGTACCTGAGCGTGAAACCCGACAGCCTGCAAAATGTTCTCGACAATGTACTGGCTGAAATAGGCCGGGCGCGGGAAGCATACACGCCGCGACTTGCTCCGCGGGAAGTCGGCACCATCACCAGCATTGCCACCGGCATTGCCATGGTCTCCGGCCTGCCCGGCGTGAGCTTCGAAGAAGTGCTGAAGTTTCCCGGCGATATCTATGGTATCGCTTTCAACGTCGATGAAAAGGAGATCGGCGTCGTGCTGCTTGGCGATTATGCTCATCTGCAAGCCGGCGATGAGGTAGAGCGCAGGGGACATGTGGTGGACGTGCCGGTGGGAGACGGACTGATCGGTCGCATCATCAATCCCATGGGGCATCCATTGGACGGCAATGGGCCCGTGGCTTCCAGTGCACGCTTGCCGGTCGAACGCCCGTCAGCCCCTATCATGGACCGCGCGCCGGTCACCGTGCCGCTGCAGACCGGAATCAAGGTCATCGACGCACTGATTCCCGTCGGTCACGGCCAGCGCGAGCTGATTCTCGGCGACCGGCAGACCGGCAAGACCGCGATCGCGCTGGACACGATACTCAATCAGCGCGGGCAGAACGTGCTGTGCGTGTATTGCGCCATCGGCCAACGCGCATCCGGCGTGGCCAAGGTGATCGCCGCCTTGCGCGAAAACGGCGCGCTCGAATACACCGTCGTGGTGGTGACAGAGGGCAACGATCCGCCCGGGCTTGCCTATATCGCGCCCTATGCCGCGACCAGCATCGCGGAATATTTCATGGAACAGGGTCGCGACATGCTGGTGGTTTACGACGACCTCACGCATCATGCGCGCGCCTATCGCGAGCTGTCGCTGCTGTTGCGTCGGCCGCCCGGCCGCGAAGCATTCCCGGGCGACATTTTCTACATCCACTCGCGCCTGCTGGAACGCGCGACCCACTTGCTCGAGGAACTCGGCGGCGGCTCGCTGACCGCGCTGCCCATCATCGAGACCGAAGCGCAGGATATTTCCGCTTACATTCCGACCAACCTGATCTCCATCACCGACGGGCAGATCTATTTGTCGCCTTCCCTGTTCGAATTGGGCGTGCTGCCCGCGGTCGATGTCGGCAAATCCGTTTCGCGGGTGGGAGGCAAGGCGCAACGTGCGGCCTACCGCGCCGTTGCAGGCGACCTTAAACTTGCCTACGCCCAGTTCGAGGAACTGGAAACCTTTGCCAAATTCGGCGCCCGTCTGGACGAAAATACGCGCCAGATCATCGAGCACGGGCGGCGCATCCGCGCCTGCCTCAAGCAATCCGAATTTGCACCCGTGCCGGTGCCCGCGCAAATCGCCGTGTTGCTGGCCTTGACCGCCAAGCTTTTCGACAACGTGCCGCTGGACAAGATGAAGGACGCGGAACAGGCCGTGCACAAGGCCGCCGCCGCGATCCCGGAGGAAATCAGCATACGGCTGGACACGGCCGACAAGTTGAGCGATGAGGATCGCAAGCAGATCATCGAGCTCGCCAGTCGGGCCCTCGCACCATTTCAGTCCAAACCCGAACCCGAAAAGAAAAAGCAATTAGCCACAGACGACACAGAGACCACAGAGAAAACGGCGGGGATACGATGACGTACCGAAAATATTTCACAAAAGCATTTCGATCTATGGAAGAGCTCGAAAAATGGAGAGAAGCATCATCTCTCTCTGTGTACACCGTGTTCTCTGTGGCTAAAATCGGCTTTAACGACAAACAATCATGAGCGAATCCGCCGCCAGCCTGCGCCACAAGATCGCCAGCGCCGGCGATCTGGAATCAGTTGTGCGCACTATGAAGGCCATGGCGGCGTCGAACATCGGACAATATGAGAACTCGGTGCGCTCGCTGGGCGATTACTACCGGACCGTGCAACTGGGCCTGGCCGCCTGCCTGCATCAGGATCAACGGCCTGCCAGCTCTGCGCAAAAGACGCATCAGGACAGCGATGCCGTCGGTGTGATCGTGTTTGGATCCGACCAGGGACTGGTTGGCCAATTCAACGAAGTGATGGTCGAGTTTGTCATCGAGACGCTGGAACAATTGCCGGGTAAGAAGACGGTCTGGTCTGTGGGTGAACGCATTCAATCCCGCCTTGAGGAAACCAGGTTCCCGCCGTCAGCCGGGTTCACCTTGCCGAATTCCCTCAGCGCCATCACACCGCTGGTCGGGCAGATACTGGTTGAAATGGAAGCCCGCCGTGAAAAGGACGATATCTCCCGGGTTTATGTATTTCATAACCAGCCCGGATCCGGGTCGATCTACACACCGGTGAGTCAGCGGCTGCTGCCGCTGGATTCGGTGTGGCGGCGCGATCTGGCGGCGATCAAATGGCCGACAGGTAATTTGCCGGAAGTCATGGGCGAGGGTGTACGAACATTGCGGGCATTGGTACGCGAATATCTTTTTGTTTCCCTTTTCAGCGCCTGTGCCGAATCGCTCGCCAGCGAAAATGCCAGCCGTCTCGCCGCGATGCAGCGCGCGGAAAAGAATATCGACGAATTGCTGGAAGATTTGAACCGGACGTTTCACCGCCTGCGCCAGCGCGGAATCGACGAGGAATTGTTCGACGTCATTTCCGGTTTTGAAGCACTGACTGTGCCCCAGCCGCAAGTCACGCAACCGTATAATTCGAAAGGACTGCCATGAAAATCAAATCCGGCGATTACCGCGTGCGCGAAGGCGACAAGGTCAGATTAAAAAAATGGCCGACGCTGGTGAAGCCTGTTTATCGTTCAAAAGAGCAATATCAGGAGATGCTGGCGGAGCACGTTGATGAGCTGAGCAAACTGCAGCAACTGCAGTACGCTTCCGATCGCTACGCATTTCTGCTGATCTTTCAGGCCATGGATGCGGCAGGCAAGGATGGCGCCATAAAGCATGTGATGTCGGGTATCAATCCTCAGGGCTGCCAGGTGTTCAGTTTCAAGCACCCCAGCGCGCAGGAACTGGACCATGATTTTCTGTGGCGGACCACCCAGGCGCTGCCGGAACGCGGGCGCATCGGCATCTTCAACCGATCCTATTACGAGGAAGTTCTGATCGTTCGGGTGCATCCCGAGATTTTGCGCGCCCAGAATATTCCGGATGAGCTTCTGAATACAAAGACGATCTGGCAGGAGCGCTACCGCTCCATCGTGGATCTGGAGCAACATCTCCACCGCAACGGCACGCGCATCATCAAATTCTTCCTGCATCTTTCAAAGGAGGAACAGCGCAAACGCTTTCTCGCACGTATCGACGACCCGAACAAAAACTGGAAGTTCAGCCCTGCCGATATCGAGGAGAGGAAATACTGGGATCAGTACATGCTGGCATATGAGGCGTGCCTCAGTGCGACGAGCACAAAAGAGGCGCCCTGGTATGTCGTCCCGGCCGACGACAAGGAGAACGCACGACTGATCATTTCCCGGATCATTCTCGACACGTTCAGGATGCTCAAGATGGCATACCCGAAATCCGGTGGAGAACATCAGCACGAATTGGAGTCCATTCGCCGACACTTGATCAAGGAAGGAAATGCCGGGAAATAGAGTCCCGTCGCTGCGGAATATGCGCCGCCCATTGCGCTCAATTGAATGCTGATGGGGCGACTACCGTGCCTTTCATTGATGTTTGAACATGGTCCCCGGTTATATGTGTGTTAGTGAACTGAGCAACGTCGCGAAAACGGAAACAATGCACTGCATGAGCCGCTGTTTGTCTTGTGCTTAAAGGAACACCGGCCCGGGCAGACGACCGTTGAACTCGATGCGACCCAACTCCAGGAGTGACGCGATGAAAAAAGATGAGATAAGGAAAATACTGCAGCAAGATATTGAAAATTTTCGGTCAAAAGCCCAGTACTACGATACGCTGCATCTGTTCGAGGCGGCAAAATATGCCGATAATCTTGCCTCGAATATTGAGCTGGCGCTCACGACCATGCCTTCCGGTGGTGACCAGAAGATTTACTAATCAAAGATGCGGTGTAACTGGAATTCACATTAAACAAGCAGACTGTCTCTTATGCCTATGCCGTGATGACAACAGCGTATGAAACCCTGCTGAGCCACTGGTTGACGCTGCACGGTCTGTTCGTGATGCTGGGGCTGTCCATTTATGTCGCCACCTCGCATACGCTGCATTTGCGCCGCCATCCTTCGGCCTCTATCGCCTGGGTCGTGGCGCTTGTTTTGTTGCCTTATATCACTCTGCCGCTCTATCTGATGTTCGGGATACGCAAGGTGAAGAGTGCCCATTCGTTTGTCAGGGTATCTGAATCTGCAACGCAGGACTCCGGTTCTGACACGCTCGCTGCGCGGACACGGCGGCTCGCCGTTGTCATGGCGCTCCCGGTCGCCTCACCCTACCACCAGCTGAACATTCACGAGGATGGGTCCCAATCACTTCAGGTGCTGCGCAGCATGATAGACAGTGCAATGCATACGATTGAACTGAGCACGTTCGTATTCGCAAGCGATGAACTGGGAAACGAATTGGCGAGCAGACTCATGAGGCGCGCACGGGAAGGGATCAAGGTACGGCTGATGGTGGACGGTATCGGGGCCTATCTCGGTGGACTGACCGACTTCAGAAGCCTGTCCGATGCGGGAGTCCAGGTAGTTTTTTTCGTGCCGCCTTTGCGTTCGTCGCTGCGGGGACGCACCAATCTTCGAAATCACCGCAAGATGGTTGTCGCGGACGGCGAATGGTTGTGGTGCGGAGGCAGAAATCTTGCGGCCGAGTATTTCGAAGGTGGCACCGCCTCAGCCCATCCACCCTGGATCGATCTGAGTTTCGATCTGCATGGCGCATTGGCGCTGCAAACACGGCAACAGTTCGAGCAGGATTGGGCATTCGCAACCCGCGGCGCACTTCCTGATGCAGCTCCGCCGATCAGTCGGGAGCTGTCGCCGGGATCTGCCATCGGGCAACTGATCGCCAGCGGCCCGGACCAGACGGACGATACGCTCTACACAATACTCGTCTCCGGTTTTTTCAATTCCCGCAAACGCATCCTGGTGGTCACTCCCTATTTTGTCCCCAATACCACACTGCTGATGTCCATGGTGCTCGCAGCACGCCGCGGTGTCAGGGTCGATCTGATCATGCCAAGGAAATCAAACCATCTTCTGGCGGATCTTTCCCGCCACCGCGCGCTGCGGGAACTTGCTTCGGCGGGGGCGCATGTGTGGTTCCTGCCCGGGATGATCCATGCCAAGGGGGTAGTGATCGATGACGAACTTGCCCTGGCCGGAACGGCCAACCTGGATGAGCGCAGCCTGTTCCTGAATTACGAACTGATGGTTGCGTTCTACGAGCGGAATGCGGTCAGAGGGATTGCAGAATGGATCGAGCGTCAGCAAGTCTCTGCCGTGCCTTATCGCGCGCAGCCGCCCGGCTTCTGGCGTGAACTCGCCGAAGGTCTGATGTTATGGCTGGCTTTCCAGCTTTGACCCAGGCGCTGCCCCCTGATCGGGTGTTACCCGCATTTCGCTAGCCTCGCGGATGATGCGTCGCATGCAAGGCCTTGAGCCGCTCTCTCGCCACATGCGTATAGATCTGCGTCGTGGAGATATCCGAATGTCCCAGCAGCATCTGCACCACACGCAAGTCCGCGCCGTGGTTGAGCAGGTGCGTGGCGAAGGCATGGCGCAGGGTGTGCGGCGACAGCGGCTTGTGCAGACCACCCTCTTTCGCGTGTTTCTTGATGAGGTACCAGAACATCTGCCGCGTCATGCCTTCGCCGCGCTGGGTGACGAACAGCGCATCGGTAAGTTTTCCCTGGAGCAAGGCAGGACGGGCTTCCGCGAGGTATTTCTTGACCCAGTCCAGCGCCTCTTCGCCCAAGGGTACCAGGCGTTCCTTGCTGCCCTTACCCATAACCCGCGTCACGCCCATGTCCAGGCTCACCTGCGCCACGCTCAGACCAACCAGTTCCGACACACGCAAGCCGCTGGCATACAGCACTTCCAGCATGGTGCGGTCGCGCATGCCTAGCGGCGTATCCACATCGGGCGCATTCAGCAGCAGCTCGACATCTTCTTCGGTGAGGCTCTTGGGCAGGCTGCGCGGCAGCTTGGGTGTGGCGATCTGCAGGGTCGGGTCGGCGGCGATCTTGTTCTGGCGCAGCAGGTAGCGGTACAGGCGCTTGAGGCTGGAGATGGCACGCGAGGTGGAAGTGGCTTTGGCTTTTTCGCCGCTCACCAGGTGCGCGAGAAAGCCTTGTATGTCGGCGTGCGATGCTTCCAGCAGGCCATATCCGCGCTGCTTTTGCAGCCATTCGACGAATTTGTTCAGGTCGCGGCGATAGCTTTCCAGAGTGTTGCGGGAGAGGCCGTCTTCCAGCCAGAGAGCGTCGCTGAATTCGTCGAGCAAGTCGGTGTCGCCCATGTACACTAACTCGGAGCGCCGTTCGTTCCTTCGACTGGCTCAGGACGAACGGGGTTGAAAGAGGCGGGACGAACAGACTTCAAAGCACGCCTTCATGCGCGAGCAACCAGCGTTTGATGTCGAGCGACTCGCCATCGGCATGCTTCATGAAGCCGCCTAGCCCGGTTTTGCCCACCACACGGTGGCAGGGAATGACGACGGGAATCGGATTGCTGCCGCAGGCCTGCCCTACCGCCTGGGCGCTTGAGCCAATTTTCTTCGCGAGCTCACCATAGCTCAGCGTCTGCCCGCAGGGAATGGCCAGCATCGCCTGCCACACATTGCACTGATGATGCGTGCCGTCGAGTTCGAAAGGCAGGTCGATCTCATGTTTTGCATCGGCCAGATAGGCTTCCAGATCGGCACAGATCGCTTTCGCCATTTCACCCACTGGCGGCTGCGTTTTTGTCTTCCCCGGCAGGAATTCAATACCCAGCAGATCCGTGTCTGAACAGCGGATGCCGAGCTTGCCGAACGGTGCGGAGATGATGGCCTGGAATTTCATGCGCACATCATAGCTGAAATGCAAAACGGGAGCCGAAGCTCCCGTTTTCCGTGTTGCATACTGCCGTTGCTTACGCTGTAACTTTGCGTGCAGCGAGTTTTTCCTTGATACGTGCCGACTTGCCGGAACGGTCGCGCAGGTAGTACAGCTTGGCGCGGCGCACATCACCGCGACGCTTCACTTCGATGCTGGCGATGCTCGGGGAGTAGGTCTGGAAGGTACGTTCCACGCCTTCGCCGGAGGAAACCTTGCGCACGATGAAGCTGGAGTTCAGCCCCTTGTTGCGCTTGGCGATGACCACGCCTTCAAAAGCCTGGGTACGCTTCTTGTCGCCTTCGACCACGTTCACGCCGACCACAACGGTATCGCCGGGTGCGAAATTGGGGATCGTCTTGTTCAGACGCGCGATTTCTTCTTTTTCGAGAATGCCGATCAGATTCATTTTGTTTCCTCTTCTTGTACGGAAGCTTGTTCCTGCTGGTACTCTGCCAGTAGCCCAGCTTCCTGTTTAGTCAACTGGCGTGTTGCCAGCAAATCCGGGCGACGTTCCGCAGTCCTGCCTAATGCCTGCTTCAATCGCCACTTCTCTATCTCGGCGTGGTGCCCGGACATCAAGACTTCCGGGATCGCCTCGCCGTTATAAACCTCGGGCCGCGTATAGTGGGGGCAATCCAGCAGTCCCTGCACGAAGGAATCCTGCTGCGCTGATGCGTCGTCGCCCAATACGCCGGGGATCTGCCGCACCACGCTATCCATCACCACCATCGCCGCCAACTCGCCGCCGGACAATACGTAATCGCCGATGGAAAGCTCTTCATCCACTTGCTGGCGCAACAGGCGCTCATCCACGCCTTCGTAACGACTCGCCAGCAATATCAATCCTTCATCCCGCGCCAGCAGTTCCATCACCACTTCGTGGGTGAGCCGCCTGCCTTGCGGCGAGAGGTGGATCACGCAACTCTTCGCCTTGCCGCTTTGCGCCTGCGCTGCTTTCGCTGCGCTGATCGCCTTTTCCAGCGGCTCCGCCAACATCACCATCCCGGGCCCGCCGCCGTAGGGACGGTCGTCGATGGTGCGGTAGTTGTCGGTTGTGAAATCACGCGGGTTCCACGTCTGCAACTCAAACTTGCCCTGCTCTGCCGCCCGCCGCGTCACGCCATACTTGGTGAGCGCTTCGAACATCTCCGGGAACAGCGTGATGACGTCGAACCTCATTTGAGGTAGTCCGCCTGCCAATCCACCCGGATCATCTTGTCTTTCAGGCTCACCTGCTTGATGACGCTGTCAATGAACGGGATCAGCTTCTCGCCGCTTTCTCCTTTGACCACCAGTACATCGTTGGCGCCGGTCTCCAGCAGCGAATCCACTACTCCGAACGATACGCCCGCCAGATTCTCCACCGACAGTCCGATCAGGTCCGACCAGTAATACTCGCCTTCCGGCTGCTCCGGCAATTCCGCGCGTGGAACCGCGATCAACATACCTTTGCATTTCTCGGCTGCCGTGCGGTCAACGATGCCCTGCAATTTTGCGATCAGTACCTTGCCGCCATGCACGTTCGCTTCCAGAACTTCCAGCGGACGCCAGGCTTGCTCGTTGCCCACGTACCAAGTTCGGTAGTCCAACAGACTGTCCAGATACTCGGTAAAGGTCTGAACCTTCACCCAACCCTGTATGCCCTGCGCCGCGACCACCTTCCCCATGACGACCATGGGACCTGCCTCGTTAACACTCATCACGTTTCACCTCGTTTGTCCCCTCTCCCCCCGGGGGAGGGTTAGGGTGGGGGAAACGGCTATGTCCGTCAGGCCTTGGTTGCTGCACCGGCTTTTTTGACCAGACGGCCTACAGTCTCGCTCAGCTGCGCGCCGCGCTCTTGCCAGTGCGTCACGCGATCCAGCTGGATGCGCAGGCCTTCGGCGCCTTCAGCGGCCAGCGGGTTGTAGAAGCCGATACGCTCGATGAAACGACCGTCACGACGGTTGCGGGAGTCCGCCACCACCACGTTGTAGAACGGGCGATTCTTCGCGCCGCCACGAGAAAGACGAATGACTACCATAATGATTACCCAATAGTTTAAATTTCGGCCAATGCCAAAAGGGCGCGAATTCTACGATACCTTGCCAATCTCTGGCAAGGACTGTTTTGACAGGAAAATCCGGAGGGGATCAGCGGTGCAGGATGGCTTCCAGTACGAACTGGGTGCCAAGATAGGCCAGCACCAGGAATCCGAAGCCGCTCATGGTCCAGCGCACCGCCGTGTGGCCGCGCCAGCCATAAAAGCGATGCCCCATCAACAATACGGCAAATACGCCCCAGGAGAGCATCCCGAACAGCACTTTGTGGCTGAATTGCCAGGGATGGCCGAATATCTTCTCGGAGAATAACATTCCTGACGCTATGGTGATGCTCAAGAGCACGAAGCCCACGCCGATGACCCGGAACAATAACGATTCCATGGTCAACAGCGGCGGCAAATTGCGCAGCACCCTGGGCATCTTGGCGTGATGCAGGCGCTTTTCAACCAACGAGATCAGACCCGCGTGCAATGCGGCGATAGTGAACAGGCTATACGCCAGCATCGCGCCCAGAACATGGGTATCGAACAGGCCCGACGCCGGCTGGGACAGGATGCGTACATCCGGAAAGATCGCCGGCAATGCAGTACTGACGGCAGCCAGGGGCAATACCAGGGTCTGCAGGCTGGACACGGGATAGAAGTAGCGTGCCAGCCAATATATCAGCACAGTCAGCCACAGGATCAGCGACAGCGCGTAGACCAGGCCCAGATTCAACGCGCCCCATATAAATAAGGTGTCGTACAGCAGCCAGCCATGCAATGCCAGAGGCACGATGACTGCGAAGCCCAATACGCCTCTGTTCTTTTGTTCTGCATCGCCCGCCGCCTGGGCGCGCCAGAACAGAATAGCCAATATGGAATAAAGGGCAAACGTGAGCAGATGAAGAGCTTGGTTCGACATGGACAGTGCAGATGTTTTAGACTGTGCGGATTCTACAGTAAGCGCCGCCCGATGTGTCTGCAGCGGTGCCGACTGAAACTTCCAGGATTTAAATCATGTTGGATAACCTTACACAACGCTTCACAGGCATCGTCAAGAATCTGCGCGGACAGGCGCGGCTGACCGAGGGCAACATCCAGGACGCCCTCAGGGAAGTGCGCCTCGCCCTGCTGGAGGCCGACGTTGCGCTGCCGGTCGTCAAGGAGTTCATCGCCAAGGTGAAGGAAGCCGCGCTGGGGCAGGAAGTCATCGGCAACCTGCAACCGGGACAGGCGCTGATCGGCGTGGTGAACCGCGAGCTTACCAGGCTGATGGGCGAGCACAACGATGCGCTCAACCTTGCTGCCGTGCCGCCCGCCGTGATCCTGATGGCCGGCCTGCAGGGTGCGGGCAAGACCACCAGCAGCGGCAAGCTGGCCAAACTGCTGCGCGAGCAGAACAAAAAGAAAGTATTGCTGGTCAGTTGCGACGTGTATCGCCCCGCCGCGATCGAACAGTTGCGTACACTGGCACAGCAACTCGGCACCGACTTCTTTCCCTCGGATGCCGGCCAGAAGCCGCTGGACATCGCCCTCGCCGCCCACGACTTTGCGAAGAAACACCATCATGAAGTGCTGATCGTCGACACTGCCGGACGCCTCGCTGTGGATGAAGCGATGATGACGGAGATCAAGGAACTGCATGCCGCATTGAAGCCGGTCGAGACCCTGTTCGTGGTCGATGCGATGACCGGCCAGGACGCGGTGAATACCGCCAAGGCGTTCGGCGATGCACTGCCCCTGACCGGCATCATCCTCACCAAGCTGGACGGCGATGCGCGCGGCGGCGCGGCGTTGTCGGTGCGGCAGATCACCGGCAAGCCGATCAAGTTCGTCGGCGTCAGCGAGAAACCGAACGGCCTTGAGGCATTCCACCCCGAGCGCATGGCACAGCGCATCCTCGGCATGGGCGATGTGCTGTCGCTGATTGAGGAAGCGCAACGCAACGTGGATCATGCCGAGGCCGCAAAACTGGCAAAGAAGATGCACAGCGGCAAGGGCTTCGACCTCAACGACTTCAAGATGCAGATCGTGCAGATGAAGAAGATGGGCGGCATGTCCGCGCTGATGGACAAGCTGCCTGCCCAGCTTTCCAAAGCGGCAGCGGGCGCCAATGTCGACGAACGACAGATCAACCGCACCGAAGGCATCATCAACTCGATGACACCGTTCGAGCGCGCCCATCCCGAGCTCATCAAAGCCTCGCGCAAACGCCGCATCGCGGCCGGTGCGGGCGTGCAGGTCATGCACGTGAACCAGTTGCTGAACCAGTTCGAACAATCGCAGAAGATGATGAAGATGTTCAGCAGCAAGGGCGGCATGGCGAAGATGATGCGCGGCATGGCCGGCAAGTTGCCCGGAATGCGTTAACCAATTACTGATTTCCTTCTCCCGCTTGCAGGAGAAGAAAATCAAGATTGCGACTCTCTATCAATACAGGAACGTTATGACGATCAAAGCCATCATATTCGACGTGGACGGCACGCTTGCCGATACCGAAGACGCACACCGCATCGCATTCAACAAGGCGTTTGCCGAGAACGGGCTGGACTGGAACTGGGACGTGGCGCTGTACGACAAGCTGCTGAAAGTGACCGGCGGCAAGGAGCGCATCAAGCACTACGTCGAGAGCTACCTGCCGGGCTTTGCCAAACCGGCCGACTATGACGCCTTCGTCAAGCACCTGCATGTCGTGAAGACCGGCCATTACACGGCGATGCTGCGCAATGGACTGATCCCGTTGCGCCCCGGCATCAAGCAACTCATCAGCGATGCGCACAAGGCCAACCTCAAGCTGGCCATCGCCACCACCACTTCGCCGGAGAATGTCGCCGCCCTGCTGGAGATCGGGCTCGACAAGGACTGGGAGAAACATTTCGATGCCATCGGTTGCGGCGACATCGTGCCGCACAAGAAGCCCGCGCCGGACATCTACAACTGGGTACTGGCCGAACTCAAGCTCGCACCGCAGGATTGCATCGCGCTGGAAGACTCCAACAACGGCCTGCGCTCGGCACTGGCAGCCGGCATCAAGACCTACGTCACCACCAACCCCTACACGCACCGCCAGGATTTCGCCGAAGCGGCGGCAGTGTTCGACGACTTGAGCGACCTCGCGAATTTCTACCGGGTCACCGGCCTGCGGATTTAGGTAGTTCGGGCTGTTTCCTGCTAATCTTGCGGACAATTCAATTGTCCGCAACCCATCATGCAAAGCTATTTGAAACGAATCCTGACCGCCCGCGTCTATGACGTGGCCATCGAGTCGCCACTTGAACTTGCTCCCAGCCTCTCCGCGCGCATCGGCAACAACGTGCTGCTCAAACGCGAAGACATGCAGCCCGTGTTCTCGTTCAAGCTGCGCGGCGCGTACAACAAGATGGCGCAGCTCACGCCGGAGCAGCTCAAACGCGGCGTGATCACCGCTTCGGCAGGCAACCATGCACAGGGCGTGGCGCTCAGCGCGCATCGCATGGGCTGCAAGGCGGTCATCGTGATGCCGACGACCACCCCGCAGGTCAAGATCGATGCGGTGCGCCATTTCGGCCAGCGCTCCGTCGAGATCGTGCTGCATGGCGACAGCTACAACGACGCCTACGGACATGCGCTGGAACTGGAAAAGGAAAAGCAGCTTACCTTCGTGCACCCGTTCGACGACCCCGATGTGATCGCCGGGCAAGGCACCATCGGCATGGAGATACTGCGCCAGCATCAGGCCCCGATCCACGCCATCTTCTGCGCCATCGGAGGCGGCGGATTGATCGCCGGCGTCGCGGCCTATGTCAAGCAGGTGCGCCCGGACATCAAGGTCATCGGGGTGCAGACTACCGATTCGGATGCCATGTACCGTTCGCTGAAAGCCAAAAAGCGCGTGCAGCTGAGCGACGTCGGCCTGTTCGCGGATGGAACCGCAGTCAAGCTGGCAGGCGAAGAGACACTGCGCATCTGCAGGAAATACGTGGATGAGATCGTGCTGGTGGATACCGATGCGGTGTGCGCGGCGATCAAGGACGTGTTCCAGGATACGCGCTCCATCCTTGAGCCTTCCGGCGCACTCGCGGTTGCCGGCGCCAAGCTCTACGCCAAGCGCGAACAGCTCAAAGGGGAAACGCTGGCCACCGTTTGCAGCGGCGCCAACATGAACTTCGACCGCCTGCGTTTCGTCGCCGAACGTGCGGAGATCGGCGAAAGGCGCGAAGCCATCCTCGCGGTCACCATCCCGGAAACGCCCGGCAGTTTCCGCAAATTCTGCTCATTGCTCGGCAAACGCAACATCACCGAATTCAACTACCGCTATGCCGATCCAAAGGCTGCGCAGGTATTCGTCGGCATCCAGGTCAAGGACCAATCGGAAACAACCGATCTGGTAGACAGGCTGCAACGCAGCAAGCTGCCCACGCTCGACCTTTCCGATAACGAAATGGCCAAGTTGCACCTGCGCCACCTCGTTGGCGGCCACGCTCCCGAGGCCAAGAACGAGATCCTGTTCCGTTTCGAATTCCCGGAACGTCCGGGTGCACTGATGAACTTCCTCAACAGCATGGACCATAACTGGAACATCTCGCTGTTCCACTACCGCAATCACGGCGCGGATTACGGTCGCGTACTGGTCGGCATGCAGGTACCGCGCACCGACAAGAAGGCGCTCAAGACCTTCCTCGACACCTTGGGCTACCGTTACTGGGATGAAAGCGACAATCCGGCCTACCGGCTGTTCCTGGGGTGATTCCGGGTGAGCACGGACTCCTTCCGTGAATTCGCCCTGGAGCAACTCGCCGCTCTTGAAGGCCTGCGCTGCAAACGCATGTTTGGCGGCCATGGCCTTTATTCGGGCGGGGGGTTTTTCGGCATCCTGTTCGATGGCAAGCTGTATTTCAAGACGCATCCGGATACCTTGCCGGATTACCTGGCCGCTCAAGCCGCCACATTCGCCCCCTCAGAAAAACAGATTTTAAGGAATTACCGCGAAGTTCCCGTGGAGATACTAGAAGATGCCGTGCAATTAACGGCGTGGGCACGAAAGGCGGCACGATGATGGACATCCAAGCTAGGAAGCAGGCCCTCCGGCAAAGTATAATCGCCGCCCGCGAAAAGTTGCCCGCTGCCGAGCGCGTACGCCTGAGCCGTGCCGTTGTTGAATCTATCCGCGATCTGCCGGTCTACCGGCAGGCCCGGACAGTACTGGGTTATCTGAATTTCGGCGCAGAACTGGCAGCCGAACTGTGGGTACGGCAGGCATTGGCCGACGGCAAGCAAGTGTTGCTGCCGCGCGTGAACCGGGCCAGCAGGCATCTGGACTTGTATTTGGTGCAAGACCTGGACCATGACGTGGCGCCCGGTTCATGGGGTATACGTGAACCCGTTGCAGAGCGCTGTATAAAAGAAGAAGCGCCGGGAACGGTGGATTTCATCCTGTTACCCGGTGTCGCGTTCACCCGCGAGGGCGCACGTTTGGGATACGGCGGCGGCTTTTACGACAAGCTGCTGGCGCAGATGCCGCATCGGCCGGCTTTGGTCGCCGGGGCATTCGCACTGCAGGTGGTGCATGAGATTCCGCAGGAAAACACCGACCGCAAAATAGAGTGGCTGGTGACGGAAGCCGAAACAACACGTTGTAACTTTGGGAGAGAGTAAAGATGGCAACGCAACAACCCGATATCGATCCGCAAGAAACCCAGGAGTGGCTGGACGCGCTCCAGTCCGTGCTGGAAAAGGAAGGTGCAGAACGCGCCCACTTCCTGATGGACCAATTGATCCATCATGCCCGCATGGCCGGCGACGATATGCCGATCAGCGCAACCACACCCTATCTCAACACCATCCCGCTGGACAAGGAAGAACGTTCCGCCGGCAACATGGAACTGGAGCACCGCATCCGCGCCTTGACGCGCTGGAATGCGATGGCCATCGTGATGAATGCCAACAAGACTTCTTCGGAACTGGGCGGGCACATCGCCAGTTTCGCGTCGGCAGCGACTTTGTACGACGTTGGCTTCAACCATTTCTTCCACGGCAAGACCGCCGATCACGGCGGCGACCTGGTGTATTTCCAGGGCCACTCCTCGCCCGGCATCTATGCCCGCGCCTATATCGAAGGCCGCATCAGCGAAGAGCAGATGTACAAGTTCCGCCAGGAAGTGGACGGTGGCGGCCTTCCTTCCTATCCGCACCCCTGGCTGATGCCGAATTTCTGGCAATTCCCGACCGTATCCATGGGTCTCGGCCCGCTGATGGCCATTTATCAGGCGCGCTTCATGCGCTATCTGCAGCACCGCGAACTCGCCCCGACCGAGGGCCGCAAGGTGTGGGCTTTCCTCGGCGACGGCGAAACCGACGAACCCGAGTCGCTGGGCGCGATCTCGATGGCCGGGCGCGAACAGCTCGACAACCTGATCTTCGTCATCAACTGCAACCTGCAGCGCCTGGACGGCCCGGTGCGCGGCAACGGCAAGATCATCCAGGAACTGGAAGGGGTATTCCGCGGCGCAGGCTGGAACGTCATCAAGGTCATCTGGGGCCGCTGGTGGGACCGCCTGCTGGTCAAGGACAAGACCGGTTTGCTGCTGAAGCGCATGGAAGAAGTGGTCGACGGCGAATACCAGACCTACAAATCCAAGGACGGCGCGTATGTGCGCCAGCATTTCTTCGGCAAATATCCGGAATTGCTGGAACTCGTCGCCGACATGTCCGACGACGATATCTGGCGCCTGAACCGCGGCGGCCACGATCCGTTCAAGATGTTCGCGGCGTACGCGGCAGCCAGCAAGCACAAGGGTCAACCGACCGTGATCCTGGCCAAGACGGTAAAGGGTTATGGCATGGGTGAATCGGGCGAAGCGCAGAACCCGACTCACCAGCAAAAAAAGATGGGCGAGGAGGCGCTGCGCAAGTTCCGCGACCGTTTCAACATTCCGGTCACCGACGAACAATTGCCCAATTTGCCCTTCGTGCGCCCCGCGGAAGATAGCCAGGAGATGAAATACCTGCGCGAACGCGGCGCGGTTTTGGGCACCCTTCCGGCCCGCAGTCCGGTCACCGATGCGTTGCAGATCCCGGAATTGTCCGCTTTCGACGCCCTGCTGAAAGACAGCGAAGGCCGCGAATTCTCCACCACCATGGCCTTCGTGCGCATGCTCGGCGTGCTGGTGAAAGACAAGAACATCGGCAAGAAGATCGTGCCTATCGTCCCCGACGAATCACGCACTTTCGGCATGGAAGGCATGTTCCGCCAGCTCGGGATCTTCTCGCAGGTCGGCCAGCTGTACACGCCCGAGGACGCGGAACAGCTCATGTTCTACAAGGAATCGTCTTCCGGACAGATCCTGCAAGAGGGTATCAACGAAGCAGGCGGCATGGCCGACTGGATCGCCGCGGCCACTTCCTATGCGAACCATGGCACAGCGATGATCCCGTTCTACATCTACTACTCGATGTTCGGCTTCCAGCGCGTCGGCGACATGGCCTGGGCGGCAGGCGACCTGCGCGCGCGCGGCTTCCTCGTGGGCGGTACTGCAGGCCGTACCACGCTGAACGGCGAAGGCTTGCAGCATCAGGACGGCCACAGCCACCTGATGGCAGCGACCATTCCCAACTGCGTATCGTACGACCCGACCTTCGCCTACGAGCTGGCCGTGATCGTGCATGACGGCATGCGCCGCATGTACCATAACCAGGAAGACGTGTTCTATTACCTCACGGTGATGAACGAAAACTATACCCATCCGGCCATGCCCAAGGGTGCAGAAGAAGGCATCATCAAGGGCATGTACAAATTCAGGAGTCAGGATACGGGATCCGGGAAGCAGAAAAATCCGAAGGTGCAACTGCTGGGCAGCGGCACAATATTGCGCGAAGTGATCGCGGCGGCCGAGTTGCTGGAGAAGGATTTCGGCGTTGCTTCCGACGTGTGGAGCGTGACCAGCTACAACGAATTGCGCCGTGAAGGCATCGACTGCGAACGCTGGAACACGCTGCACCCGGAAGCCAAGCCGCGCGTCAGTTACGTCGAGCAATGCCTGGACGCCAGGATCCCGGTGATCTCGGCAACGGATTACATCCGTTCTTATTCCGACCAGATCCGTCCGTTCGTCAAGGCGCGCTACAAGACGCTGGGCACGGACGGTTTCGGCCGCTCGGATACGCGCAAGAAATTGCGCGGCTTCTTTGAAGTGGATCGCCACTACGTCGCCATCGCCGCATTGAAGGCGCTGGCGGACGAGGGCACGGTTCCCGCGAGCGAAGTGAGCAAGGCGATCAAGCTGTACAAGATCAATCCGGACAAACCGAACCCGACGACGGTTTAAGGCAAGGGGAACAACGTGGCCGAAATCAAGAATGTTTTAGTGCCGGACATAGGCAACTTCAAAGAAGTGAGCGTCATCGAAGTGTCGGTGAAGGTTGGCGACAAGGTAAACGCCGAGCAAGCCCTCATTTCGCTGGAAACCGACAAGGCAACCATCGATGTGCCCGCGCCGTTCGCAGGCGTGGTGAAGGATGTAAAAGTGAAGGCGGGCGACAAAGTGTCGGAAGGCACGTTGATCGTGACGATCGAGGCAAGTGGCGAAGCCGCAGCAACGGCGGCTCCGGCTGCGGCGGCACCCGTGCAGGCAGCCGCACCGGCCGCTCCTGTCGTACCCGCAACTCCGGCACCTGCCAAACCCTCGCCTGTCGCGGCAGCGATCCCGGCCGCCCCGATGATCGTCCCTGCGTCAGGTGGTGCCCACGCCAGCCCGTCCATCCGTCGCTTTGCGCGCGAACTGGGCGTGAACCTGGCACAGGTGGGTGGCAGCGGCGAAAAGGGCCGCGTCACCAAAGACGACGTGCAGAACTTCGTCAAGAGATCGCTGGCCCAGCCGGCAGGCGGCAGTGGACTGCAAGTCCTGGAGATGCCCGCGGTGGATTTCGCAAAATACGGTGCGATAGAAACCAAGCCGCTGTCGCGCATCAAGAAGATCTCGGGCGCCAACCTGCACCGCAACTGGGTGACCATACCGCACGTGACCCAGTTCGAGGAAGCCGACATCAGCGAGATGGAGGCATTCCGCAAGGAACTGGGCGTGGAATACGCAAAGGAAAGCTTCAAGATCACCCCGCTCGCTTTCATGCTCAAGGCCTGCGCCATCACGCTCAAGCACTTCCCGGATTTCAATGCCTCACTGGACGCCAGCGGCGAAAACCTGGTCATGAAGAAATACATCCATATCGGCGTCGCCGTGGATACGCCGGACGGCCTGATGGTGCCCGTGATACGCGACGTGGACCAGAAAGGCATCGTGCAACTGGCGAAGGAACTGGGCGAAGTCAGCGCAAAGGCGCGCGAGAAGAAGATCACGGCCGCGGACATGCAGGGTGGATGCTTCACCATCTCCAGCCTGGGCGGCATCGGCGGCACTTCGTTCACGCCCATCATCAACGCGCCCGAAGTCGCCATCCTCGGTGTGTCGCGTTCCAGCATGAAACCGGTCTGGAAGGACGGCGAGTTCGTGCCGCGCCTGATGTTGCCGCTGTCGCTGTCCTACGATCACCGGGTGATCGACGGTGCGGCGGGAGCGCGTTTCACGACTTACCTGGCGCATGTGTTGTCTGACATGCGCAGGCTGGCGCTGTGATCCGGTGAGTACCTCTCCCATCGGCATCCTGGGCGGCACCTTCGATCCCATTCACAATGGGCATCTGCGTATCGCACAGGAGGCGCTGGAACAGTGCGGTATGGCGCAGGTGCGTTTCGTTCCCAGCGGCACTCCGCCGCATCGCCCGACGCCAAGTGCCCCGGCCAAATCGCGCTGGGAGATGGTGCGCCTGGCCCTGAACGGCCATTCCGATTTTCTGGTCGATGTACGCGAAGTGTTCCGCACCGATCCCTGCTACACGGTGGATACGCTGGCGGGTTTGCGCGCCGAACTCGGCCCGCAACAGCCGCTGTGCCTGATTCTGGGCGGCGATGCCTTTTTGCAGCTGCATACCTGGCACGAATGGAAACGCTTGTTCGAGCTGGCCCATATCGTGGTGTTGCAGCGTGCCGGCGGCCCGCCGCTGGGCAATGCGATGCTCAAGGCGGATGCCGCGTTACAGGCCGAATATCAGACGCGCCTCGCCCCGGGTGCTGGTGCGTTGCACGAGACCCCCTGCGGGGCGATCTTCGTCGCCGACATGCCCGCGCTGGAAATCTCCTCCACCGACATCCGCCGCCGCTGTGCGGAAGGGAAAAGCGCCCGCTTCCTGGTGCCGGATGTCGTCACCAATTACATCAACACTCACGAACTGTACCGTCAATGCTAAATACTGAAGAAAAAACCCAAGCCGTCGTCTCCGCTCTGGAAGACGTCAAGGCGCTGGACATCACCGTCATCGACACCAGCAAGCTCAGCCCCCTGTTTGAGCGCATGGTGGTCGCCAGTGCGCAGTCCACGCGCCAAACCAAGGCGCTGGCGAGCAGCGTGGTGGTAAAGCTCAAAGCCCTGGGCGAAACGGTCAACAGCACCGAAGGAGAAGACAGCGGCGAATGGGTGCTGGTCGATCTGGGCGAAGTGGTCGTGCATATCATGCAGCCCGCGGTGCGCGCCTACTACAACCTCGAAGAACTGTGGAGCGCGCATCCCAAACAGCGCGCGATTTCAGGAAAATGAAACTGTTGATCCTGGCGGTGGGCAATAAGATGCCCGCCTGGATCACCGAAGGTTTCAACGAATACACCAAGCGCATGCCGCGCGAAGCGACGATCTCACTGATCGAAATCAAACCGGAACCCCGCAACAGCGGCAAGACCGCTACACAGATCATGGAAGCCGAGGCGCAACGTATCCGCGCCGCCCTGCCCAACGGCGTCCTGTGCATCGCGCTCGACGAACACGGCGCAACTCCAACCACCAGACAGCTCGCGCAACAGATGCTGGACTGGATGCAGCAAGGCCATGATGTTGCGTTCGTCATCGGCGGCGCCGACGGATTGCACGAATCCGTCAAACAACTGGCCCGGCAGACGATGGCGCTCTCCGCACTCACACTGCCTCATGGCATGGTGCGCGTGTTGCTGGCCGAACAGCTTTATCGCGCACACAGCCTGCTGCACAATCATCCTTACCATCGCGAATAGCCCGGTTTTTTTGGGTTATCCTTGTCGCCATGAGCAAACACCAGCGCATCTACCTCGCCTCGCAAAGCCCGCGCCGACGGGAATTGCTCAAGCAGATCGGAATCCATTACGACATGCTGTTGTTGCGCAGCGATCCGCGGCGCAAGGTCGGCGTCGACGAAACGCCGCATGACGGCGAAGCGCCGCTGGATTATGTGCAGCGCGTATGCCACGACAAGGCACGTGCGGGGTGGGAAACGCTGATATTGCGCAATTTGCCGCTACTCCCGGTGCTGGCGGCGGATACCACAGTCACGCTCGAAGGAAGCATCATCGGCAAACCCGACGATAACGAGCACGCGGCGGAGATATTGCGCATGCTTTCCGGGACGCGGCATCAGGTACTGACCGCGGTGGCGGTGGCATTCGAGGACCGTCTTGAAATGCGCCTGTCCACGACCGCCATCACCTTCGACACGCTGGGCGAGGAACGCATCCGCCGTTACCTGCTCACCGGCGAGGCGCACGACAAAGCGGGCGCCTATGGCATCCAGGGACACGCCGGCGCCTTCGTGAAGCACATCGAGGGCAGCTATACCGGCGTGATGGGACTGCCGCTGTACGAGACGGTAGAATTGCTGAAACTATTCGGATACCCCGCACCATGACTGAAGAGATCTTGATCAATGTCACCCCGCAGGAAACGCGCGTCGCGGTGATGCAACAGGGAGTCGTGCAGGAGCTGCACATCGAACGGGGCAGCCAGCGCGGTCTGGTGAGCAACGTCTACGTCGGCAAAGTGAAACGGGTGTTGCCCGGCATGCAATCGGCCTTCATCGACATCGGCCTGGAACGGTCCGCCTTCCTGCATGTTGCCGACATCTGGGAGAACCGCGCCAGCGGAGAGGCCGCCGCAAAGCCGATCGAAAAGGTGTTGTTCGAGGGGCAGAGCCTGCTGGTACAGGTGATCAAGGATCCCATCGGCACCAAAGGTGCGCGTCTCTCCACGCAACTGAGCTTTGCGGGACGCATGCTGGTATTTCTGCCGCAGGAGGCGCATATCGGCGTGTCGCAGCGCATCGAGAACGAGGAGGAGCGCGAAGCCTTGCGTGCCCGGCTGCAACAGGTTCTGCCCGCCGATCACAAGGGCGGGTACATCATCCGCACCATGGCAGAATCGGCGACCGACAACGAATTGCGTGCCGACGTTGCTTACCTGGACAAGCTGTGGAGCACACTTCAATCGAAATCCCTGCGTATGGCGGCGCCAGAGTTGCTGTACAAGGAACTGGACATCAGCCTGCGCGTGTTGCGCGATTTCGTGGATGAAGAGACCGGACGCGTGCTCGTCGATTCCCGCGAGACGCATGAGCGCATGATGGCTTTCGCCGCCGACTACATTGCCAACGCAGTGCCCAAGCTGGAGCACTATCTTGGAGCGCGCCCTCTGTTCGACATGTACAGCGTGGAAGAAGAGATCGAGCGCGCACTATCGCGCCGCGTGGACCTGAAATCGGGCGGCTACCTCATCATCGACCAGACCGAAGCCCTGACCACGGTCGACGTGAATACAGGCGGATTCGTCGGCGGACGCAATTTCGACGACACCATCTTCAAGACCAACCTGGAAGCCGCGCAGGTCATCGCCCGGCAGCTGCGGCTGCGCAACCTGGGCGGGATCATCATCTGCGACTTCATCGACATGGACACGACGGAGCACCGCGATGCCGTGCTGGAAGAATTCAAGAAGATGCTGGCGCACGACCACACTCGCATCAGCGTGAGCGGGTTCTCCTCGCTGGGCCTGGTGGAGATGACGCGCAAGCGCACCCGCGAAAGCCTGGCGCATGTGCTATGCGAGCCCTGCCCGACCTGCCAGGGACGCGGCGAAGTGAAGACCGCCCAGACCGTGTGCTACGAGATCCTGCGGGAGATCGTGCGCGAAGCTCGCCAGTTCAACGCCCGCGAATACCGCATCCTCGGATCGCAACAGGTCATCGACCTGTTCCTGGACGAGGAATCGCAAAGCCTCGCAATGCTTTCCGATTTCATCGGCAAGCCCGTCTCACTGCAGGTGGAGACGCTCTATTCGCAGGAACAGTACGACGTCATCCTGTCGTAGGCTTGCACATCACACGTCGGGGAGAAGCCGTCGCTACCTCCCATTGCTTTGGCACCCGCCTATTTCCACAGGGGACGGCCGGCCCGGTCCCTGATTTGCGCTTTCCAGAAATCGCGCACGCTTTGCATCGTTTCGGCCGGAATCAGAACGAACCCCAGATTCTGGGCGATCACGTTTCCCTTGCGAAAGGTCCAGTCGAAATACTTCAGTGCCTCCTCGGTGCCCGCTGCTTCCGCGGGGCTGCGGGAGATAACGATGTAGGTTGCAGTGGCGAGAGGCCAGCTCTCGGAGCCCGTCTGGTCGGTCAGCGACTGATTGAACCCGTTGGACGGGTTCCATTCTGCGCTCTTTGCCGCGGCCGCAAATGACGCCTGGTTCGGGCTGACATACTTTCCGTCACGATTGCGCATCTTCACGATCGCCAGATGCCTTTGTTGTACGACTGCCGGGTCGAGATAGCCGATGGAATTTGGCGTATTGCCGATTTTCTTTGCAAGGTTATCTCCGCCCTCCGCACCTTCGCCCACTTTCCAGGCCACCGCAGTTGCGGCACCCAGTGCGGCCTTCCATTCGCCGCTGACCTTGGACAAATAGTCGGTCAGGACAAAAGTGCTACCCGACTTGTCCGAGCGGTATAACACGTTGATCGCGTCGTCCGGCAGCACGAGCCCGGGGTTCAGCGCAACAATCGCGGGATCATTCCAGTGCCGGATCTTGCCAAGATAGATATCCGCCAGGGTTGTGCCGTCCAGCTGCAGCTGTCCGTCCCCTATCTTTTTGATATTCACCACGGGCACGATACCCCCGATCAAGACCGGAAACTGGATCAACCTGTCTCTTTCAAGCTCTTCGGGTGTCAACGGCTTGTCGCTCGCCCCGAAGTCGGCCTTTCCCGACGAGATCGCTTCGATGCCTTTGCCTGACCCCTGCGCAAAATAGGCCAGCGACGATCCGGTTTCTGCCTTGTACTGCTTGCCCCACTCCTGGTAAACCTGTTTGGGGAAAGTCGCTCCTACGCCGAAGATCACGCCCGCCTGTGCCTGGTTCAGCATCAGCGCCAACAAGAAAATTGTGCTCAAGCTGATCCACGCCTTATTTTTCTTCATCGATTTCTCCTTGATTTCAAGCACAAACGAGTCCCCACTTTTTTGCCAGCCATGCAGTTTCGCGGCGAACATCGCCCTCACAGGCAGGAATACCGGGTTATTTCAGGGCGGGGAAAATGACGTGGAGGGATGCAGAATGCTGACGCAGGAGTTCTGCGATGTATCTGGCGATCCCGCTGTCATAGCGCCGAAGCCCCTTAGACCGGTAATTTTGCGTCCTGGTCTTTTGACCAGTTTGCCGTTTTCAGATTTTGTACAAAGCTTGTCGCCAAGCATGAAACTATTGTTACAGGTGCATGACAAGGCTACTGGTGAAACATATTTGCGTCAAGAATGGCGAAAACACGCAAACAGTGCCAACGGGGACACCGATATGACCAACCGGGATCTTGCCGATTTTGCCTTGCCCAACCGAAAAGGCCGGCGACTAGCCGGCCTTTTTCCTAAACCATCGCTGGCCTGGATAATTACTTCTTAGCGCCGTTGACCGCAGCTTTCAGAGTGGCACCAGCCTTGAATGCGGGCTGCTTGGAAGCCTTGATCTTGATGGCAGCGCCAGTGGACGGGTTACGGCCATTGCGAGCTGCACGCTTGCGGACCTCGAATGTTCCGAAGCCTACCAACGCAACGTTGTCGCCCTTCTTCAGAGTAGCGGTGATGATTTCAATCAGGGCAGCGATGTTGCGGTCGGCATCAGCCTTGCTGCTTTCTGTCTTGGTTGCCAGTGCGTCGATCAGTTCTTTACGGTTCATGCGTTTTTGCTCCTTGGTTGCGGTTGAAGTACCGGGGACGGATTGTTGAGGATATTTCACTCGTTGGCAAGTGGTTGGGCCCTCAATTTCTCGCGTCAGACCTTGATTCGCGGTTGCAGGCCCCGTTTGAAACCCGGACAGCAGCCGACTCAAGTCGCCCTATTCTACTATCTTGGCGATTTGCCGGTCCTCACATTGGGTCGAGTCCGTGTCATTGCGTTTCTCGGCCAGCTCGGCGATGGCGCTGAACCTGTCCACAAGGCCATTCTTCGCAAAATGGTCGATGATAAACAATGGGATCAGGGTGTCCGGCTCCCATAGACCCTGGAACCTGAGCGTACTCCCATGAGGATTCGGCCGGATGCTCCAGCTTCCCTGAAACTCTTTCGAATCGCCGGACAGCTGCACAAAGGAGATGCCCTCATAGGGGTCTTCCATATATTCCATGACCGAATGCAGGCGCACATGAAGAAACAGGACATGCTCGTCAGCCGTGCGTTCGACCCTTACCCTGTTTGCGGTTTCGCGGTAAGCGATGGATTCAACCACCCCCGGCAGACTCTTTGCCGCCTCATAATCGGTCAAATAGTTATAGGCTGCGCATTTCGTTAACGGGGTATCGAAACTGGCGATGAAGGTATAGAAGTCGCCGACCCTCCTGACGTCCACCTGCAATCCGGGGTATTGGGTATCCGGCCAGGCCGTCGTGCTGGTCATCAATAGCCACCCGAACAATATTCGCTTCATCATGGATACCCTTATAGGGAATCTTTGTGACGCGAGCATGACATGGCGATTTTTGACGTATCAGGCCAGCAAGTTCTCCGGCTCCATCTTGCTGCCCGTGATCGCAACGACCTTGTGGCGGGACTGCCCGCCTTGCTTGAGCTCGACCTGCCGCAGCGGAACGCCAAAGGATTCGGCGATAAACTTCAGGAGCGCCTCGTTGGCGCGGCCTTCGACCGGCGGAGCAGCAAGACGGATCTTCAGGGCGTCGCCATGCAGATCCGCCACTTCAGTGCGCTTTGCGCCGGGCTGGACATGCAGGGTCAGGGTGAGCACGTCGCCGTTGCGGCGATACCATACGCTCACAGCAATCTCATCACGGCCTGTTCCAGTCCGCCTATCGGCACGATGAGGATAAGCTGGCAGACAAGGAGCAGCACCAGCACGGAAAGATCGACGTTGCCGACCGGCGGGATGCGCCGCCGCAAAGGTTGCACGAAAGGACGGTTGACCGCGCCCAGCATCGGCGCAAGCGGCGTATGCGGATTGACCCAGGACAGGATCGCCTCCGTGATCAGCGAGGCCATGAGCAGGTAAAGGCTGATCTTCAGCAACTTGACTGCCGTCCACAGCAGCAATCCCGGCAGGTGGGAAGTCTCGAAGGCATAACCCTGCAGCCATAAGTAAGCGCAGAGATAGCAGAGTTCGACCAGGAACGCCAACAGCAGCGTTGCGGTATCCAGGCCCATGATCCTCGGAATGAAACGGCGCGCACGCAGAACGACAAAGTCCGTCAGCGCCATCAGGAATTCGCCTATGGGATTGCGCATCGGCGCCTGCAGCCAGACCGCATGGAAACGGAACAGCAGGATGGCCGCGAAGGGTTGCACCAGCGCGTCGTTCAGGAATGAAAGTGTCTCACCCAGCATCAGGCGTCCTTTCCCAGCTCATCGCCCAATTCCCTGGAACGTGCCGCTGCCGCATGGATGGCTGCGACGATGTTCGCTTTCACCCGGTCTTTCTCCATGCTGAGCAACGCGCGCTCGGTCGTGCCCTTCCTGGAAGTGACGCGCTCGCGGAGGACGGCAACATCCTCCTGGCTGCTTTCGGCCAGTTTGCTGGCGCCGAGGAACGTGTCCAGCACCAGCTGCCGCGCCTGGGCTTCGTCCAGCCCGAGTTCATAAGCTCCCTGCTGCATCGCTTCGATGAAATAGAAAACATAGGCCGGACCGCTGCCGGAAATTGCCGTCACCGCATCCAGCATCTCCTCGTCATCCACCCACAGTGTGCTGCCCACTGCCCCGAGAATCGACTCTGCACGATGACATTGCTCCGGCTTCACCGCAGGTGTCGCATACAATGCGGTGACGCCGCTGCGAATAAGTGCCGGCGTATTGGGCATGCAGCGCACGATGTTCTGCGACCCTATCCAGCGCGCCATGTCCTGCGTGCGGATACCCGCGGCGATGGAGAGGACAAGCTGTTCGTTCAGGATAGGCGCGAGCTGCACTGCGATTTCCTGCAACTGTTGCGGCTTGACCGCCAAGATCAATGTTTCGCCGTGCGCAACTGCCTCGGACAATTCCGTCGTCGCCCTGACCCCGAATTCGTTATGCAGCTCCGCGCACTTTTCCTTGTTCAACTCGACTACGTGCATCTTGGAAGGCGAATAGCCGCGCTTGATCAGTCCGCCGATCAATGCCTTTGCCATGTTGCCGCCGCCGATGAATGTAATTTTCATTTGCTTTCTCCGTAATTTCTGGTGCCGAATATCGCCGTGCCGATCCGCACGATGGTAGCACCCTCCTTGATGGCCGCGGGATAGTCGTGCGACATGCCCATCGACAGGGTATCCAGAGACATGCCCTGCGAGTTCATTTTTTCCAGCAACATCCGCATCCTTGCGAAAGGTACACGCTGCTCCATTTCGCCCGCCGCGGGAGCCGGTATCGTCATCAGTCCGCGCAACCTGATATGCGGCAAGTGCGCAAGCTGTTGTGCCAGAGGCAGCGCCTCTTCGGGTGCTACGCCGCTCTTGCTCTCTTCTTCGCTCGCGTTCACTTGCAGACAGATGTTCAGCGGGGGCAGATTTGCAGGTCGCTGTGCCGACAACCGCTCGGCGATCTTCAGCCTGTCCACGCTGTGCACCCACGCAAAGCGCTCGGCGATGGCGCGCGTCTTGTTGCTCTGGATGGGGCCGATGAAATGCCACTCCAGCGGCAGATCGCGCAACGCGTCGATCTTCTCCAGTGCTTCCTGCAGGTAATTCTCGCCGAAAGCGGTCTGCCCGCAGTCGTACGCCTCGCGCACCGCCGTCGCCGGAAACGTCTTGCTGACGGCCAGCAAACTGATATCCGACACATTCCGGTGTGCCGCTCTGGCGGCTTGGGCAATGGCTTCGCGGGTCGCTTGCAAGTTGGAGAGGATTGCAGTCATAATCGCCCGAGTCGTCGTGATCCGACGCAGTTTAATACACTCAGGATTATATATGGATATCACCGAACTGCTCGCCTTCGGCGTGAAGAACAAAGCTTCCGACTTGCATCTCTCCGCCGGCCTGCCACCGATGATCCGCGTGCACGGCGACATGCGCCGCATCAACCTGCCCCCGATGGATCACAAGGAAGTCCACGCCATGGTGTACGACATCATGAACGACGGGCAGCGCAAACATTACGAAGAGAACAAGGAAGTCGACTTCTCGTTCGAGGTGCCGAACCTGGCGCGTTTCCGCGTCAACGCCTTCATCCAGAACCGCGGCGCCGGTGCGGTGATGCGTACCATTCCTTCCAAGATACTCACGCTGGAAGACCTCAAATGCCCTCCGATCTTCAAGGACATCTCCGAATTCCCGCGCGGCATGGTGCTGGTGACCGGCCCGACCGGTTCCGGTAAATCGACCACGCTGGCGGCGATGGTGAACCACATCAACGAAAACGAGATGGGCCACATCCTGACCGTGGAAGACCCGATCGAATTCGTGCACGAATCGAAGAAGTCGCTGGTCAACCAGCGCGAAGTCGGCCCGCACACGCTGTCGTTCAACAACGCCCTGCGTTCCGCACTGCGCGAAGACCCGGACGTGATCCTCGTCGGCGAAATGCGCGACCTGGAAACCATCCGTCTCGCGATGACGGCAGCGGAAACCGGCCACCTTGTCTTCGGCACACTGCACACCAGCTCGGCAGCCAAGACCATCGACCGTATCATCGACGTGTTCCCGGCCGACGAAAAGGAAATGGTGCGCGCGATGTTGTCCGAATCGCTGCGTGCGGTGATCTCGCAGACACTGCTCAAGACCAAGGACGGCACGGGCCGCGTGGCGGCGCATGAGATCATGATCTGTACCCCGGCGATCCGCAACCTGATCCGCGAAGCCAAAGTGCCGCAGATGTATTCCGCCATCCAGACCGGCGGCAACATCGGCATGCAGACGCTGGACCAATGCCTGAGCGATCTGGTGAAGCGCAACCAGGTGGCTTCGGCGGAAGCGCGCGGCAAAGCCGTGAACAAAGACCTGTTCCCGGGTTAACCCCCTACCAAATCAAGAACCATAGCTGCACCAGGAGTCCATCATGGAAAGAGACCAGGCCACCGAACTTGTCCACAATCTTTTGCGCGGGATGGTTTCGCAAAAGGCATCCGACCTGTTCATCACCTCCGGCTTCCCGCCCGCGTTCAAGGTGGACGGAAAAATGACGCCGGTTTCCAGCCAGGCGCTGACATCGCAACACACCCAGGAACTGGCACGCAGCATCATGAACGACCGCCAGGCTGCGGAATTCGAGTCGACCCACGAGTGCAATTTTGCGATCAGCCCGCCCGGCATCGGGCGCTTCCGCGTCAACGTGTTCATGCAACAGCAGCGTGTCGGCATGGTGCTGCGTACCATCACCACCAGGATCCCCACTTTTCAGGAACTGGGGCTGCCGGATGTCCTGAAGGACGTGGTGATGACCAAACGCGGCTTGGTGATCCTGGTCGGCGGAACCGGCTCCGGCAAGTCATCCTCGCTGGCTGCCATGCTGGGCCACCGCAACCACAACAGCTATGGCCACATCATCACCATCGAGGACCCGGTGGAATTCGTGCACGACCACGACAAGTGCATCGTCACCCACCGCGAGGTGGGCGTTGACACCGACAACTGGCATGCCGCGCTGAAGAACACCCTGCGTCAGGCGCCGGACGTCATCCTGATCGGCGAAATCCGCGACCGCGAGACCATGGAATACGCGGTAGCCTTCGCCGAAACCGGTCACCTGTGTATGGCCACATTGCACGCCAACAGCGCCAACCAGGCACTCGACCGCATCATCAACTTTTTCCCGGAAGAGCGGCGCGAACAATTGCTGATGGACCTGTCGCTCAACATCAAGGCGCTCATCTCGCAACGCCTGATCCCCAAGCGCGACGGCAAAGGCCGCGCTGCCGCCTTCGAGATCCTGCTCAACTCGCCGCTGATCGCCGACCTGATCTTCAAGGGCAACGTGCACGAGATCAAGGAAGTCATGTCCAGATCGCGCGAACTCGGCATGCAGACCTTCGACCAGGCGCTCTTCACACTGCATGAAGCCGGCGCCATCAGCTACGAGGAAGCCCTCAAGAACGCCGACTCCGTGAACGACCTGCGCTTGAAGATCAAACTGGAAGGTCAGGCCACGAAGGACAGGGACGTGATGAGCGGGCTGGATAACCTGAGAATGACCTGAAGCATTGCACCTGAATTTCCTGCCATTGGCCCGCCGTGCGCTGTGGCCGGCGACCTACTGCCGAGTTGGGGATTTCAGCCGCTGCTCCAGCCAGGCATCCACCGACCATTTCCCGCGACTCAGTATCAGCAACACACCCAGCAATACCCCCCAGCAAAAGTGCTGGAACATTCCCGCCTCGCTCAAGCCGGAAGCATAGGAATAGGCAGCGACCGCATTGAGGATGAACAACCCCGCCGCTGCAAAGCGCCCGAACAATCCCAGTACCAGGAATACCGGCAATGCCAGTTCGCCACCGGCCGCCATGTACGCAGCGACATCGGGCGGAAGCAACGGCACCTGATAGACATCACTGAACAGGTACAGCGTGCTGTCCCAGTTCTGTATCTTGGTCAGGCCGGATTTGAGAAACACGTCCGCAAGGTATAGCCGTAGCGCGAAATCCAGCAGCGGCGCCAGATATTCCGGCCAGTGTGAGGCTGTGTAATAGAACCTCGTCAGGCGTGATAACAGTGTCATGGTGTCTTCTCCAGATTGAAGTTCGCAAGAGTATTTTGTGCGACCAGCTTCAACAACGTGGCTTGCAAATCGAAATCCGGATAGTGCTCCAGCGTAGTAACCGTAGCATCGCCCAATCGCGCACCGGCCTGTATGCCCTGCAACCAAACGGCTTCGGCTTCCGTCAGTTCACTGACCTGGACAATGTCATCCTTGCGGCTGACCAGCGCATAACCGGGGCCACCATCCAGATCGATATGAAAGTCTTCAGATGCACCGGGCTGATGGGCGTGCCAGATGGCTGCTATCGGATAATGCGAGCGCACCACATGACAGGACGGATGGGTATGCAAGACCAGATCCGGATATCGCTCGGGCGGGACTTGTGCGAGTGCATTCAGGTCCAGCACATCCCCATCATCCGCAAAATAGGCGACATGGCACGCCCACTCCAGCGCCGCCACATCCGGCAGGTAAACCAGTTCCTTTGCCGGCTCGAAGGTCGCGATGAAGCCTGCCAGCTCCAAACCGAAGTGATGCAGGTTCGCACTGCGGGAAGGATGTTGCTCGATGTACTGCCTGGCAAGGAAGCGGAAGAAATCGTCGCCAACGAGTTGCTTGATGACCGGATACGCGCCCGCCAGCGCATCATGCAGGTTGCCGCGATAATTGTTGCGATAGACCCCGAGCGCGGTTTCAGCGGAATAATCGGCATAGGCCTGCCTTATCCGCGGAGACGGCATATGGCCATGCACGATGGCCTGTGCGAAATGACTCAGTTCGTCATGCAGCATGACACTCCTCCACTGCCTCCAGGCGCTGCCGGGCTTTTGCCGCCTCGCCCATCAGCACGGCGAGTTCGGGGATGTCGGTATCCCATTCGATCAGCGTGGGGCGCGGACCGATATGCCGCAGCACGGACTCATACAAGTCCCACACCTCGGGATAGATCGGGTGGTCGTGCGTATCCACCAGACAGCCGTCGCGCATGCTGTAGCCGGCCAGGTGGTATTCCTTCACAGCTGCTGCAGGAATGGCCTTGATGAACGCGTCGGCATCCACGCCGAGATTGCGCGCGTTCACATACAGGTTCTCCACATCGAACAGGATGCCGCAGCCAGTGCGCTTCGTTAATTCTGCGAGGAATTCACCCTCCGTCATTTCGCTACGGGAAAAGGACAGATAGCTGGAGAGGTTCTCCACCAGCAATTGGCGCTGCAATCTTTCCTGTACCTGATCCACGCGCCGGGCGACATGGTCCAGCGCTTCGCGGGTATACGGGAACGGCAGCAGGTCGTTGATCACCATGCCGTCCGCCGCACTCCAGCACAGATGCTCGGATACGGCAGCGGGTTGCACGTCGGCGCATAGCCGCGCCAGTGCTGACAAATGGCCTGCATCGAGCGGCGTCACGGACGCCAGGCCCAAGCCGACGCCATGCAGGCTGACGGGGTAATGTTCGCGCACCCTGAACAGGGTATGCAGCGGCGCACCCCCGCCGAAGAAATTCTCGCTATGGACCTCGACCCAGCCCAGCGCGGGCAAGGTATCCAGGACCTCGCGGTAGTGAGGTGCCCGCAAGCCGATACCTGCGGCAGACGGCAATGTATTGGTTGCGGGCCCGTTCATTACATCGCCTTCAGCATGCCGCCTGCGATCTTGTCGCAAGTGCCTTTGGGAACGGCGACGAAGTCCATCGGGTCGTTGTTTTTGGTGGCCTGGCCTGCACAGGAGTGCGCGCTCTTGTTGCTGGAGCAATCGTTCTTGCCTGCCTTGGCGATCCCGAAGCATTGTTCCATATCCATCTTCTTGTCTGCGGCACTCGCGGTACCTGCCAGACCGAGTGCCAACAGACCACCGATCGCCAACGTCAACATTTTCTGCTTTTCCATTTTGATACTCCTTTTGCGGGTTGATGAAATTGATTGATAACGCGTTTCCAACGATGTTCGGGCCGGATTCGAAATTCCGATACACAGCATCCTTCCCTCGCACCGATTGATTCGGACAGACCGGAATTTTGGTTACACGACCGATGAAAATATTTTCAAACGGATTTCAAATCGAACCAGTCAGCGTGATGTTCACTGGTAAAGCGCGGGAAACTGCTTGCGCAATTGCGTCAGCTTGGGCATGTCGTTGAACACGATGTAGGGCTGGTAGGGATGCAAGGCCAGATAGTTCTGGTGATGCTCTTCTGCCGGATAGAACTGTCGCAGCGGCACCACTTGGGTGACGATGGGCGCGGGAAAAACATGCGCCGCCGTGAGCTTGCCGATATAGCTTTGCGCGGCCTGCAGCTGTTCGGTGCTGGTGTAAAAGATCGCGGACCGATACTGGCTGCCGGTATCGGGACCTTGGCGGTTCAGCTCGGTCGGGTCGTGCGCCACGCCGAAGAACACCTGCAGCAATTGCCGGTAAGTCACCCGCGCCGGATCGAAGCGAACCTGCACCGATTCCGCGTGTCCTGTGTTGCCTTCGCTCACCATTTCATAGTGCGCGGTGGACGCGTCTCCGCCGGCATATCCGGACACGACGCCGGTCACGCCTTTGACATGCTTGAACACCGCGTCCACGCCCCAGAAACAGCCCCCCGCAAACACCGCCGTCTGTTCGGCGGGTGCTGCGTTCGCATTCGGCAGGGCTGCGAGGCCCAGCACGAGACAGAGGATGCAGGACAAATGACGGCTGACGGGTTTGATGGATATCATGATGAGACTCCTTTTGATCTAGCCGAAGGTGAAGGCAAACGCCTCCGCATCGGCATCCAGAAATTCGATGCGGAAGGTCAGGTTCCTGATCTTTCCGCTTTGTCGCACGAGCTGGTACAGGCGTTGTTCCTGTATCACCCCATAGCCTTCGGCGTCGGTGTCGGCACCGTGATCCTTGCCGGGGGCTCTTCCATCCAGGGTGACCCTGAAACGCACCGGCTTGCCGCTGTGCGAGCCCAATACCAGATGCAGGTCACGTCCGCGATAGCGGTAACTGATGGCGCCCCGGCCCGGCTGCAACAGCGCGGATTCCGGGCTGACCAGCCACGTGCCGCTGAGCGCCCATTGATCCGTCTCAAGCACGCGCGGAATGCTATAGCGCCCCGGCGTATCGCGCCTGATCGCCTCGGGTGATACAAAATTCTCCTGACGTTTGTAGCCGAGATACGTCTCCGGGGATCGATCCACATCCATTGCGGCCGCAGTCGCACCTGTTCCCGCGACCTGCACCAGGTCATCGTTCAAGGCCACGTCCCGATTCGCCTCCTTGAGCAAGGACTGGATCATCAACTCGGTTTCCTGATACGCGCCTTCGCCGAAATGCTGATGGCGTATGCGCCCCTGGGCGTCGATCAGGTAATGTGCGGGCCAGTATTCGTTCCGGAACGCATTCCAGATCACGTAATCGTTGTCGATCGCCACGGGGTATTTCACGCCCAGTTCGCGCACGGCCTGTTCGACGTTGTGCAAGTCTTTCTCGAAAGCGAACTCCGGTGCGTGCACGCCGACGATGACCAGACCCTGGGCCCGATATTTTTCGTCCCATGCCTTGAGGTATGGCAAGGTGCGCAGGCAGTTGATGCAGGAATAGGTCCAGAAATCCACCAGCACCACTTTGCCGCGCAACGTTTCTTCGCTCAGCGCCGGTGAGTTCAGCCATTGCGTTGCGCCATTCAAAGAGGGTGCCATGCCTGCTGCCGCGACCTCTGGCGCATCGGAACGCGGCGCCAGATGTTCGATCAGATGTTGCTCGGCAACCGTGGTATTTGCCGAAGTGAATTGCGCCAGAAATCGCGTATCCCAGCTTGATGCGATCACGACGATGCCCGCCACCACCGCGACACCCAGCACACGCCTCACCCATTCTTCGACGCCGAAGCTGCGTTTCATCCAGCCGATCACGCGGCCGCTGGCCAGCAACGCCACACCCAGAGAGGTCGCCGCACCGGCGGCAAACACCAGCAGCAGCAATGCGCTGTGCAGATTCGCGCCGTTCAGTGCCGCGCCCGCCAGCACCAGGCCCAAGATAGGCCCGGCGCAGGGCGCCCACAGGAAGCCGACAGCCACGCCCAGCAGCAGCGAACCTTTGATGCTGCCCTGACTGTCGGCGCGTTGTTGCAGGCGACCTCCCAACACGACGAAAGGACGCATCATCCGTTCCGACCATGACGGGAAGATCAGCGCCAAGCCCAGCAGCAACAACAGCAGCATCGCCGCGTAGCGCCCGTATTGGTTCACTTCGACCAGCCACGCGCCGCCCACCGCAGCCAGGCTGGCCAGCACGGTGAAGGTCGCCGCCATGCCGAGCAGGATCGGCAGGCCGGAACGACGGAACGATCGCTCCGAACGCGCGAACACGAAAGGCAGCACCGGCAGCACGCAAGGACTCAGAATGGTGAGCACGCCGCCAAGCCAGGCGAGCAAAAAAATTAGCATGATGATTGTTCCTCGTTACCGGTAATTGTTGAATTGTCCATCGTGGCACAGCCGTTCGTGGTGAGCTTGGGGCCATTCATGGTTCGACAAGGCCTTTAGTCCTGAGCGCAGTCGAAGGATCACCACGAACGGCGGCGTATTTGTTAACTCACCAAGTGGCCGGGATTTATTTAGGTCTGGGCACGAAGCGCAGCGCCACGGTGTTCATGCAGTAGCGCAGCCCGGTCGGTGCGGGACCGTCGTCGAACACATGGCCCAGATGCGAATCGCACAGGGTGCAGCGCACTTCGATGCGCGTCATGCCGAACATGCGATCCGTGATGTTGCGCACGTTCTCCGCCGCGATGGGCTGCCAGAAGCTGGGCCAGCCGGTGCCGGAATCGTATTTGGTGGCGGCGTCGAACAGTGCGTTGTCGCAGCACACGCAGCGATACAAACCGGGTTCGTGCCTGTCGTAGCCGGGCTGGGAGAACGCCCGCTCCGTGCCCTGCTGGCGCGTCACTTCGTAGGCCAGCGGCGACAGGCGTTGTTTCCACTCGGCATCCTTGTTCACTTTGGTCAGGGTGGCCGGCCCGAGCAGCTTGCCATCATCGGAATACTGCATCACGGTCACCTTGTCCGCGGACGCTCCTGCATTGGAACGTGCCGAATACGTCAAAGCCATACCGGATAAAGCCATCAAGAATTGTCTGCGTTGCATGATGTTGCCTCCTGTGCATTAGTCTCGTTCGATAGGAGAACCCAAACCAGTTATGATTCATCCATTCGCACGTATATTCGAAGCTGCCCGATAAATAGTTACAAAAATCTCCGGGATCCTCGTGACGGAACAAAACGACAATCTGGAAACATTGATGCGGCGGTCACTGGCCGGGGATCAGCGCGCCTACGCCGCGCTGTTGCATGAGACCACACGCCTGTTGCGCCCGTTCCTTGCCAAGCGCCTGAGTATCGCCGGTGAAGTTGATGACCTGATGCAGGAGATTCTGCTCTCCATCCATAAAGCCCGCCATACCTACGACGGCAATCGCCCTTACAAGCCCTGGGTGTATGCCATCGCCAAGTTCCGCCTGCAGGATCATCTGCGCGTCCATTATTCCGACCAGTTGCGCCATGCCCTCGATTTCGATGAACTCGAAGAATATTTGCTCGAGCCTGTAACCGAATCGTTGATGTCGTACGAATCCATCAGCGGGGAAGTGGATAAACTCCCCGAGAAACAGGCGATGATCCTGCGCTTCCTGCACCAGGACGGTTACACCGCCAGGGAAGTGGCCGAGAAGACCGGCATGACCGAGTCTGCGGTCAAGGTCGCTGCGCACCGCGCCTACAAGGTATTGAGAAAGAAGCTGGAAAGATAATGGCAAATATCGACGATCTCGTGACGACACTTGCGCAGGATGCGGCGGCGGTAAAGCCTGCGCCGCACCCGTTCTTGCTGTGCTTCCAATGGATGGGCGCGGCGGCAGTCTACCTTGCGCTCGCGCTGGCGATCTCCGGACCGCGTCCGGACCTGCTCGATCGCTTCCACCAGACCTGGTTCGCCGCCGAGATCGCCGCGCTGCTCGGCGTATTCATCGTCACCTCGCTCAGCACCGCCTTGCTGGCATTTCCCGACCTGCACCAGAAGCGCCGCCTGGCCTTCGCACCCGTCGCCGCTTTCGCGCTGTTCGTGGGTGTCATGTTCCTTGCCTGGCGGGCCGACAACCCGCCCTCGCCGTTGCCGGTACACAGCTTCGAGTGCACCCTCAGCATCGCGCTGATGACGCTGCTGCCCGCGGCATGGGCGTTCTATTCCCTGCGCAGATTTGCCAGCACACACTACCGGCTCGCCGGCAGTACGGCCCTGCTCTCTGCTTTCAGCGTAGGGGCACTGTGGCTGCGGCTGCACGAAGATACGAACTCCATTGCGCATCTGGTCGAGTGGCACTACTTGCCCATGCTCGTCATCGGGCTGGCAGGGCTGTGGCTGGGGAAAGTGCTGTTGAAATGGTGAGCGCCGGAATAGCCTGAATAGTCAGCGATTTGTGCCGCACATCGGGCCGCCATCCCCCAAAATCCCCATGGCCGGCAAAAAAACAACCTTTCAGGTGCATTTAGATTTGTCCAATGCCTTCCATACCTGTACATTGGGGGCTCAAGCTATATGGCTGGTGTGGTAATGACCCTATGAAAGAAATCCTGCAATACCTGAAAGCTCATGGCGAACGGCTCGATACCGACATCGCCGAAGCGACAGGAATCTCGCTTGCCAAGGTGCGGCTCCATCTGTCGGAACTTGCAGCCAAAGGCGAGATCATGGTGTGCCACTCGACCAAGTTCGAAAAGGGCAAGAAAATCGAAGGTATCAGTTGCCGCCTGGCCGGGTTCATTCCTCCGGCAGCACCCGGCCGAAAATCGAAGTCGCAGCTGAAGTTGTCATAATTCTCCGCACCGCCTTTCCCCGCAGTCATTACTGCTCCAGCCTGTATGGTTTTCCGGCGTAGCGGTTCCTGCGACCGGTACATGCGCATGCGTGTCCTGATATAGTTATATCAACTCTCAGCAGGCCAGCAGCCATGACCAGACATACCACTCCCGATCACGCACGGCTCGACCGCGTCGTCGCCGAAGCGCGCAAGCAGCGCGAACTGCGCGAGGCAGGATACCGCGAACGGGCGCTCAAATTGTTTCCCTGGATCTGCGGGCGCTGCGGGCGCGAGTTTTCCGGCGCCCGACTGCGCGAACTGACCGTGCATCACAAAGACCACAACCACGACAACAACCCGCTGGATGGAAGCAACTGGGAGTTGCTATGCCTGTACTGTCACGATAACGAGCACTCGCGCGTGATGGACGAGGTGGTCAGGGACAGGGGATCGGAGAATCACGGCACGGCCACCCATAATCCCTTCGCGGACCTCAAGTCGCTGCTGAACAAGAAGTAGATTTCTTATAGTTGGCGCCTGCCTGTATTTCGAACCACACGCCGAATTGCCGACAAAAACTTTTTCTTGCCAATGGCCTACGTATTTGCATCAGCAGTGCCGATAACTGCATCTCCATATAATCAGTGCATGTACCTTTACTTCCATTTCCGGCTGCTGAACTAGCTCATGACCCCATCCCTGCTCACCAATGCCGAACTGTATCGCTGCGCATTTGAGGGGATGTGCGATCCTATCCTGCTGCTCAAGGACGGCCGTTTCGTGGACTGCAACGCCGCCACCCTGAAAATGCTCGGGGGCATCACAAAATCCCAGCTCATCGATCGCACCCCCGGCGACATCTCGCCCGCATATCAACCCGATGGCCGCACCTCCGCCGATAAAGCCGAAGCAACGATCGCGATCGCCATGAGGGAGGGCTTCCACCGCTTCGAATGGATGCATGCGCGCGCCGACGGCTCGGAGTTCCTGGTCGAGATATCGCTGACACCGATCACGGTCGGCAGCGAGGTGGTCCTGCTCACGCTCTGGCGCGACATCACCGAACGCAAACAGGCCGAGAGGTTCGAACAGTTTCGCAGCCATGTGCTGGAACTGCTGGCCGGCGATCAACCGCTCCCCGTTATTCTTGAAGCCATCGTGCGGGGAGTGGAACAGCTTGATTCCGCCATGCTTTGCACTATCCTTTTGCTGGACAAAGATGGAAAACGCCTGAAAACGGGCGCAGCCCCGAGCCTGCCCGATTTCTACAACAGGGCCATCGAGAGCGTCGAGATAGGCGTCGGCGTGGGCTCCTGCGGAACGGCTGCCTTTACCGGCGAACGCGTCATCGTCGACGACATCGCAACGCATGCTTATTGGGCTCCCTTCACGGAACTGGCGGCCCAAGCCAAATTGGGAGCCTGCTGGTCCCAGCCTATCCGCAGCTCCACCGGCCAGGTCCTGGGCACCTTCGCCATCTATCATCATGAAGCCCACAGGCCTGCGGAATCCGACCTGCACCTGATCGAGCAGACTGCGCATCTCGCCAGCATCGCCATCGAGCGCAGCGTCGCAGCCGAAAAATTGCGCGACAGCGAGGCCCACTATCGCCTGCTCACGGAAGATGCGCTGGACGTGATCTGGAAGACCGACAGCGAACTGCGCATGACCTACATCAGCCCCGCGGATGAACGGCTCAGGGGCTACAGGGCGGATGAAGTGGTGGGCCATCATGTGTTTGAATTGTTCACCGACGAGGGGATCGCAACTGCCAAGGAGATCATGCGCCAGCGGAAGGCGATTGGATCACCGGCGGCCCAGGCGGATTTCATCAATTTCGAGGCACAGCATCGCTGCAAGGACGGCAGGACCATCTGGGGGGAGATCTTTTCCACGGCCGTATTCGACGAACAGGGCGCGATCACCGGATATCACGGCATCACCCGGGAGATCAGCAAACGCAAGCAAATGGAAGAACAAGTGCGCCAGCTGGCGTTCCATGATTCGCTCACCAACCTGCCGAACCGTCGCCTGCTATACGACCGGCTGAAGCAGTCCATGGCCGCAAGCAAGCGCAGCGGCTGCCATAACGCGGTGATGTTCCTGGACCTGGACAACTTCAAGCCGCTGAACGACGCACACGGACACGAGGCGGGCGATCTGCTGCTGATCATCGCGGCGGATCGCCTGAAGAGATCGGTCCGCGAAATCGACACTGTTGCGCGCTTCGGCGGCGATGAGTTCGTTGTGGTGCTCAACGAACTGGATGCAGACAGGGCCGCCTCCACGGCACTGGCCGGCAACGTTGCCGAAAAGATCCGGGCCGCCTTGTCGGCGCCCTATCTGCTGACCATCAGCAAGGACGGGAAAACGGATATCGTGGTCGAGCATCGCTGCACGGTCAGCATCGGCGTGGTGGTGTTCATCAACCACGAAGTGAACCAGGACGACATCCTGAAGTGGGCCGACGCGACGATGTATCTGGCCAAAGAGCAAGGACGCAACATGATCTGTTTCTTCGAGGGTGAAATCTGAGCGTCTGCGCTGCATTTTTTTACTTTGCATTTAAACTCGCCACACTGACGCCCATTCCGCGTTGACCCAACCTCAACCACAAGGACGAACCCATGCAGAACTTCACCTTCCATAACCCGACACGCATCCTCTTCGGCAAGGGCCGCATCGCCGACATTGCGCGCGAGATTCCGGCCGGTGCGCGCGTGCTGATCACCTACGGCAGCGGCAGCGTCGTCAGGACCGGCACGCTCGCCGAAGTGAAGGCAGCGCTCAAGGGCTATACGGTCTTCGAGTTTTCCGGCATCGAGCCCAACCCGACCTATGAAACACTGATGCAGGCGGTCGAACTCGCGCGTCGCGAGAAGATCGATTTCCTGCTCGCCGTCGGCGGCGGTTCGGTGATCGACGGCACCAAATTCATTGCCGCCGCCGTTCCCTTTGCGGGCGATCCCTGGGACATCCTCGCCAAGCAGGCGAAGGTCAGGAGCGCGATCCCTTTCGGCTGCGTGCTCACGCTGTCCGCGACCGGCTCCGAGATGAACAACGGCGCCGTAGTGACGCGGCGCGCCAGCGACGACAAGCTGGTCTTTCTCAGCTCGCACGTCTTCCCGCGCTTTTCCGTACTCGATCCAGTCAAGACCTTCACCCTGCCGCCGCGCCAGGTCGCCAACGGCGTGGTCGATGCCTTCGTGCATGTGATCGAGCAATACCTCACCTACCCGGTCGACGCCAAGGTGCAGGACCGCTTTGCCGAGGGACTGCTGCTGACGCTGATCGAAGAAGGGCCGAAGGCATTGCAGGAACCGGAGAATTATTCGGTGCGCGCCAACCTGATGTGGACCGCGACGCTGGCACTCAACGGCCTGATCGGCGCCGGCGTGCCGCAGGATTGGGCGACCCACATGCTCGGGCACGAACTCACCGTTCTGCACGGACTCGATCACGCCCAGACCCTGGCCGTGATACTCCCCGCCATGCTGCAGATGAGGCGCGAAGAAAAGCGCGAGAAATTATTGCAGTATGCCGATCGAGTCTGGGGATTGCGCGAAGGCAACGCGGATACGCGCATCGACCAGGCCATCGAGCACACCCGCCGCTTCTTCGAATCGCTGCAGGTCCCGACGCGGCTCTCGGGCTACGGCATCAGCGCCGATGCCATCCCGGCACTGGTCGCCCAATTGCAGCGGCACGGCGCGGTTGCGCTGGGCGAACATCAGGATTTCGACATCCGGCGTTCGCAGCGAGTGTACGAACTGGCTGCCTGAATCTATTGATCTTTCCGTAATCGGTGACACATGATTCTGCGAGCTACCGTCATTCCGGCGCAGGCCGGAATCCAGGCAGTTGACATAGCCCCACGCAGTGGGACGACACCCTCAATATGGTTTTGTCCGCTACGCGGTATTATTTGACGGGCTGGATTCCGGCCTTCGCCGGAATGACGGAGTAACAGGTTTCGCATGTTGTCGCCAATTCTGGAAACATCAAGAATTCGGCACCGGCGCATATGGTTTGACCGCCTGTTCCGACCACTCCCACAGGCGCTGCGCCAGTTCCTGATCAAGCCCCTGCACCGCTGCCGTCGCCGCGGTGCAATTGCTGAAATATCTTCCCGTCACTTTTTCCACTTCCGGTGAAGTCGCCAGACACACCGAAGTCCGCGCACCGCTCGCCGCCGAGTCCCCCTGCATGCTGAAAGCCGCATGTAACAGCTTGGTGCCGACCACGCCCGGATGCAGGCTGTTCGACGTGAGCCAGGGCGCGCGCCGCGCCAGTTCGTTCGCAAACAGCATGTTGGCCAGCTTGGAATCGGCATAAGCCTGGTAGCCGTCGAATTTTTTCCCGCCGCCCATGTCGTCAAGCGAGATATGCCCGTTCTTGTGCACCATCGAACTGACCGTGACCACGCGCGGTGCTTCCGACTTCCTCAGCAGCGGCAACAAAAGGTTGGTGAGCAGGAAATGCGCAAGATGATTCACCGCCAGCGTCATCTCGAAACCGTCGCGCGAGGTCTTGCGTTCGGTCATGTAAACCCCGGCATTGTTGATCAGAACATCCAGCCGCGGCAGGTGCGCGGACAGGTCCTGCGCCATCCGCGCCACGGCGGCCAGGTCGCCCAGATCGGCACAGGCTGTCTCCAATGGCGCATTGGGTGCAACGGCATGCACGGCATCCATGGCACTCCTCGCCTTCTTCTGGTTGCGCCCATGCAGCACCAGTTCATGTCCCTGCCGCGCCAGCGCCTTTGCGGTTTCCAGGCCGATGCCGTCGGTCGCTCCGGTGATGAGTATCGTCTTCATGCTCAATTGATGATCTCGAAATTGGTGTAATCGCCATCCGTCGGATCGATATCGACTCGGTCCACCTGCGCCAGTTGCGGGCCGCGCTGCGCCCAGCTCACGATCGCGTCGACCGCGCCGGGATCGCCGTGCACCACGGCCTCCACCGTCCCGTTGCTGCGGTTGCGCACCCAACCGAAGATCGCCAGACGCTCCGCCTCGTGTTGCATCGACTGGCGGAAAAACACGCCCTGCACGCGGCCATGGATCACAAGGTGCAATGTTTTCGAGTTGGAAGAAGACGGGTTGGCCATATCGGTGCTCCTGCAATTGGGTCATCCTAGCAGCCGGCGCAGGGAATTCAAACAGCATCGGAATCATGTATTGATAATCCCGCCCTGCAGGCGCATGCTTTGAATTCGTCAACGATGGCTTCCCGAGGAGCACATCATGAACAAGGTTATTGCGCTGCTGTTGTCCGGCCTGTTCTTGATCGCCGGGACGTGTCTGGCTGCATCTGCACCTGTGGTGGTCGTGCTCAACGTGGACGGCGCCATCAGTCCCGGCACTGCCGACTATGTCGTGCGCGGACTCAAATCTGCCGCAGCGGAATCGGCCCGGTTGGTCGTACTGAAGATGGACACGCCGGGCGGCTTGGATACGTCCATGCGCCAGATCATCAAGCAGATCATCGCTTCGCCGGTTCCCGTTGTTGCGTTTGTCGCGCCCGACGGCGCGAGGGCAGCAAGTGCCGGAACCTACATCCTCTATGCCAGCCATATCGCCGCGATGGCGCCCGCCACCAACCTGGGCGCGGCCACGCCCGTCATGATAGGCATCGGCGGGCTGCCGGGGTCGGGCGATCAGGCGCAAAAGGATGACAAGGCGAAACCTGCGTCGGGTGTCGCAGCCGCACCGCTTTCCGCCATGGAACACAAACTGGTCAATGATGCTTCCGCCTACATCCGCAGCCTGGCGCAGATGCGCGGCCGCAACGTCGAGTGGGCGGAACAGGCGGTGCGGCAAGCCGTGAGCCTGACCGCCGCGGAAGCGCTGAAGCTCAAAGTCATCGACGTGATCGCAGACGACGTGCCCGACTTGCTGCGCAAACTGGACGGACACAAAGTGAAGGTGCTGAACGAAGAGCGCACGCTGAACGTGACCGGAGCCGCCATCGTCACGCTGGAGCCGGACTGGCGGAACCGCGTGCTGTCTGCCATCGCGGATCCGAGCCTTGCTTATTTGCTGATGCTCGCTGGCGTCCTCGGGATCTTTTTCGAATTCTCCAATCCGGGTTTCATCCTGCCGGGCGTGATCGGCGCCATCTCGCTGCTGCTCGCGCTGTTCGCATTCCAGGTGCTGCCGGTCAACTACGTCGGGCTGGTGCTCATCCTGCTCGGTATCGCCTTCATGACGGCCGAAGCGTTCGTGCCCAGCTTCGGGATACTCGGTATCGGCGGCATCGCCTCATTCGTGTTCGGCTCCGTGATGCTGATCGATACCGATGTTTCGGGATACGGCGTTCCGTGGTCAGTGATCTTGCCGGTGGCATTCGCCAGCGCACTGTTCATCTTCTTTGCAGTCGGCATGGCGCTCAAGGCGCGTAACCGGCCTGTCGTGAGCGGCCGGGAGGAATTGATCGGAGGTATCGGCGTAGTGCTGGAAGACTTCGACGGCAAGGACGGCTGGGCGCGGGTGCACGGAGAACGCTGGCGCATCGCAAGCAAGCAGCCCTTGAGCCAAGGACAACGCGTCAGGGTCGTGCAGATGAACGGACTGATCCTGGAGGTGGAACCGGAAAGACAGGCATGAATGATCGAGTAAACACCGAACGAGTCCCCTCTCTCGAAGGGAGAGGGAGAAAGGCAGATTTAATCATTTTGTTTCTGATGCTTTGATAAGGAGAATGACATGGACCTGAATTTGAGTTTCGGCGTTGTTGTGTTGCTGATCGCGTTATTGGCGTTCTCAAGCCTGAAGATCTTTCGCGAATATGAGCGCGGTGTCGTCTTCATGCTGGGGCGTTTCTGGAAGGTCAAGGGACCGGGGCTGATCGTGATCATTCCCGGCATCCAGCAAGTGGTCAGGGTCGATCTCCGGACGATCGTGCTCGAAGTGCCGACCCAGGATGTGATCTCGCGCGACAACGTGTCGGTGAAAGTCAGCGCGGTGGTGTATCTGCGCGTCGTAGACCCCCAGCGGGCGATCATCCAGGTCGAGAACTACCTCAATGCCACCAGCCAACTGGCGCAGACCATGTTGCGCTCTGTACTGGGCAAGCACCAGCTGGACGACATGCTGGCGGAGCGGGAGAAGCTGAACAAGGACATACAGGAAGCGCTGGATGCGCAGACCGATTCATGGGGGATCAAGGTCGCCAACGTCGAGATCAAGCAGGTCGACCTGACCGAATCCATGATACGGGCCATCGCCAGGCAGGCCGAAGCGGAACGCGAACGGCGTGCGAAAGTCATCCATGCCGAGGGCGAATTGCAGGCTTCGGAGAAGTTGTATCAGGCTGCCAAGATACTGGCGCAGGAACCGCAGGCAATCCAGTTGCGTTACCTGGAAACCCTGACGGTGATCGGCGCAGACAAGAACACGACCATCGTATTCCCGCTGCCGATGGATCTGGTGACCCCGTTCCTGAACAAGGAAAAACTGAAATAAGGCGGTGGGGCGCCCAAGCCTGTGCTATTGCCTGAACAGGTTCGCCTTGGGCAGCCAGAGCTTGCTTTCCTGGTCTTCCTCCGCGGCGACATAGATGCTGCTGCTGTCGGCCGGGCTGTAAAGCACAACCGCTTTCACGTCCCGTCTCCCTTTGTAGCATTTTGAAATGGCTTCTTCAAATGACGAGACGCCCGCTTTCGCCCTGTATTTATCCAGCAGCAATTTATCGTCACCCTCGGCTGCGGGCTCGCCGGTCTTGCCGGATATCGTCGGAGCGACCTCCGCATACCGTGCCTGCTTGAACATCACGCCCAGCACAAGATTTGCATACTCGGAAAGTTCGCTGCTCTTGCACAGGTAGAACGGTTCCTGTTGCGTCGAGTAGGTGACCGCTTTCGTTCCTGCCGGACATTCGGAATCCCGGCAACTTGGCGAGATGGGTGAGACTGCCGCACTGGAGCCGGACGCCTGATCCGGGTTGGCCCCGTCATGCACAGCATTTTTTGACGACCACAGGTACACAAGAACCAGCAACAAAAGCAGAACGAGGAATCCGATTCCCGCGTACCTGAAACTCCCCTGCCCGGGACTCGCCTCTTCCTGCGTTGCACGGGGGTCTGCCTCGCCGCAATACGGGCAGGACCCGGCATTCGAGTCGATGATCTTCTTGCATCTTTTGCAGGTTATCAATGCCATCACAATCACCCGGAGCAAACGGGTCCGAAATCCATCAGCAAAGTCTGTACACGGCTTTATAGCAAAACTTAAAGTCGCCGGTTTGAATAAATGCACGGATGGCATTGTTCAAATTTCTGTATCGGGCACAGGCCCGGTTGCCCACACAGGGGAAAAAGGAAGTCCGGTCCCGGCCAATGTTAAAACACCGTTAAGGCGGATCAAAAAGTGCCGGTTTGTTGCGTAACATTTGGGCAAACGTGTCAACATTACTTCCCCTGAAAGCGTTTTGTGATTTGTCCTCGAGGGGAAAGTTGGCAGCGGGGCGCAGAAATTACCGAATGTGCTACATCCTGCATCGCGTGAGTTTGAAAATAGATAAAACTAATTACGAACATGGAGGAACAATGAAATCTATCACCGCAAGCCTGGCAGCAACCGCAGCAATCATGGTCTCGGGCAATACGCTCGCAGTGGATATGCCGCCGCTGGCAAAAGAACTCAATTGCGTTGCCTGCCACGCGATCGACCACAAGGTAGTCGGCCCGGCATGGCGCGACGTGGCCAACAGGTACACGGGCAAGGGCGTCACCACCTATACCTACAGGGGCAAAGAGTATCCCCTGATCGAAGGCCTGGTGATGAAAGTATCCAAGGGCGGTTCCGGCAACTGGGGTTCCATGCCCATGCCCGCGAATGACCTGGCCGGCGCCAAGAGAGCCAAGATCGAGGAGCTGGTAAGGTTCGAGCAAAGCCTGGCCACCAAGCCATAAGCTTCGATGCGCGATGCCATGAGGAAAGCCGGCTGATCGCCGGCTTTCCCGTTTCCGGTGCACCATTGCGGTGCCGTACGCAAGCGGGTTTGGCGTGTGCCTGACTCGGCAAATCGAGACTAGGGACATCTCCCTGCCCGCAGTCCGGTAAAATGCGCCCGGCGGCAACCCTACACATGCAATGAACCATCGATCGAACAATGGCTACCTATAACGAAGCAAGTTTCAAAGTCTTACGCGGTCTCGAGCCGGTGCGGCAGCGTCCCGGCATGTACACCAACCTGGAATCCCCCAACCACATCATCGCCGAAGTCGTGGACAACGCCTGCGACGAAGCGCTCGCCGGTTATGCCAGGAACATCTTCGTCACCGCGCACGCCGACGGTTCCGTGTCCGTGCAGGACGACGGCCGCGGCATCCCGGTCGGCATCCACAAGGAAGAAGGCCGGTCGGTCGTCGAGGTCGCCTTCACCGTGCTGCACTCCGGCGGCAAGTTCGACAAGGAAAAGGGCGGCGCCTACCAGTTCGCGGGCGGTCTGCATGGCGTCGGCGTGGCCGTGACCAACGCGTTGTCCAGGAAAGTCGAAGTCACCGTGTACCGCGAAGGCGGCCAGCACGAGCTGCGCTTCGTCGACGGCGTCGCCGAGAAGCCGCTGGCCAAGGCGGCGAGCTGCCCCAAGAACCAGACCGGCACCATGGTGCGCGCCTGGCCCAACCCCAAATATTTCGACAGCCCCAACGTCAACCTCGCGCAGCTCGAACTCTCGCTGCGCTCGAAGGCCGTGCTGCTGCCCGGTGTCACCATCACGCTGAACCTGGAAAAGAGCGGCGAGACCAAGTCGTGGACCTACCCGGACGGCCTGCGCGGCTACCTCGCCGAAGCCTTGTCCGAATTCGAACTCGCCACGCCCATCCTGTTGCAGGAGAAATTCGCGCGCAAGGGCGACACCACCGGCTTTGCCGAAGGCGAAGGCGCGACCTGGGCGCTGACCTGGAGCGCCGAAGGCAACGTGGTGCGCGAGTCCTACGTCAACCTGATCCCCACGCCCTCCGGCGGCACGCATGAAGCCGGCCTGCGCGACGGCGTGTTCAATTCGGTGAAATCGTTCGCCGAGATCCACAGCCTGTTGCCCAAAGGCGTGAAGCTGGTGCCGGAAGACGTGTTCTCGCGCCTCTCCTTCGTGCTCTCGGCCAAGGTGCTCGACCCGCAGTTCCAGGGGCAGACCAAGGAAAAACTCGTGTCGCGCGACGCGCTGCGGCTGGTCTCATCCATGATCAAGGACCCGCTCGACCTGTGGCTGAACGAGCACCTGGAACCGGCGAAAAAGATCGTCGAGCTGGCGATCCAGCAGGCGCAGGCGCGTTTGCGCTCCGCGCAGAAAGTGGAAAAGAAAAAAGGCTCCAGCGTAGCCGTGCTGCCGGGCAAGCTCACCGATTGCAGCTCCAGCGATGCCTCGCGCACCGAACTGTTTCTGGTCGAGGGTGACTCCGCGGGCGGTTCCGCCAAGCAGGGCCGCGACAAGGAATTCCAGGCCGTGCTGCCCTTGCGCGGCAAGGTGCTGAACACTTTTGAAGTCGAGAAGGACCGCCTGTTCGCCAACAACGAGATACACGACATCGCCGTCGCCATCGGCGTCGATCCGCATGCGCCGACCGATACCGTCGACCTTTCCGGCCTGCGCTACAACGCCATCCTGATCATGGCCGATGCCGACGTGGACGGTTCGCACATCTCCACGCTGCTGCTGACTTTGTTCTACCGCCATTTCTACCGCGTGGTGGAAGCAGGCAAGATCTACATCGCGCAACCGCCGCTGTTCCGCATCGACGTGCCCGCGCACGGCAAAAAACAGGCGAGCAAGATCTACGCGCTGAACGAGGCCGAGCTGACCGGCACCCTGGACAAGCTGCGCAAGGAAAAAGTGCGCGAAGGCAGCTGGTCCATCTCGCGCTTCAAAGGCCTGGGCGAGATGAGCCCCGAGCAGTTGTGGGACACCACACTGAATCCGGATACCAGACGGGCGCTGTGCGTGAAGGCGGATGCCGCTTCGTACAAGGCGACGATGGGGATATTCAACATGCTGATGGGCAAGCAGGAAGCGTCGACCCGCAGGGCGTGGCTGGAGTATCACGGGAATGAGGTTGAGGTGGATATTTGATACAAGCCCCTCGCGCTTTGCATCCCTCGCCCGCGCGCGGGAGAGGGACCGAGGGTGAGGGATGGTGATCGAAGAGCTGCTCTTCAAACATAACAATATGTTGAGCACAGACCCTCATCCCCAGCCCTTACACCGGCAGGAGGTACGCCGGTGGGTACCCCGCTGCTATGCAGCGACCCTTCCGCAGTCCCGCCTGCGGGCGAAGGGAGAAAACAGATAAGCGGCACTAACCAATATTTACGGCAAGAACAAAAGAATGACAACGAACGAAAACGAACCACAAGACACACCAGAAATCGAAGCCCCCGCCCCCGCTGAATCCAGCTCAGGTGGCAAGCGCGAATTCGCCCCGCTCGCCAAGCTCCCCGACAGCGACGAAGTGCTCATCGCCGACTACGCCGAGCGCGCCTATCTCGAATACGCCGTCTCCGTGGTCAAAGGCCGCGCCTTGCCCGAAGTCTGCGACGGACAAAAGCCCGTGCAGCGCCGTATCCTCTACTCGATGCGCCAGATGGGACTGACGCATGGCAACAAGCATGTGAAGTCGGCGCGGGTGGTGGGTGATGTGCTGGGTAAGTACCATCCGCATGGCGACTCTTCCGCGTATGAAGCGATGGTGCGGCTGGCGCAGGATTTTGCGATGCGCTATCCGCTGGTGGATGGCCAAGGCAACTTTGGTTCGCGCGACGGCGACAACGCGGCGGCGATGCGTTACACCGAGGCGCGGCTCACGCCGATCGCCGATCTGCTGCTGTCCGAGCTGGACATGGGCACGGTGGATTTCATTCCCAATTATGACGGCGCATTCCAGGAACCGGCGATGCTGCCTGCGCGCCTGCCGATGGTGTTGCTCAACGGCGCATCCGGCATTGCGGTGGGCATGGCGACCGAGATTCCTTCGCATAATCTGAAGGAAGTCGCCAAGGCCGCAGTCATGCTGGCGAAGAACCCAAATATCAAGGACGACAAGCTGCTGTCTTACGTCAGCGGGCCGGACTTCCCCGGCGGGGGACAGATCATTTCTTCCGATGCGGACATCCGCGATGCCTACACCACGGGACGCGGTTCGCTGAAGATGCGCGCACGCTGGACCATAGAACAATTGGCACGCGGCCAGTGGCAGGTGGTGGTGAGCGAATTCCCGCACGGCGTCTCGGCACAGAAGGTGCTGGAGGAGATCGACGAGCTGACCAACCCCAAGGTCAAGGCCAACAAGAAATCACTCACGCCGGAACAGACGCAGAACAAGCAGCTCATCCTCTCGGTGCTGGATGCGGTGGCCGACGAATCGGACAAATCGCAAAAGATCCGTCTGGTATTGCAGCCCAAGTCATCGAAGCAGAGTCCGGACGACATGATGGCGGTGCTGCTCACCCACACCAGCCTGCAGAACTCCGTGTCGGTCAACCTCACCATGATCGGCCTGGACGGACGCCCGCAGCAGAAGTCGCTGGCGCAGGTGTTGCGCGAGTGGGTCGAGTTCCGTTTGCGCACCGTCACGCGGCGTTGCGAGTATCGATTGGGCCAGGTCAACGACCGCCTGCACATCCTCGCCGGGCGCATGATCGTTTACCTGAACATCGACGAAGTGATCGCGCTGATCCGCGGCTCGGATGCGCCCAAGGAAGATCTGATGGCGCGCTTTGAATTGTCCGAGCGGCAGGCCGAAGACATCCTGGAGATCCGCCTGCGCCAATTGGCGCGCCTGGAAGGCATCAAGATCGAGAAAGAGATCAAGGCGCTGGAAACCGAACGCAAAGAACTGAAGAAGATCCTTTCCAGCGAAGATGCGCTGCGCGAACTGGTGGTGAGCGAGATCGAAGCCGATGCCAAGACCTATGGCGACGAGCGCCGCACGCTGATCGAAGAAGCGCAGGTGACCAAGGTGACCGCGCAAGTGAGCGACGAACCCGTGACGGTGTTCATCTCGCAACGCTTCTGGGTGCGCACGCGCCAGGGACACGGCATCGACGCCAGCAGCATCGCCTTCAAGGACGGCGACAGCATCGCCGCCACCTATGAGGTGCGCACCACGGACCACTGCATCGTCATCTGCAGCAACGGCCGCGTGTGCAGCATCCCCGTCTCTGCGCTGCCCTCCGGCCGCGGCGACGGCGCACCGCTGGCCACCTTCATCGAACTTGCCCCCGGCGCGAAGATCGCGCACGCCTTCTGCGGCAAGACCGAAACCCCCGTGCTGATTTCCACCAGCGCCGGTTACGGCTTCCCCTGCTTCATCGGCGACATGGTGGGCCGCAACAAGGCGGGCAAACAGTTCATCAGCGTGAAAGAAGACACTATCTTGCCGCCGGTCATCGTCACACCGACGCAAAACTCACTGGTCGCCGTGGTAAGCAAACAGAACCGGTTGCTGGTGTTCATGCTCTCGGAACTGAAGCTGCTGCAAGGCGGCGGCAAAGGCATGATGCTGATCGACCTGAAAGAAGGCGACGAGTTGACGGCTTGCACGGTTGTGAATCAACCGGCGGTGACGCTGTGCGGCACGGCGGGTAGCAAGGTGCAGCAGTTGAAGATTGGCGGGAAGGAACTGCAGACGTACTTTGGGGCGAGGGCCAGGGCCGGGAAGGTGGTGGAGACTAGGTTGAAGGGGTTGAGGTTTGAGTAATACACGCTTCATGAATCTTCAAGCTACCATTTACAACTTCTGAAAGAAGGTTTACTCGCATCAGTCGGATTGATGTGTAACCGTCCCTATAATAGTTGCTAGGGACGGTTACACGGTTAACTAAATAGCTTTAGTTGAACCGGCCACGACCGAAAATGCTGGCAAACATGTTCCAGACGTCCAAAACGGAAACGCTGGTATGCCCGCACAAATACGGTCTTGGTTTTATAGAATGAATAATTCATTACTATCTCCAAGCCTTGATTGGAGGGCGTTTGGTTTGACTTTGACGTGTTACAAGCGTAGATTTCAGCCTGTCTTTCTAGACAAGTCAAAGGCTGCTAGGGATGCCCTTAGCACCTAGACGGGTTGAAATTCATTGGCCTAATAAGGTCAAATGGGTTTTAGCCATTTTTGAGCCCTCCGTGACCGCGTACCATTGCGGACTATGGTTCCTCTGCAGGAAAGGGTTGATGTACAAGAAACGCCAATTGGGTGCAACCAATTGGCGTTTCGCTTTCTTAGCTATGCTTGCCCTCATCATTTGTCGGGTAAAGAAATTGGATCGTATGCGTAAAGGCGGTTAGGAATCTCGTTTGTTCGGCAACTGTCCATGACGCTCCTTGTGAAGGAAGTTTTCGTAGCAATCCTATAATTGCCGTATCAACGCCACTCGCCCCGCCATCTCCTACCACAACTGGAGATCTATTTTTTTCTTGCGTAACAGTATCAACCTTAGACTGATCATTGTCCTGACTATTGGGCTGTGTAATAGGCCGCGCGTGTATTTGTGTGACGGTAGGCTTAATCAATTTTGATCTATCGCCGGTAGTCGAAAAAAATCCAGCCTGCTCCGCTGAATTCAGAAACACACGAACAGCTTGGGCGCTTCGATCGGGAAGAATTTTGTATTGGTGTAGAAACAAATTCTTAATTCCAACTTCTGCAGGAAGCTGAGAACCTCGAAAATGCTCATAGGCTTTAGCGAACAGCGGGACACCAAGAAAAGCTTCCACCCTAGCGGATACGGCATCCTCTGGCATTACGGGAGAAAGGATCGACTTGGCACGTTCAGTGACTGAGAAAGTGCTATCAGTGCTTTCTACAAACCCAAAATGCTTTGAGGCTGCTGATATGCGGGTCATGTATGTTCCGCTATTTGTAGACTTATACCCCAGCCAATGTGCAAGCTGCTCAGGACTCGAAGTCCCCCCACCTTGAGTCATAATAACTTGGGCGACTGCCAATGAAGCTGCGAGATCAAAATAAGGCGAAGTAATCCCTGAGCGCCTGATGTCGCCATCCTTTGTTTCTTTTACTGTCTTTATCTCTGCCATTTTTCACCTCTGCGCGGTCGCATTACCATTCACAATTTCGAGCATGGTAATGCGTACTTCTATATATTTCAAGAGAAATATACCGCCAGTTACTATTCGCAGTTATAATAATATTTATATTGATATAATTCAACACGATAGAGTATATAAACAATTACCAGTTCCAGTTAATCTCTAAATTTTACCGGTACCAGAATCGATTGGGTCACAGAATCGATGCAATTAAAAAAACAATCGAAAACAATCGGGGACAGACTGAGCTAGCCCGCCTTTCCCAGACAGTTCAATTCAGCACCACACAGTTGGCCTCTTCAAGCTAAAGCTAAAGGGGCCAGGCTCGGAATATTCTTAGCAACTAAATCCGTCAGCTTCTTTTAAAGTCCCGCATAGCCTGCCTCTTGCTGGCTGCGCAGGGCAAGGATGAAGACGGTGTCGACTTCGATGACGTAACGGTATAGAGCCACATAGCCGTGCGAGTGATGCCCGATCACCAGTTCTCGCTTGTCGTTATTTGCGGGGCGACCAATCATGGGGTTGTACTCAAGCACGTTGAACGCCTCGATGATCTCCCGAATGCGCAAAGCCGGATTCTCGACCTGATATTGGGCAAGGTGATCGAGGATGCGATCAAAATCATCCCCTACTTCCGGCGCCAGTTCGATGCGCGACATTTTAAGGGAGCCTCTTAAAATTCAAAGTTCTAAGCAAGACAAGGCGCGAGCAAAAAATTGCGACGCGGCATATGTGTGATATGTAAGGAGTAATTTTTTGTGAGCAACGCAGTATTGCGACGAAATTTGGATTTTTAGAGGTTCCCTTCAGCGTGCCAGTTTGCGAGCAACCGGGCGTTTTACTTCTTTACCGGCAAGACGCTCTTCCAGATAGCCGCGCATTTCTTGCCAGGGAATCGTCTTTCCGGTGGCAACTATATGTGCATAACGATCTTCAGCTTCTGCATCGAAAGCGGCACGTTTATCTTCCTGCTCGGCCTTTTCCGCAATGGCATCAAGAATGAATCCGTGAGTTGTTGTGCCGGCGCGTTTCGCAGCCGCTGCAACACGAGCTTTCAGTTTTTCCGGCATGCGTATGGTGGTTGTGCTCATGGCAGTCTCCAAGGATTGATGGAACGCGCTCACTGTAGCACAATGGTGCTACATCCAACAAATAGCGAATCGCGCCACTACAGCGCAAATCGATGGGGTCAGACTCCATTGATACGCATTGATACGGAATCTGAATGTGCAAAACAAGAAGCCCGGCATCGCCGGGCTTCTTGTTTGCTGCACACTACGCTGGCAGTCCAACCTTCCCTTCAAAGCATCATGCCGGCGGATACCTCGATGCGCTGGCCGTTTATCCAGTGTGTGCCATCCGACAACAGCGCTGCGACCACACCGCCCACGTCATCAGGCAGGCCGACCCGGCCTAGTGCAGTGGCGCCTGCGATATGCGCGTTTGTCTTTGAGTCGTCGCGCACGACACCGTCACCGAAGTCTGTTTCGATGGCGCAAGGTGCGATGGTGTTGACGACGATACCGCGTGCACCCAGTTCTTTGGCCATGTAGCGGGTGAGCACTTCGATGCCTGCCTTCATCGCGGCATAGGCGGCATAGCCCGGGAAGGTAAAACGGGTGAGGCCGGAGGAGGTGTTAACGATGCGCCCGCCATCCCGGATCAAGGGCAGCAGCTTCTGCGTCAGAAGGGAATCAAACGGGTCAGCATCGGAATATGTGCAGATACCAACTTCGTCAGCTTTCTTTCATGCCCCCGCCCCACATTTGCTAGAATCCCAGCAACAATTCCGTAAGGAGCAACATGATGAACATCGCAAATATGACTCGCACTGAGAAGCTCAGCATGATGGAAGCTTTGTGGGACGACCTGTCGCGCGACCCAGCAGGAATTGCATCACCGGAATGGCACGAACAGGCACTTAATGAAGCCGAACGCGCGGTCGCCGATAACCAGGCTGGCTTTGTTTCCTGGGACGCCGCCAAGAAGACCCTGCGCAACAATAACTCATGAAGATCGAGATTCTGAGTATCGCGATGAGCGATATTCAGTTTGGTCAGCAGTTTTATGAACAGCAGCAGGAAGGGCTGGGCGCTTACTTTCTGGATTCACTGTTTTCTGACATCGAAGCTCTGTTGCTTTATGCAGGTATTCACCAACAGTTTTTCGGTTACTACCGCGCGCTTTCGAAACGATTTCCCTACGCAATTTACTACCGGGTGAATGGGCAAACCATTCAAGTGTGGCGCATACTGGATTGCCGTCAAAGGCCCTCACGCATTGTGAGCGCATTGAAAGCAAACTAAACGTTTTTCGCGTCACGCTACGCCATCAATCCCATCTTCACTCACAGCATCATGCCACCGGATACCTCGATGCGCTGGCCGTTTATCCAGTGTGTGCCTTCCAACAACAGCGCAGCGACCGCACCGCCCACGTCATCAGGCAGGCCGACCCGGCCTAGTGCAGTGGCGCCTGCGATATGCGCGTTTGTCTTTGAGTCGTCGCGCACGACACCGCCACCGAAGTCTGTTTCGATGGCGCAAGGTGCGATGGTGTTGACGACGATGCCGCGTGCACCCAGTTCTTTAACTAAAGGGGCCAGGCTCGAAATACTCTCAGCAAGCAACTAACTTTGCGGTTCGTTTTTCCGCCACCCCCTGCACCACAATGATTGTGGCAAGCATATCCGCAAATCGCGTGCGATTATTCATTTAATTCGTTTATTTCGTTTATTGCGTTTACGACAACCCTGCGTTACCATGCGCATGTGCATATAGCTATGCATGGTCGTTGAGGAGCGGCCTCACTCATATATAAAACTCGGGAGAAGGATGATGAGCAACAAGGCGCAAGGAAGTTTGCCTTTATTGCCAAGCGCAGTGGACATTGAATTAGCCAAAGAAAGTAGCCGTGCACTTTCTATGATCTTGGCAACCAAGGAAGAGGTTCAAAAAGTAACGATTCAAAGTGATGGAGAAAAGACGAAGGTTGAATTGCCGATGTCTGCATTTCGATTGTTCATTGATATTCTGGCTAATCTGTCACAAGGAAATGCAGTGCAGGTGGTTCCGGTGCATGCTGAAATCACTACACAGGAAGCAGCTGACCTGCTAATGGTTTCGCGGCCGTATTTCATCAAGCTGCTTGATGAAAACAAGATTCCATATCGAAAGGTTGGAACGCATCGGAGAATCCGATATAGCGATTTGTTGGACTTTAAAAACAATGAAGAGCAATTAAGAGAAGCCGCACTTGATGAACTTGCCGCACAAGCACAGAAACTAGGAATGGGTTATTAATGAGCAGTTTCACAGTCGTGTATGACGCAAACGTTTTATATCCGGCACCCTTGCGGGATTTGCTGGTGCGTCTTGCAATGACTGGGTTATTCCGTGCTCGCTGGTCTGATCACATCCATGAAGAGTGGATGCGAAATGTACTAAAGAACCGGCCAGACCTTACTCATGCTCAACTTGAGAGAACCAGGCAACTCATGGACAGTAACTGCCATGACTGTCTTGTTACCGGTTACGAGGCGCTTATTGAACATCTCAGGTTACCAGATGAGGGTGATCGCCATGTATTGGCCGCAGCCATTCGATGTGGAGCTGACGCAATCATTACTTGCAATCTTAAAGACTTCCCCAATGAGGTACTGTCGCAGCATGGGATAGAAGCAATTCACCCGGATGACTTTGTAGTAAATAACTTCGATCTCAATGGGGCAAGGGTGTTAGAGGCTGTTCGCAAGCATCGTGCTTCCTTGAAAAATCCCGCAATGGATGTTGATACATTTCTTGATACCCTGTTAAAGCAGGGCTTGCCGCAGTCTGTAGAAATATTGAAAAACTATAAGGTGGCAATTTAGCGGTTAGCTCCGAGCCAGAGAAACGATTGGAGTCAGCCACGTTTTCCTATTGCGCAGGCAACTATTCAAATTTGAGGAGAATTCTTGATGAGCATTGCAATTGAGAATCTTGAATCAGCCCAACAGCGGGCGATGGCCGGCAGGCCTAAGGTCAGCGGTTTTCCTTACTTGGCCGAAACGCTTCGGCGTGCGGGCGTAACACGAAACATCTGGTCATTGCCTTCGTGCCAAAGCCTGTATCTGACCGAGAAAGGCCCTGTCGTTGTTCAAGGATCACCTCTGGTTACCGGCATGGCCGACGTGCCTCCATTCAGCCGCGAAGCTCTCATCACTGCTTTGCGTACCGATCAGGCTGGGAACAGCACGTTTCCCGAGTTCCTGATGGCGACATGGAGAGCCGGTGTCGTTAAATACGATGTGGACTTCGCAGCGCGAACCTGCACTTATTATGGCGTTGGCGAAGAAAAATACCTTGAATCGTATCCTGCGGTTGAGGTATGAACTGAGAAAAAGCCCGGCGATGCCGGGCTTTTTGTTTTACGCTACGCTGGCAATCCAACCTTCCCTTCAAAGCGTCATGCCACCGGATACCTCGATGCCCGTCTTCATCGCGGCATAGGCGGCAGAGCGAAACGAGTGATGCAGGTGAAAATTCTCCCTGCGCCGCGCCAATCAGTGCAGGTGTGGTTTTTCGCCGCAGATGACCAGCGCCGACCAGTGGAGCCTTGCCTGTCCGTCGTTTGAGGTTTGCTGCACAAGTTCGTGCACCGTGCGCCGGATCTTCTCGCGCGTTGCTTCGTCTGCCTTGGCCAACCCGGCGACGACCGGGGCAGCGACCGAGGTCATGAAGTTCCAGTACTGATCCGGAGACTCGAACAGCAGATCCCCCGCGACTTCTGTTTCGGCGACGTTTTCGAGACCCACTTCGCGGTATGCGTCGGTCATGAGGCCCGGTGTCGCGCACCTGAACAGTCCCGGTGCGTCGCGCAGTGTGGGCGGCATCTCCACATTGGCGGCGATGGCGCCCATGATGGTGGTAGCCCATGAATTCTTCTCGGGGGCGCCCCAAACTGCCGTGCAAATATGTGCTCCCGTGCGGGACACGCGCACCATTTCTCTGAGTCCGAGGTTTATGTCGGGAAAGAACATGAACCCGAAGCGGCACATGACGGCGTCAAAACTTTGATCCGCGAAAGGCAATTCACAGGCATCGCATTGCCTGGTAGCAACGTTGGCAAGCCCGCGATGCGCGGCATTTTCGTTGGCGACTTCGAGCATGCGTTCGGAGAGGTCTGTGAGGGTCACCTTTCCCCTGGGTGTGAGCTTTGCGGCAGACAATCCCGGTTCACCTGTGCCCGCAGCTATGTCGAGCACCTGGGACGTGTCCCGTAGTTTGGCGCTGCGAATGAGTTGCTCCCCGATCGGGGCCATCCAGTCCACCACGAACTTGTCCCACTGTTTCCAACCGGCGGAAAATCGGTCCCAGGTCTGGCGTTGCTGATCCCTGATTTGAATTAATTGTTGATTCATGATCATCTCCTTCACTAAAGGGGTCTGAATCGCACTGCTATCCCGCATTCAAATCCCAACACGATTTAAGTTCGTCGACTCACATCAGAATGCGCAAGTAAGCATGGCACCTCTCCCCCATTTTGAAAAGACGGACCGTTGCCAACTACTGTCGTTTTTGCTCGGACCGAGCCGATGCGCGGTAGTTCACGTTATTGCGCTACTGAGAATAGGGGGATTTAGGAATCAAAGGGGTCGGAACCGTTATTCCGGCGAAGGCCGGAATCCAGTTGATTATCAAAACCCCACGCAGTGGGACAGCGCACCAGCTATGACTCTGTCCGCTGCGCGGAAATTTAGATCAAGCTGGATTCCGGCCTGATCGAAGGTCAGCCTGTCCTGAGTTTATCGAAGGGCCGGAATGACGAGGGAACACGTTTCGTGTGTTGTCGCCAACTATGGAAACCTCAATTAAGACAGGGTGTATCTGGCGGGTCAGCGTAGTGATATTCCCGGTACGGCCTGCTGCCAAAGCTGACGTTTGCGAGAGTGGTATTGTTGACAGTGACGGTCGGCCATATAACAATCATTTCCCGATTCGGCTCCCGCCGTCCCGTCCGACGACGGGATGCCCCTCGAGATTTGACGAGGAGGTCATCATGCTTGATATCAACCACATTCTTAATGAACAGGCGAACGGCCGCTTTGACCCTGAAGGCCATATGTACGACCTTGAACATTGGTCTCCGCTCATCGCCAAGCAACTGGCGATTGACGAGGGGATCGGGGAGCTCACCGAGGCGCATTGGCACGTGATCCATGCGCTGCGCAACTTGTATCTGGAGCAGGGACGTTCGGAAAATACGCGCATCGTCATGCAAATGCTGGCGCAGGATTTTGTGGACGAAGGCGGGCGTCGCTACCTTTACGAGCTGTTCCCGAAAGGCCCTGTCAGCCAAGGGTCGCGTCTGGCGGGCGTGCCCGCCCCTCCCTATGCGAGCGATCCCTCGTTCGGCTGGGCCGGCTGAGGATGCCACGCAGTTTTGTTGTGCTGTCGCAGTTTCTCATCAACGCAAGGAGAAGATCATGAACACTGCAGATATGTTGATCTATGTGCATCCCACGCTGGATGCGCAAAGCAGGAGCGCTCTGGAAAGAACTGTGGAGGGGCGTCTCGGGGTCGATTGCGCGCAATTCGACGCTCATACGCATCACCATGCGATGATGGTCAAGTATGATCCCGATGCAATTCAAGGCATGCAGATATTGAACATGGTACGCAATACCGATCCTGCGGCGACGATGGTGGGGCTTTAGTTTCGGAAAAGAATACGGTTGCCGATTGGATGGTCGAACAAGCGGTCAAACGCCAGTCAATCTTCAACCCGGGTTGCCCCGCAGCACTTCTTGTATTTTCTTCCACTGCCGCAAGGACAAGGTGCATTGCGGCTTATTTTTGGAGCTTCGGTTGCCGAGGGTTTGCCGCTGGCGCCGTCTGCTGCACGGCGTTGCGGCGCCCAGAATTTGTATATCCAGCCGACGCTTGCCGGGATCTGTTTTGAAAGCTCTTCGCGCTGGGCCGGTGTCTTCACCAGTTCTTCTTCTGCCTCGGTGATCTCCGGCGCACCCAGCAGGTAGATCGGTCGCAATGCCACCGGGCCGTGCTTCGATTCAAACATGGCCTGCCAGCTGTTGCGCTGCATGTCGATGCCGGTCATGAATCCGTGCGCCCACATCTCCCCGTCCATGTATTCATGCTCGTCGCCTTCGAAGACCTGCAGATCGAACACGGGTTCGAAATGCTCCGCGTCCTGATGCAGGCTCCAGATGATCGCGTTCATGTGGCGCGTGAGCAGGTCGGTGATCCTTGCTGCCTGGGCAGCGGATTCGAATCTCGGTGCGTCTGCCGCGGTCGGGCCCCACACGCGCGGGAGCCATTCTTCCGGCTTGGGCATGGCCGGACCGCAAGCGAGGGCAGTGAGGAAGCCATCCAGGCAATCCAGCAGCATGACTTCATTGGTCGTGGCGTCGGACATGAGGAAGCTGTCGAGCTCGTCCATTTCTTTTTCGGAGAGCGCGGGGGTGACTTCTTCTTCCTCGAAGGATTCTTGTTTTGGCATGATGCGGTTACTTCCCTTCCTGAACGATCAGGTACCTTGCCTTGAGCGAACGGTAAAGTTCATCGCGGACATTGACGGAATCCAGATCGGCCACTTCCAGCACTTCTACCAGGTGTTCGTTGTCCTCCCGGCCATCCCATATCTTGATGTACGTTCCGGCCTTGTAGCCGTGGTCCTGGCGGAACACGTTCAGCACGTTCTTGCCGACGTATTGCTTGAACAGGTCGTTCCATTCCATATCGCAGTCGTGCAGCAGCGACTCGAACAGCGCCAGGCTGGTGCGCTTGGCCGCGGCCAGGCCCACGAGCAGGTCGAGCTTATCCAGCAAGTTCAATTGCGCGAGCACGTAGGTTTGGTTATCGAACTGAACCGACTTCTGGTGAAGGCTGAGTTCACTCTGCATTTCCATCTTCGCCTGCGCGATATTGCCGAGTTTGCTCTGTATGGATGCAGACAGGATGAAGTGCCAGATATCGACCAGTTCCATGCGCAGTTGCGCCCAGTCGCATTCCTGCTTCTTCCACCATTTCCAGCCGTGGTGCTCGATGGCCTCGACGCCTTCGACCTGGATGGCGCGGTGCCAATTGTTGTTGGCCGCAATCCAGGCGGGGTTCACTTTGCTGTTCATGCCATCCTGCAGTTCGAGCATGGTAATGAGCTGGATTTCTGAAATCGTCATTGTTCTGGCCTTGGGTAAAACAATCATTTTACAGCATGGCACCCCCTTCGATTTCTGCTGAATTCGGCGGCCTGCAGGGTTTTGCATTGACCGGCGTGCCATGGCTGTGGATACTTCAATTCACGCGACCACATTTTCTAAACTTATGACAAGCTTCTGGACGTGGCTCTCCATCATCGGTCTGTCGATGACGCCCAACCTGATACTGGGGCCATCGGCGGCGGTCGGCGTGGGCATCGCGGCACACTACGACCCGTCGGTCCTCCTGCCGGTGGTCGCGGTGGCGGGCTACATCGAGGGGCTCGTCGTCGCCTGGCTCGCCGGCGAGAGCACGCAGATCGGCTTCATCGGCCGGTGGGTTGCGCGGATGCGCACGCCGAGGAGCACGGCGCTGGCCGACAAGTGGGGAGTCTGGGGTGGCCTCACCATAGGCTGCGCCGTGGTCGGCCAGGAGCCTATCCTGGTGGCGCTGCGCTGGCTGGGCGTCGACATGCGCCGGATCTGGTTGCCGCTGGCATTCAGCAACGCGGTCTTCGCCGTCATCTACTACTGGGTCGTATTGTTCGGCTTCGACCAGGTCGCACACTTCTGAGCTCACCCGGCGTTATCGATAAAGCAGATCGGCATCAACTTGCTCGCAGTAAATTTCTCGCCAATTTTTGCGTCCCGTTTCCGGATGTCCGTCTTGCTCGCAAGCCAATAAGCAAGGCCATCTGCACGGCTTTTTCCTGCCGCGCCAATCCGGCGCAAGGAATGTGAGCCAGCCTCGATTTCAACTGAAAATACATGGAAGGGAACCTTGTGGACGTTCCAACATCAGAGTTTCGGCAAATAGCGCCCTTATGCAAATCAACCAGATCAAATCGCAGGAACTAATGTGGATATAACATTCGCCGGTCTCGGACTTCACGTAATCATTGCCGCATTCTTCGCCATACACGCCGTTCGCAACGGGCAACCGATCTATTGGCTGCTCATATTGTTCCTGTTTCCGCTGATGGGCAGCGTGGTTTATTTCTTCGCGATCTTCCTGCCGGGCTTTCGTCTTGATCACCGTGCCATGCGCGCCGTGACCGCAGCAGCCAAAGTACTCAACCCCCAGGGCGAGATGCGTGAAGCACAGGCCGCCTTTGAAGAATTGCCGACGGCACAGAACCAGATACGTCTGGCGGAAGCCCAGTTCGAACTGGGCCTGTATGAAGAGGCAGCAAAGAACTATGAAGCCTGCCTTACAGGGCCATTCTCGACTTCACTGGAGATCAGGTTCGGCGCCGCCCGCGCCTTTGTGGAGTGCCGGCGCTTTGCAGAGGCGATCGTGCATCTTGAGGCGATTCAGGATATCGACCAGGCATTCCGCCGCGAGGCCGTTTCACTGCTGCTCGCCCGTTCATATGCCGGCGTGGGCAGGACTGCCGAGGCGCGTTCCAATTTCGAGTCGGCAGTGGATCGCTATGGAAGCTTTGAGGCCCGCGCGCAGTATGCCATTTGGGCGCTATCCGCAGGGGACACGGCTACCGCTGCAGAGCTTCAGGCCGAGATCGATCAAATGACAAAACGATGGAGTCCGCAAGCACGCGAGTTCAATGCGGCCACCATGCGGCGATTGAGTGTGGCGCTTGGATCGTCGGGGAAGCGTTCGTAAATGAATCAAGGAAATGCAGACAAAGTCCGTTCGCCCTGAGCCTGATGATACTACTAGCCATTTGAACATTCCCATCATCCAGCCCGCCGTTTTTCACCGCCTCTTCACGATCACCAGCGCAATCCCTCCAAGTATCGCCACGGACGCCAGCACCAGACGCAGCGTCACCGCCTCGCCCAGGAACAGCACACCGCCGAGCGCGGCGATGACGGGCACGCTGAGTTGCACGGTGGAGGCGCTGGTGGCCTTGAGTGCAGGCAGCACCGAGTACCAGATGGAGTAGCCGATGCCGGAGGCCAGCGCGCCGGAGGCGACCGCGTAACCGATGCCGGCAGTGTCCAGCGAGACATTATTGATCGTGGCCAGGCTCACCGCCGCAGCCATGGGCACGGCGCGCAGGAAGTTGCCCGCCGTGATGCGCGTGGCATCGCCAGCTCCCTTGCCGCGCAACGAGTAGACGCCCCACGCGACGCCGGACGCCAGCATGAGTACGGAGCCAACGAGTGGCGGCGCGGTGAGGCCCGGCAGCAGCAGGCCGACCAGCCCGACGAACGCGAGCGTCAGTCCGACGATCTGGCGGCCGTGCAGGCGTTCGCCCTTGCTGATGCCGTAGCCGATCATGGTCGCCTGCACTGCGCCGAACAGCAGCAATGCGCCCATCGCCGCAGGCAGGGTGACATAGGCGTTGGAATACAGGATGGCGTAGACGAAGAGCGCCGCCGCGGAACGCCAGCTGCCCTTGCCGGTCTTGTGGCCTCGAAACAGCGTGACGAGCAGCCACATCGTTGCCGCGCCGGAGACAAGGCGGATGGTGGTGAAGCTGGCGGCATCGATGGCGGTGAGCTTGAGCGCCATGCGGCAGAACAGGGAGTTGCCGGCGAAGGCGATCATGGTGATCACGGTGAGGAGGATTATCCTGGTGCGCGACATCGTGTTTATCCTTGGGTTTATCGAGTAGCCGGATTCTATCCGACTCTACTCCGCAGGCGGTTCCGGCATTCACACCAGGAACCAAAGGAGCCCAATTCTGCAGCCGGCTTTATGGGTAACCGAATGGCCCAAAGGATCGGCTTCGCTACTCATTGCAGCATGTAATCCAAGCCGTCGACCTTTACTTGCCCCGCCGCCAGAAAAGTCCCATGAGCGGTTTGACGCTGGTGCCGTGCAGAAGGATGGAGAGCGTGACGACGATCAGTGTCATTTGTATCAGTTGCAGCGACAGCGCTTCCGGCAAGCCGTTTTCAATCGCGTACATCAGGTAATAGAGCGAGCCGATCCCGCGCACGCCGAACCAGCCTGTCATGCCGCGTAGGCGCCACGTGGTGTTCGTGCCTAGCAGGCCGACGACGACGCTGACCGGGCGTGCGATCACGAACAGGAACAGCGCCAACCACACCGCTTCCCAGGTCCAGGAGTTCAGATAAAGCGATCCGCCGATCAATAGCACCAGCATCACTTCCGAGAGTCTCTCCAGGTGTTCCTTGAATACCAGGGACCCTTCGCTGACGGTTTCAGGCGGTTCCAATTCGGCTTGCGCCTTTCCGGCTGCGCGTGCGGACTGCTGGGTTCTGCTTCCGTCGAAGGCGACCTGCGCTGCTTTGGCGAGTTTCGATTCGGTCTGGCGCAGTGCGACGGCGGCAAAGAACACCGCCAGAAATCCCCAGCCGTTGACCAGCGTCGTCAGCCCGTATACGACGCCGATCAGACCCAGGCCGAGGAAATCGTCCATCAGTTCGTGTTTGTGCGGCTTGCTGCGCAGCTTCCAGCCCAGACGCGCGAGCGCCACACCCGCGACAATACCGATGGCGATGCCCGACAGGGTAGCCCATAACACATCCAGCAATAACCAGTTGATACCGTGATCGCCGATGTCATGCAGGCCCAGCATCCCCATCCCCAGCATCACGAACGGGAACGCGCTGCCGTCGTTCATGCCGGCCTCGCAGGTGATGGTGAAGCGCAATTGGTCGTGGTCTCCGGGATGACGGATCTGCACATCGGTTGCCAGCACCGGATCGGTCGGCGCAACGATCGCTCCCAGCAGCACGCCTGCGCCCAATGGCAGATCCAGCACATACCAGGCAAAAGCGGCAACCGCCGCGACGGTGACGGTCATGGATATCGTCGCCAGCAGGATAGGCGCTCGCCAGCGGGCAAAAGTGAACGGCACGGGCATTTTGACGCCGGCAGAGAACAGGGAGATCAATACCGCGACTTCCGTCAACACTTCCAGCAGCGCGGATTCCTTGAGCGGGTTGAAATGAAACAGATTCAGCGCGGTCGGCCCGACCAGCACGCCCACCGCCAGGTAGATGATGGCGGAGGTGACCGCCGAACGTTTCAGGATGGAAGCGGTAAGGCCCATGAACAGCAATAGTCCGCCGACGAGCATGAACCATTGTGAGTCAGTCATCGGTTCGTTCCGGATACATGAGTTGCAGCATTGATTAAATCCAAATAGTTCATTAGACCGTCATTCCGGCGAAGGCCGGAATCCAGTCACAAAGACATGCCGCGAGTGAGTGTGTTGTTGGGGCTTCAGCCCCTTACAACCACGGCCTACCTCTTGCGGGTGCGCGGACAAAACCATGATGTTGTCCCACTTTCGTGGGGATATTTTAATCATCTGGATTCCGGCCTTCGCCGGAATGACGCAGTTTTTGCTAATGGACTATTTGGGTTAAACGTACATCGGCCAGACCGAGGGTCGGCCTGTCCCGAGCCTGATTAAACTACCGACTCCCTTCAGTGATCGCGGCCGCGGCCTTCGTCATTGCCTCTTCCTCTGCCGTGCCGGTCGTTCCCCTGGTTGCCACGGTCATCATCACGACGCTCGTTACGACCTCCATCATGGCGATCGCCATGCCGTTCCTGGTAACGCGGAACGTATTCGCGCTTGTACCAGTTGTCCTTTACAAAAAAGACGCGTTCACCGCAGGCGTTGTATTCACCGCAGTGTCTGCTCCAATGTCTGACGTGGTTCGGAGGTACGCGCAGATAGATCGGCGGGCGCATCGGTCCCCGCTCGATGATCACCGGCTGGGCAAATATCAGTTGTGGCTGCGGGAAGTCGCCGATGTCGATCCGGCCATAGAAGTCCGGCTGTCCAACGCTGACGGAGACGCCAACGTCGGCTGCGACGGCCGGAGTGGTCATGGTAAAAGCGGCGACCGCCGCGGCGATCAGAATACGTTTCATGTTGAATCTCCTTAATGCGAGTTCAGGAAAGTTGAACAGTGCGCCCCGGAATGGCTACCCTGCGATTATGTACCTGCAGCCGAAAGCTTCCGTGCTGCAGCGCACATTCAAGGTTAAACGAGACCGCATTTACCGCGACCACAGGCAATGCCGGCGTGTCAGAATAGCGTGGCCCATCCAGTTTCCGCTTGCAGAGGAAAGATCGCCATGACGCCAGCCACCTCCGAAACCGCAGTGCCCCAATCCCTCACCCTCAATCGGATGGAAGCCATCTTCGCCCAACAACGGGAAGCCTATGCCAGATCCCCGATGCCGACCCTGGACGAGCGCAGGCGGCATCTCTCGACGCTCAAAAGCCTGTTGCTGGAACACCGGTACTCCATTGCCGAAGCGATCAGCGCCGATTTCACGTCGCACTCGGTCGATGAGTCGCTCATGGCCGAGATCATGCCTGCACTGCATCACATCGACTATTCGCTGAAGCGCCTGCACCGCTGGATGAAGCCGGACAGCCGCAGCGTGGGCCTGCATTTCCTGCCCGCCAAAGCCCGCGTGATTTACCAGCCGCTGGGCGTGGTCGGCATCATCGTGCCGTTCAACTATCCCGTGAACCTTTCCATGGTGCCGCTGGTGACTGCGCTTGCGGCAGGCAACCGGGTGATACTCAAGATGTCGGAGCTGACGCCGAAGACTGCGGCACTGGTCGGGGAGATGCTGCGCAAGGGTTTTGCTGAAGACCACGTTGCCGTGGTGACCGGCGAAGCCGATGTTGGCGCCGCGTTCGCGAGGCTTCCGTTCGACCATCTGCTGTTCACCGGCTCCACGCATATCGGCAAACTGGTGATGCGCGCGGCGGCAGAGAACCTGACTCCGGTCACGCTGGAACTGGGCGGCAAATCGCCGGCCGTCATCGCCGACGACATTCCGCTGGAAGATGTCGTCGACCGCCTGTGTTTCGCCAAGTCGCTGAATGGCGGGCAGACCTGCGTGGCGCCCGATTACGTGCTGGTCCCGCGCGGCAAGCTCGACGCTTTCATCCGGCTTTACAAGGCCACGTTCAACAGGATGTATCCCACGATCAACGGCAATGCGGATTACACCAGCGTGGTGAACGGGCGTGCCCATGAGTTGCTGCAGCATTGGCTGAAGGATGCAGCGGCGAAGGGCGCGCGGATAGAAAAGGTAAGCGATGAGGCCATCACCGACGGTACCTTCCGCATGCCCCTGCATCTGGTGACGCAGGTGACGGACGAGATGACGATCATGCAGAAGGAATTGTTCGGGCCGATACTGCCGGTCATTCCCTACGACGGCATGGACGAAGCGCTGGATTATGTGAACCGGCATCCGCGTCCGCTGGCACTGTACCTGTTCACGCATGACCGGGCATTGCAGGACCACGTAGCGACCCAAACTCATTCCGGCTCGATGTGCATCAACGAAGCACTCATCCAGGTAGGCATCGACGACCTGCCTTTCGGCGGCATCGGCCATTCCGGCATCGGCCAGTACCACGGCCACGAGGGCTTCCTGACCATGTCCAAGGCGAAGGCCATCCTGAGCAAGGGCAGATTGAATTCGATGAAGTTCATGTACCCGCCCTATGGCGGGCCCATCCAGAAATTGCTGCTGAAGTGGCTGGTGCGCTGAGCGGCAATAATTCAGGTATTCCGGTTTACGGCTTCCTCGCCGCGCATCGGCGTCAACGCTGCCGCTGGTAGAGGCCGACCAGTTCGGTGTGGCTGATGATGTGGCCCTGCATCGCGGCTTCCAGTGCGGCCTTGGTGGGTGACTTCAGGTCCGGCAGCACGGTATCGAGCGCAAACAGTTTGTGGAAGTAGCGGTGATTCCCTATCGGCGGGCACGGGCCGCCGTAGCCGGTCTGCTGCCAGTCGTTTTTTCCCTGCAGCGTACCCGACGGGAGCACGGCGGCCACGATGCCTTCAGCGACACCATGTGTGTGAGAGGGAATGTTGTACAACACCCAGTGCACCCAGGTCCTTTTTGGCGCTTTGGGATCGGGCGCATCCGGGTCGTCGACGATCAGGACCAGGCTCTTTGCGCTGGCGGGTACGCCGCTCCAGTTCAGCGGCGGCGAAACGTTCTGCCCGTCGCAGGTATGGCGTGCAGCGATCGCGCCGTTGTGCTGGAAGGATGTGGATGTGATGGTGAATGGCATCGTGGTCTCCTTGTCTGTGGTCAAGCCGGTCTCGCCGATATTGCCAGCGCTCTTATTTGACCAGTTTCGAGAGCTTCCTGAACGAGTCGGTACCGGCGATCTTCAATAGCTGGAACACGACTGCCTCGGTACAGGTGGGCACGGCGCCGGCCAGCACCATGGCTTCCATCGCGGTCTGCTTGTTGTCGCTGCTGCGGCTCATCACGGCATCCTTGACGAGGTGAACATCGAACTCTTCGTCCAGCAGATCGATGACGGTCTGCAGTACGCAGACATGGGTCTCCATGCCGGTGACGATGACCTGCGTCCTGCCGCTGCCTTTCAGTTGATTGATGAACGCATCGTTGCCGCAGCAGCTGAACGTCATTTTTTCGAAGCCGGGGGCGGCGGGGGCTCTTTGCCTGAGCTCGCTTAATGTCGGCCCCAGCCCTTTGACATACTGCTCGGTGAAGATCACCGGAACCGCCAGCTCGTTCGCGCTTTCCAGCAGGATGCCGGTGTTCCTGGTCAGTTGCTGCAATGCACCCTGATCCATGGCGGCGCAGAGCTTTTCCTGCACATCGATGACGACCAGTGCGGCTTTTGCCGGGTCCAACAGGAATGTGTTCCGGATAGTCATGATCTCTCCTTTATCCAACGGGTTCCGAGCCGAAATTATGACTGATGGTGCGCGTCGTGATTTACGGAAACATCAACAGTCGCTCGGCGCGAACTGCAGCGAACAGGACAGCACGCCTGCGACGAACAGGTTTTCGCTTTGCCCCAAATATGCACCGGGCATCAGTTTGAAACACACCAGGGTCGCGATCACCTTGCGGACTTTTTCTTGTGTCATCAGCTCCCAGGCAGCATCAAACTCATCCGGCTTGAATACCAGCTCAAGATCCAGTCTGCTCTGGCTTGGCAACTCGGTGACGGATATCCGGCCGATCTCTCCGCTGCCGGTTCCTTTTTGTGCCGCGATATAGCCTGAAGAACCGGAGGAAATATTGACTCTGGAAGTATCGACCGCCATGTGCGTCGTCAGGTAAGCAAAGAGCCGGTCTTCGAACTCCTTGTCGGAGACAACCTGGGTATCGTGCTTGCTCGAAGTGGCCAGGAACTCGAAATCGGCGCTCGGTTTGTTCTCGGTCAGCGATCGTACGGAAGCGATCTTTTCGCACGAAAGTCTCAGCGCCCTGGCTGACATCTGACTCGAAATATCCTCGGATTTCCCCATGCTGTTGACGAGGAAGGAATCGAGTTCGAGTTCAAGTGCGACTTCAATCATTTGGGCAGCAGTCGATTTTGATCGACCTTCTCGGTAGGGATGACGGTTGGGCAGTGGAACTTCCATACTCCGAAGCTGCCCACTTGCAGTCGATTATTGCACACAGCGGGTATGCGGGGACCGGCTTTGTACTGTTCGTTGTGCTCTATCCCAGTCCCGCGCAATCGATAGCGCGATGGCAACAGGCCACGTTGTTCGCATGCGCGACAAACGTGGCCTGTCTTTATTGCCGAACACCTGGTCAAAAGAAGCCGGGTTCCCGGAATCACTTGAACATCGCGGCACCGACCTTGCAGACGACTTCGTCCTGGGAACCGGCTCCGCCCGAACAACCGATCGCGCCGATCAGCTTGCCGTCTTCAACGAGAGGAATGCCCCCGCGCGAACCGATGGCGCCATCCAGCGTCGCCACATAGGGCATGTTGTTCACCTGGATCGCGTTCTCGAATATCTTCGTTTCGCGGCGGAAGCTGGCAGCGGCGCGCGCCTTGTGCTCGGAGATCTGGATCGATGCCAGCTGGGCCCCGTCCATGCGCTGGAAAGCCACCAGGTTGGCACCGGAGTCGACCACCGCGACATTCATCTTCCAGCCGCGCTTCTTCGCCTCCGCGACCGCGGCATTGATGGCTGCGGTCGCGCGCTCCAGCGAGATGGGGGCGCCATACGGTATATCGAAATTCATTTTTTCCGGAACGTTATCGAGCGGGTTTGCGGGCTTTGCATCCTCGGCGAAACAATCGACGGAAACAAGCAATGCCGGGCAAAGAACAACAGCAGCCAAAATTGATTTCAACGTCATGATGTCACTCTCCTGTCAGAAGTATCGATGTGCAACCTGTCTGGAATGGTCCGGTCCTGCATTTGTGAGCATCAGCCCGCATCCTTGCCGGCGAAAAAATCGGGCCGCGCGAGAACCGGCTGCATGCAGTAACCGTTGTTCATTCTGACAGAATGCAAAAAATAAAAAACACCATTTTTATCATGGTGTTCAAGGCGGACCTGTGCTCGCTTCCAGTCGCTCCGGAGAAACGGGGCATGGACCGTGACTACCTGCCAGACACGCATCGCGTGCATCCTCCAATTTACGCTTCCCGTCCCGAGTTCCTCACGGAAAGCCCTCTGCAAAATCGCAATCATCCGTTAACTATTGATGGGAAAGAATTGTTTCGGGAAGCGAGGAACGTGCCCTCCGCTCGCGGTGTTTTTTCGACAAGTTAGGCGTACAAGTTAGCGCCATGTTTGTTACAAAACTGAAGTTGTCGATGTCCGGATTTAAGGCATAATCCGCGCGGCTCGAACAACATGTAACCTGAACCTGCATCATTCAGGCAACTATCAGATCACTAGATCACAAGTGACGGACCATTGGAAAATAAGACAGCAATACAATCCGCCCAGCTGCGACAGCTGCTTTCTGTCAGCAAGGTTTCGCTGATCGCGAGCATATCTCTCGCTGCCATCCTCGCCTATATGCAGCGCACGGTGATTCCTCCCGCTTCGCTCCTGATCTGGTGTTCCCTCATGGTGGCGGCCTACCTCTTGCGGGCCGCCCTGGTCTATTTCCCCCAGCCCTCGCGGCTTAATCGCGGTGCCGGCGAGGCCCGGCTGGCGAGGTTTCGCCTCGGAGTGATCGTCGCCGGTGCAGTATGGGGTTCGTCCGGTTTCCTGCTTTTCCCTGCCGAGCACCCGCAACACGTGATGTTCCTGATCTTCGTGCTGGCGGGAATGACCGCCGGCGGCGTCGTTTCATTTTCGGCCGACCTGACCAGCGCAGTTGCGTTTGCCGCATTGCTCAGCCTGCCGATCGCGACCCGCCTGTTTGCGGAGGGAGACAGCTTGTCCGTGACGATGGGCGCGGCAGTGATGCTGTATCTCGGCTTCATGATCATGAGCATGCGGCGCATCAACCGGCACGTGAATGAAAATATCGCGTTGCGCATCGACGCCAGCGGGCGCGAGGAAAAAATGCGGGAAAGCGAGGAACGCTATCGCTTGCTGCTGAGCCATTTGCCCGTGGGCATTTTCCATTACGACACCGATCTCGTCATCACCTACTGCAACGACCGCTGTGCCTCGATGCTGCGCAACTCCGTTGACTGCATCGTCGGGCTGGATATGAGGCTGGTCAGGGACCAAGCCAGCCTCCCCAGCCTGCGCAAGGCGCTGCAAGGCGAGATGGCGTATTACGAAGGCCATTATCAAGCCACCTACAGCGAAGCCGAAGCCTGGATATACATGACTTGCGCGCCTTCCCGGAACGGAAACGGAAATATCGTGGGTGGTATCGCGATCGTCCAGGACGTCACCGAGCACAAGGTCGCGGAGGACAGGATCAACAATCTGGCGTTCTACGATCCCCTCACCAACCTGCCCAACCGGCGTCTGCTGCTGGACCGGCTGCAACAGGCACTGGCGACCAGCGCGCGCAGCGGCAGGGAAGGCGCGCTGCTGTTCATCGACTTGGACAATTTCAAGTCCCTAAACGACACGCTGGGCCACGACATGGGCGACCTGCTGCTGCAACAGGTCGCCCGACGTCTGGGTTCGTGTGTGCGCGAGGGCGATTCCGTGGCGCGTCTGGGCGGCGACGAGTTCGTGGTGATGCTGGAAGACCTGGGGCAACACGACCTTGAAGCGGCCGCCCAGACAGAAGCCGTCGGCGAGAAGATCCTTGCTGTGCTGGGCCAGCCTTACCTGCTTCTCACAAACGAATATCGCTGTACTCCCAGCATCGGTGTGACCCTTTTCAACGGCCACAAGCTGGCAAAGGAAGAATTGCTGAAGCAGGCCGACATCGCGATGTACCAGGCCAAGAAAGCCGGACGCAACACCGTGCGCTTCTTCGACCAGCAGATGCAGGACGCCGTCACCGCCCGCGTCCTGCTTGAAGACGAATTGCGCAAGGCGCTCGAGAATCAGCAATTCCGTTTGTATTACCAGATCCAGGTGGACGGATCGCACCGGCCATTGGGTGCGGAAGCGTTGATCCGCTGGATGCACCCCGAGCGCGGACTGGTGCCTCCCGACGAATTCATCAGGGTGGCGGAAGAAACGGATCTGATACTGCCCATCGGGCAATGGGTGATGGATACGGCCTGCGCCCAGCTCAAGTCCTGGCAGCAGGATACGCTCACGCGCAACCTCGCATTGGCAGTGAACGTCAGCGCGAAGCAGTTTCACCAAGCGGATTTCGTCGCCCGGGTGCAGGCGACCGTGGAGCGCCACGCCATCGCCCCGGTGCTGCTCAAGCTGGAGCTGACCGAAAGCATCCTGCTGGAGAAGATCGAAGACACGATCAGGACCATGCACGCATTGAAAGAGATCGGGGTCCAGTTCTCGCTGGATGACTTCGGCACCGGCTATTCGTCCCTGCAATACCTCAAGCAGCTGCCGCTCGACCAGATCAAGATAGACAGGTCGTTCGTGCGCGATATCGCCTTCGACAGCGGCGACAGGGAGATCGTGGGCACCATCATCGCAATGGCACAAAACCTCGATCTGGATGTCATTGCCGAAGGTGTGGAGACGGAGGAGCAGCGACAGTTCCTTTTGGGCAACGGCTGCGCCCACTTTCAGGGCTACCTGTTCGGCAAGCCGGTCCCGGTCCGGGAATTCGAGGCGATGCTGGAACGCGAGTAGGTGCCGGCACGGGAAAACCGGCGTATTGACGCGGCAAGCGCTCCGTTTTAGGCTTCGCCTGGGATGGAGGTTCGCGCAATCGACATCCTGCCGATGGTAAGCATGGTGATTAAGGAGACGATCATGATCAGCAGAGAAGCCGTTATGCAAACCCTGAAATGCAGCCCGTACGAGTACCCGAGAATGCTTGATGAGCGGTTTCCCCATGTACTGGAAAACATCCTCAAGCTCTGGAATTCACCCGACGCGGAACCCTATTTTGCCGACCTGTTGCAGCCCAATGGCCGCGGTGGCGGGAGGATGGATCGCGATGGCTTTCCGGAACAGGCCTGGGAAGAGATACTGCAGCTGAAGCTGCTTTACGATAAACCCCGCCACTGAGGGCCGTTACGCTCAGCTCGGGTTTGAGCCCCGGCCGCCCCGATCGCCGGGAAACCGGCAGGGCCGGGATGTTGCCCCCGTTCAAAACTCAGCTTTCCCACTGCGCCCGTCATTTCGGACGGTTGCTTCCCGCCACGATCTTGTACTCGAACAAGCGGCATTCGATGGCACCGTTATAAAGCGGTGTGCGCCTGGACGGCGTCAGCCGCATCAGTTTGGCGATGCGCAAGTCGGCGGTGAACAGGTAGGCGCTCCAACCGCCGAACCGCTGTTTCAGCACATCGCCCAATTTCGGGTACAACTCCGCCAGCTCGTCTTCGTCGCCCATGCGCTCGCCGTAAGGCAGGTTCGTGACGAGGATGCCCTCCTTCTCCGGCGGAGATGCTTCCAGCGCGTTGCACTGCTTCAGATCCACCGTCTCACGTATGCCGGCTTCTTCCAGGTTCTGGTGCGCGGCCTTGAGCGCATCGCCGTACAGGTCGCTGCCATAGATGGGCAGTTCGCTCACCGGCAGTTGCGCCGCAATGGCGGTCTCGCGCATCGCGGTCCAGGTCTTCGCATCGAAGTTCTTCAGTTTCTCAAAGGCGAAATGGCGCGCGATGCCGGGCTGGATATTGAGCGACATCTGCGCCGCTTCGATCAGAAAGGTGCCGCTGCCGCACATCGGGTCGAGCAGCGGGATGCCGGGCTTCCAGCCGCTCATCTTCAGGATGCCGGCGGCAAGGTTCTCGCGCAGCGGAGCGATGTTGGTATGAATGCGCACGCCGCGCTTGTACAGCGCGTCGCCGGAGGTATCCAGGTACAGCGTGAACTTCTCGCCCTCGAAGAAGGCGTGGATGCGCATGTCCGGGTCGAGCTTGGCGACACTGGGACGTGCGTTCTTCTCGGCACGGAACTTGTCGCACACCGCATCCTTGATCTTGAGCGTGATGAATTCCAGGCTCTTGAGCGGACATTTGATGGCCGTGACTTTGACGAGGATGGTGTCGTTCACGTCGAACCAGCGCGCCCAGGGCAGATCGTATACGGTCTTGTAGACATCCTGCTCGTTGCGGAACGGCGTGGCATCCTTGACGCGCCACAGGATGCGCGAGGCGAGGCGGCTTTGCAGGTTGATGCGGTAGCACACCGGCCAATCACACTCGAACGCGATGCCGCCTTCGGTGGGATTCACATCGGTCGCACCGAACCCGGCGAGTTCATCGGCGAGGAGTTTTTCCAGTCCGCGCGGACAGGTGGCGAAAAAATTGGGCATTCAAGAATCCGAAAAACATACATGCCACAGAGTACACAGAGACCACAGAGAAAACCACTGCTTCAACTCTGTGTGCTCTGTGATCTCTGTGGCTAAAAGGGTTTTACAACAACCAGAATAACAATTGCCAGCAACGCAAAAACCGGCACTTCGTTAAAAAAACGGAACCAGACATGGCTCTTTGTGTTGCGATCCGCGGCGAACACTTTCACCAGATGGCCGCAATACAGATGGTAGGCGACGAGTCCGGCCACCAGCGCGACCTTGGCATGTATCCAGCCGCCATTGAATATGTCGCGATGGCCAAGCCACAGCCACAGCCCGGTAGCGACGGCGAGCAGGCCGATCGGCGTGACGAACTTGTACAGCTTGCGTTCCATCAGCTTCAGGCGCTCGCGCACAGCCTGCTCTTCCGCCATCGCGTGATTGACGAAGATGCGCGGCAGGTAGAACAGCCCGGCGAACCAGCTGACCACAAAGAAGATATGAAAAGCCTTGAGCCACAACATGACGATTCCTCAAATTAAATCATTCCGTTCGTCCTGAGCTTGTCGAAGGAACGGACGGTGCTTACAGCTGACTTGCGCAGAGCCATTCATGGTTCGACACGCTGATGGAACTACTAGCCATTCGACTAGGCTGTCAAAGTACGCCAGCCAAGTCGCTGGTTATCGCCACGAACGGACTGTTGACAATCACCTCGACAATCTGCGCCGGAACAACACCAGCGAAACATAGAAAGCGACCAGCGTATACGCCAGCAGCACGCCGATGTGCAGCAATGCCTGCGGCGGGATCGCGCCGCCCATCAATGGTCGCGCCAGATCTATCGCATGCGTCAGCGGCAAGACGCCGGCGACCACCTGCATGCTTTCCGGCAACTGGGTGACCGGAAAAAACACGCCGCATAGTAGCATCATCGGCGTAATGACCAGCGTGAAGTAGTACATGAAAAAGTCATAGGCGGGCGCCAGCGCGGTCATGATGAGACCCAGTGAGGCAAAGGCCAGACCGATCAGCAAGGCCAGCGGGATCATCCACAGCGACATGAGCGAATGCGACAGGCCGAGCACCCAGATCACGGCCAGCACAGCCGCGCCGGACATCAGGCTCTTGGTGGCGGCCCACAGGATCTCGGACAGCACCACGTCATCCAGCGAGACCGGGGTATTGAGGATGGCCTCCCAGGTGCGCTGTTCGTGCATGCGCGCAAAACCGGAATACAATGCCTCGAAGCTGGCGCTGTTCATGGTGCTGTAGCACACGGTGCCGGCGGCGAGGAACGCCATGTAGGACATGCCACCCATGGTCGGCAGCAGACTCCCCAGCCCGTAACCCAGACCCAGCATGTAGATCACCGGATCGGCCAGATGACCGAGGATGGAGGGAGCCGCGATCTTTTTCCACACCAGCCAGTGGCGCTGCCAGATAGGGAAGAAACGCAGGCTCAATTTCGGTAAAGCAAAATCGCGGTTGTTCATTTCGTCCTGTCCTGTTCCACCGCCGCGAACGCGCGGTCCGGCGACACCACCCCGACACCGCGTTCATACACGCAGCCTTTGGAGGTGCCCTCCGCAGCGACACGATCCCCGGAGATGAAGGTGTGAGTCATGTAGAAGTATTTCTCGTCCCAGCGCAGCACTTCCAGTTTCACTTCGTAACGCTGGAAGATGTTCAGGGGTTTCTTGTAGGTCATGGTGTGCTCGGCGATGACCGGTATCCAGCCGCGCTTGAACATCGCTTTCAGCAGGCCGCTGCGCGCAAACACATCCACGCGGTTGAGGTCGCAAATGGTCAGGTAGCGGCCGTTGTTCATGTGGAAGTTGATGTCGATGTCGTTGGGCAACACGCGCAGCGTGAGCGAGCTCGTATAGTTCCCGTTGTCCAGCCGCTTCATGAAGAAGGAACGGATGATGACCCACAGCATGCGGAAGATCAGGTTCATTCACGCATCTCCCTGCCGGTCAGCTTGAGGAACACGTCTTCCAGATTCGCCGGACGGTGAAGATAGCGCAACGCGCTTTGTCCCTGCAGATGGGCAACCAGGGGCTGCGCATCCTTTACGTAGCAGAATACCGACTCGCCGCTGACTTCGAAGCGTTGCGAATATCTGGCGGCATGTTCGCCCGCCCACTGCCCGGAAGTCTCGCCGAACACTTCCACCACTTGCGGCTCGATGTTCTGCTCGATCAGTTCGCGCGGCGTACCCTGGCTGATCAGCTTCCCGTTGTCCAGAACCGCGAGGCGATGGCACAGGCGTTCGGCTTCGTCCATGAAGTGTGTCGTGAGCAACAAGGTCTTGCCCTGCTGCGTGAGTTCGCGCAGCCGCTGCCAGATCAGGTGGCGCGCCTGCGGGTCGAGGCCGGTGGTCGGTTCGTCGAGGAAGATGACATCGGGGTCGTTCACCAGTGCGCGCGCCAGCGTCAAGCGCCGTTTCATGCCGCCCGACAGCGTCGGCACCTTGGCATCGCGCTTGTTCGTGAGGCTGGCGAATTCCAGCAGCGACGGGATGCGTGCCTCGATCTCGCTGTCCCTCATCCCGAAGTAGCGGCCGTACACCAGCAGATTCTCGGCGACGGTGAAGTCGGGATCGAGGTTGTCCATCTGCGGCACCACGCCGACGCGTATGCGCGCCTCTCGCGCGGCCTGCGGTACTGGCAGGTCGAGCAGCATGGCAGTGCCCGCATCCGGCGCGATCAGCCCGAGCAGCATGCGCAAGGTCGTGGTCTTGCCCGCACCATTGGGGCCGAGCAGGCCGAAGCATTCGCCTTTGCCGATGGACAAGTCGAGCCCGTCCACCACGCGCTGTCCGCCATAGGACTTTTGCAGGCCTTTTGCCCGAATGACCGGGTTCATGTCGACGCCCCCACCGATTCGTCATTCCGGCGCAGGCCGGAATCCAGTTGAAAAAATTCTCCCTGCGATAGCGGGTCAATGCTTCTGTCTTGTCCGCTTCGCGGGCCATTTGCACCTGCTGGATTCCGGCCTGCGCCGGAATGACGGACAAATAATTGTTGTGAACTCACAGCACCACTCCATTGAAGTGCTTCATCACGATATCGCGCAATTGTGTCAGTCGTCCGTGGAAGAAATGCTCGGCCTGCGGCAGCACGACGATGGGCAGGTGCTGCGGACGGGCCCATTCCAGGGCACCAGCCAGCGGCACCACGTCGTCGTGCTCGCCGTGTATGACCAGCGTGTCGGGCGCGACGGCGGGCATGGCGAAACGCCCGACAGCCGGCGCGGCCAGGATCAGATGCTGCGGATGCACCAGCAATGCGGTGCGGGCGGCGACATAGCCGCCGAAGGAGAATCCGGAGAGGATCAGGGGCAGCTCTTCGCCGAACTGTTCCTGCGCAAAACGCACGATGGCGAGCATGTCCTGCTCTTCGCCGTCCCCGCCCGTGAATTCGCCCTCGCTCGCGCCCACGCCGCGAAAATTGAAGCGCAGCGTGACGCAACCGAGTTCGGCGAAAGTCTTTGCCAGCATGACCGCCACCTTGTTCTCCATGGTGCCGCCCATGGTCGGCAAGGGATGGGCCACCACGGCGATGCCGCAGGCGATCTCATCGGGCATGTGCACGACACCCTCGATCAGCCCCGCCGGACCCGCGGTTGAGAATTTTTCCAGTACGGTCGCCATCAGATCTTCAGCCTCTCCACCACACGCCCGTTTTTGAGGTGTTCCTCGATGATCTCGTCCAGGTCGCTCTGGTCGACATAGGTGTACCAGACCGCCTCGGGATAGACCACCAGCACCGGCCCCAGATCGCAGCGGCCCAGGCAGCCCGCCGAATTGATGCGGATGAAATTCTTCTCGGTGGAGATGTCCAGCATCTTGAGCCTGTCCTTGACGTAGTCGCGCGCCGCCTGGGCTTTGTGGTTGTTGCAGCAATCTTCACCGGCAGGGCGCTGGTTCACGCAGAAGAACACGTGCTTGTCGTAGTGACTCATTTCTTTCCTTCTTCAAGATGGCGGGCGGACCGCACCCACCAGAGATATCCGCCCAGCAGCAGCGGGAAAACAAGCGAAACATTATGCGATAGTCCATTGTAATTGCGCAGATGCCCGAATCGCCATTGATACAGGCGCATCGCGGCGGACGGCGTGCCGCTGTCCAGCACCCAGTTCGCCAACACCACGTAGCTCAGCGCCCCCAGCGCGGTCGCCCAGATGAGCCGCGATCGCGGCAGCCAGGAGATGCCGGTGATCAGTACCACACCGGCCACGATGCCCAATATGGCTTCGCTGTTAAGCCACAGCAACATCGCCCAGGATTTGAGCAGCAGCGCCGCCGCGACGAATTTTGTGAGGGCAACCACGCCGAGCATCAGCGCCAGCCCGACAACCACATGCCGGCGTACCCGCAGCAAGGTCAACAGCAGCGCCCCCACCATCAGCAGGTTCAGTGCGACCGCCACGCTTTCCCATACACTGAACGGCGCTTCCGGGATCGCGACTAACATCCGGTAGGTCGGCTCGGTGATAAACACGTTGCCCAGCATGGGCAAGGAGGGGTTGATCTGCGCGAACATCCACAACATCACCAGGGCGAGCCCGAAATCCACGCCGGGCCCGTGCCTAAACAAGCCGATGCGCCATCTCGTCACGTGAATGAACCATGGACGGTTCGCGATGGATACCGCCAGCAAGGCGCCCGCAAAAGCGCCGATGCCGTTGGTCAGAATGTCCGCATTGGAACTGGTGCGCATGGGCAGATACATCTGCAGATATTCCATCGCGACGGAAAGTCCGATTGCCAGAAGGGTGGCCAACAACACGCCGCGCACCTTGCCAAAATAAGTGAGCAAATTGAGCGCGAGCAAAATGCCGAAAGGAAGGTAAGCCAGCAAATTGCTCAGTGCGTCGAAGCCGGAATAGGTCAGCATCAGGGGCGACGTGAGGACGGCCCAGAACTCCAGACCCTGCTCCTGCCAGCCCAGGAATGGCGAAAGACTGGCATACACAATGAATGCGGCATAGCCCGCCACCAGGTAGCGGCGCAACAGACTGCGAGACTTGGCGGGTAAGGAAGTGCTCATACACGGAGCCCGGGGAGATCGCTAAAATTTTTAATGATTGACTCGGAAGTAAGGGTAAGAAACAATGCCTCGCTTCGGAAATTAGACCAATACAAATTGGCGTTTACTAGGAGGAATTATGGCATACCTGCATTGGTCCAGTGACCTGGATACCGGCATAGAGGTCATCGACGGCCAGCATAAACGCATCGTCGACTACCTGAACGAACTCAACGAAGCGAACGACAAGGGCGACAGACAGGCAACCAACCATGTGCTGAACGAACTGGTCGATTACACCCTCACTCATTTCGCTTTTGAAGAAGAGTTGCAGGATAAAGCCGGTTATCCCTTCGTCAGGGCACACAAGCGCGTGCACGACATCTTCACCAAACGCGTGGCGGAATTCCAGAAACGCGCAGCCGCCGGGGACGATGTCGCACCGGAACTGCTTTCCATGCTGAAGATATGGCTGGTCAATCACATCAAGGGCGACGACGCGGACTATGCGGCGAGCGTCAGGAAGATGCTGGGTGTCGAAGGCGTAGAAGGCAAGGTAGCAGGTGGGTGGCTCGGCGTGGCCCTGAAGAAGTTCTTCGGCTGATACGCGGCGCCATTCGCGCCGCCCGTGACTGCGGCGAAATTCAAATCTCCTTGCTCACGGGTGCTCCCTTCGGCTGCTTCGCAATCACTGCGGGCAGCCGCTTTGGCGCCACGATGCGCAACTGCTTGTTGACGTTGTATACCCCGAACACCACCGTGATCGCGCTCTCGGGCACCTGAAACTCCGCGGCAAGGAATGTCACCAGATGTGCGGTCGCCCGTCCGCGCACCGGATTCTCTGCGACGTGGATCTCCAGTTGTTTACCGATGGCTTTGCCGATCTTGGTCTTTTTGGCTCTGGGGCAGCCGAGGATGTTGAGGACGAGGGTTTCGCCTTCCCAATGGCAGAAGGATTGCATTTATTCTCCAGATTTAAACAACCGTTCGTGCTGAGCTTGTCGAAGGATGGGCGAAGCCCGCTGGTTTGCAAATTAGAACCAACATCGTCGGGGGTAGCCCGACAGCTAGTCACTTTCTTTTGCTTCGCCAAAAAGAAAGTAACCAAAGAAAAGGCGACCCCGGTTTGCCGCCCCTTCGGGGTTCCCTCGATATTTCACCAACAAGCGGGGCTGCGCAACTCGCCCTGGCGGGGCACACACCCCGTGCCCCACTGCGGAGCTCAAACAGTGCTCGCCTAAACCTCCGCTTGTTGGCGAAATATCGAGGCGTCGCACAGGGGAAAGAAAAGCGAAAATCAAAACCCTATGGTGGGCAACAAGTTGCCCACCATAGTCAGAACAATTCGACTTCGGCACATTGGATACTGATGGTGAGTCAAACAGTACGAATTTCGTGCGTCAATTAGAGATTGCACGATGATGAGTAAGAAGGTTCAATCAGCCTTCTTCATAATCACATACCTTCCGTTGACAACTTTCAGGTATCCAAGATTAACCAATTCGTGAAGGTAAGCTGAGATTGCTCGCGCCGCCCGCGGAAGAACTGTCCTTTGTTCAGAAGTGAGAAGATGGTCATATTTCTGTAGTACATCAAATTCCTTTCTGCGAGGAAAGGTCTTCAGGCACCATCGAATGACGACCTTAGGGGAAAACGACTTGTTTTGGTTCCACCTTATAAACAAGTTGAACACTGCAGCTTGCCAAACCCGTCGATCAACAAGAATACCCAACTCGTGAGGTACTTCAATGTTGATGTAGGAGGGAGGTGTGTCCCATTGAATGCGAAGCATACGAGCTGCGGTGATCCAAGCTTCACTCCTTGCACCTTCGGAATTCAACCTGGATAGCTCAGCCGTTAGATTGGTTGGTTCTAAGAGTTCTTCAAGCCTCACAACAGCAGCCCTGAATCCTGGAGCACTAGCACGTTGATACTGGAACGAAAGCTCCAAATCCTTAACTCTTCTGAGTTCCTGCTTATCTGAATTTTGGGCCCTCTCTACTGCCCGCATTCTGGCCCGGTCTGTCAATGCCGCAGTCTTCTTGTTAAATAGCCAGACCTTGTTGTCTGTTCTTTCAAGAACCGCATTCCGAAGATTGTCCCAGTTCCATTCGTCGGCCATATCAGACAAATCAATCTCGATCGTTGAAACACCTATCTCAGCAAGCTTCTGTAGTTTTACGTCATCAACGAAATGACACACTGCAATCTCGATGAACAACTTCTTTTCGCCAACCTTTGCAGCAATATCAGGGATGACATTGCCGAATCTGACTTCCTCGGAAACTTCAGAGAACAAGATTTCTTGGGATGGAAGTTCAAATGTGCCTTCGTGCATTTTCCCAGCCTTATCCAATGCAACAGCACGAACCAGCAATGCAGGCAGGATCATCTTCATTTCTTTGGACAGAATGGACTTCGCTGCCAGATGTAATGCGGTTTGAACACCACCTTTGCAGTCGCTTCCGCCTTCATGGGAAAAGTGATGGGCAGTCTCAGTACCTTGCTTAGCCACCAATCGCTCTCTACATGCCGGACAGATGCAGCCACACCCAAGGCCGTTTTCGACTTCGTCGATGTGCACAACAATGCCTTTGCGAAGGGCAAAGGACAATACAGGACCTGTCCATTTTGTTGAAGACTTCATGCTTGCTTCGAAAATTTCCTGCATCCAAATGTACCGGAGTCGATCTGTCTTGACTATGGTAGGCAACTTGTTGCCCACCATAGGGTTTTGATTTTCGCTTTTCCTTCCCCTGTGCGCCGCCTCGATATTTCGCCAGCAAGCGGAGGTTTAGGCGAGCACGGTTTGTGTGCCCCGCCAGGGCGAGTTGCGCAGCCCCGCTTGTTGGTGAAATATCGAGGGAACCCGAAGGGCGGCAAACCGGGGTCGCCTTTTCTTTGGTTACTTTCTTTTTGGCGAAGCAAAAGAAAGTGACTAGCTGTCGGGCTACCCCCGACGGTTTTGGTTTTAAATTAACAAACCAGCGGGCTTCGCCCATCCTTCGACAAGCTCAGGACGAACGGTATGGTGTGGCACATAGCACGAACGAGCTGAATATTTAGCTAATGCGCCTCATCCCAATTTCCCCCCTCACCCAACCCCACCTCCAGTGGCACCTTCAACTCGGTCACCCCGCACATCAGCTCGCGCACCTTCTCTTTCACCAGAGCCAATTCCCCCTGCGGCACTTCCAACACCAGTTCATCGTGTACTTGCATGATGAGCTTGGTTTGTAGTTGCTCTTTTTCCAGCCAGTCCTGCACCGCGATCATCGCCAGCTTGATCAAGTCGGCAGCCGTACCCTGCATTGGCGCGTTGATGGCGGCGCGTTCGGCGGCCTGGCGGCGCATGCCGTTGGCACCGTTGATCTCGGGCAGCCACAATCTGCGCCCGAACCAGGTCTCGACAAAGCCTTGCGCCTTGGCCTGTTCGCGCGTGCTGTCCATGTAGCGCTTCACACCGGGGTAGCGTGCGAAGTAGAGATCGATGTATTGCTGTGCAGCACCGCGTTCGATGTTAAGCTGCGAGGCCAGGCCGAAAGCGGACATGCCGTAAATGAGACCGAAGTTGGTGACCTTGGCGAAGCGGCGCTGTTCGCTGCTCACCGCATCCAGCGGTACGCCGAAAACTTCCGCGGCAGTGGCGCGGTGGATGTCCTCACCGGCTGCGAAGGCCTTGAGCAGGCCTTCGTCGCCGGACAGGTGCGCCATGATGCGCAGTTCGATCTGCGAATAGTCGGCAGAGACGATGCGCGATCCGGCGGGCGCGATGAACGCTTCGCGGATGCGGCGGCCTTCGGGCGTGCGGATCGGGATGTTCTGCAGGTTGGGGTCGCTGGACGCGAGGCGCCCGGTGACCGCCACGGCTTGCGAGTAGCTGGTGTGCACGCGGCCGGTCCTGGCGTTGACCATCTGCGGCAGCTTGTCGGTATAGGTGGATTTGAGTTTTGCCATGCCGCGGTGCTCAAGCAGGATCTTGGGTAGCGGGTAGTCGAGTGCGAGTTCCTGCAGCACTTCTTCGTCGGTCGAGCGCGAGCCGGTGGCAGTTTTCTTCTTCGAGGGAATGCCCAATTTGTCGAACAATATCTCCTGCAACTGCTTGGGCGAGGCCAGGTTGAACGGCTGCCCTGCCAGCTCGAACGCCTGCTTTTCGATGGCCATGATCTTCTCGCCCAGCTCGTGGCTCTGCCTTGCCAGCCTGCCGCTGTCGATCAGCACGCCGTTGCGTTCCATCTTGAACAGCACCTCGCGCACGGGCAACTCGATTTGCCTGTAGACCGCATCCAGACGGCCTTGCAGCTGAGGCGACAGTGTCTGGTGCAATTGCAGGGTGATATCGGCATCTTCCGCAGCGTAGCGCGTGGCAGTCTCCAGATCGACCTGGTCGAAGCCGATCTGCTTCGCGCCCTTGCCCACCACGTCGGTGTAGCTGACCGTCGACAGCCCCAGATGGCGCAACGCCAGGTTGCCCATTTCATGCGGTTTGTGCGATTCCAGCACGTAGGATTCCAATAGCGTGTCTTCGGCTATACCGCGCAGCGCGATGCCGTGGTTGGCGAAGATGTGCTCGTCGTATTTGAGATTCTGTCCCAGTTTCTTGTGCGCCGGGCTTTCCAGCCAGTGCCTGAGTTTCTTCAGCGCATGCTCGCGGTTGAGCTGGTCCGGCGCACCGGGATAATGGTGCGCCAGCGGCAGATAGGCGGCGTGATGTGCTTCGATGCTGAAGGAGATGCCGACCAGTTGCGCGGTCATTCCATCGAGGCCGGTGGTCTCGGTGTCCAGGCTCACCAGCGGCGCTTCCATCAGCTTGTGCAGCCAGGCGTCGAGCTGGGTGTTGGTGAGGATGGCTTCGTAGTTGGAGGTGTCGTTGACCGTCGATGGCAACGGCGCTTGCTCGAATTGGCGCGGGTCTTGTCGCCTCTCCCCACGGGGGAGGGTCAGGGTTGGGGATAATGAAGCGTCACCTGAGCGTCCCTCACCCCCGATCTCTCGCCCGCCGGCGGGCGAGGGGTGACTTACTTCGCGCAGCCAACTCTTGAACCCGAAGCGTTCGAACAGCTCGCGCATCTTCTCGGCGTCCGCTACCGGGGCGGCCAGTTCGTCGAACTTCTTGTCCAGCGCCACGTCGCATTTCACCGTGACCAGTCGGCGGCCCTGCGGCAGCCAGTCGCGCGCGGCGCGCAGGTTGTCGCCGACGGCGCCGCCCACTTCATCCGCGTGTGCCAGCAGGTTGTCCAGCGTGCCGTACTGGGTCAGCCATTTCACTGCCGTCTTGGGGCCGCACTTGGCCACACCCGGCACGTTGTCTACCGCGTCGCCGACCAGCGCCAGATAATCCACGATGCGCTCGGGCGGCACACCGAACTTGGCCAGCACGCCCGCTTCGTCCAGCACTTCGTTGCTCATGGTGTTCACCAGCGTGACATGCGAATTGACCAGCTGGGTGAGGTCCTTGTCGCCGGTGGAGACGATGCAGCGCGTACCGTTCCGCGAGGCTTCATGCGTCAAGGTACCGATGACGTCGTCCGCCTCCACCTCGTCGATCATCAGGATGTTCCAGCCGGCCGCCGCGACGACTTCATGCAGCGGCTCGATCTGCAAACGCAGGTCGTCCGGCATCGGCGGACGGTGCGCCTTGTATTCCGGATACCAGTCGTCGCGGAACGTTTTGCCCTTCGCATCGAACACGCAAGCGCTATAATCTGCCGGGTAATCGGCACGCAAACGGCGCAGCATATTGAGCACGCCGTAGATCGCACCGGTCGGCTCGCCCCGCGGGCTGCGCAGGTCCGGCATGGCATGGAAAGCGCGATACAGATAGGACGAGCCGTCCACCAACAACAATGTCTTCATGCTTTGAGGTCCGAGATGAACAACGATATGAAACTCCCACCCATGCAATCGCCCGAGTTGATGCAATCGAAGGAATCCTGGCGGGTGTTCGGCATTATGTCAGAATTCGTGTCGGCGACCGAACGCCTGCGTGACATCCACCCGGCCGTCAGCATCTTCGGCAGTGCGCGAACGCCACACGACCATCCCTATTACAAGCTCACCGAAGAGATCGCGCGCCTGCTGTCGGACGCCGGCTTCTCGGTCATCTCCGGCGGCGGCCCCGGCATCATGGAAGCGGCAAACAAGGGCGCGTTCTACGGCAAATCATCCAGCGTCGGCCTCAACATCCAGCTGCCGCACGAACAGCACAACAACCCGTACCAGAACATCAGCCAGACCTTCCATCACTTCTTCACGCGCAAGGTGATGTTCGTCAAGTTCGCCAGCGCCTATGTGGTGATGCCCGGCGGCTTCGGCACGCTGGACGAGCTGATGGAAGCGCTGACGCTGGTGCAGACGGGCAAGACCCGCAAGATGCCTATCATCCTGGTCGGCAGCAAGTTCTGGGGCGGCATGGTGGAATGGTTCAGGACCAGCCTGCTCGAAGAACAGATGATCGCGGCCGGCGACATGGACCTGATCCAGGTCATCGACGAACCCGAGCAGATCGTCGCTGCCATCTTCAAGCACTATGAAACTCGCGGCTTCGAACCTTCCGTTGCCGAACTCGAGATGCAACTCAATCTTTGACCCGTATCGGATAGAATCCGACCATTCATTTCAACCGGTGAACATCATGCGCCCCATTTATCTTGCCGCAATCGCCTGCCTGAGCCTCAGTGCCCATGCGGCGCAGCCGGAACCGCCCGCCAAGTCCGAGCCCCCTCCTCCTCCCCCGATGAGCACGGACGAGCCCATCGACGAGCCGCAGGTGACTATCATCAAGAAAACCGATCAGATCGTTGAGGAATATCGTGTCGGGGGCAGACTGTACATGATCAAGATCACACCCAAGTACGGTCCGCCTTATTACCTGGTCGACGATCAGGGCGACGGCAAGTTCGCGCGCCAGGAGGGCCTGGACACCGGCTTCCGCGTTCCGCGCTGGATCATCAAACGCTTCTGACGGGCACTCAATTCCGCACCCTTATCAATGAACATGCCATGCCCGTTCCCTCACCTCAATCCTCTCCCGCAAGCGGGCGAGGAGGCGAATGAATCGCTACGCGTGTTTTACTTCTGACGAGACCTATCGCATGGCTGTATTTACCCGCGTTTCCGAATCCGACATTGCTGCCTGGCTTTCCAATTATTCCCTGGGGACCTTGATTGAACTGCAGGGCATCCCTGCCGGCATCGAGAACACCAATTATTTCGTCACCACCAGCAACGGACGTTTCGTGCTGACCTTGTTCGAAAAGCTCACGGCGGACGACCTGCCGTTCTTCCTCAACCTGATGGCCCATCTCGCGCGACACGGCATACCCTGCCCCAGTCCGGTCGCCGATCGGCAGAATCGTTTTCTGGGCGAACTGCATGGCAAGCCCGCCTGTATCGTCAGCCGCCTTTCCGGCAAGTCCGTGACACAGCCCAGCACGGCCCAATGCGCCGCGGTCGGTGCGATGCTCGGGCAAATGCACAGCGCGGGCTTGAGCTTCGGCGAGCAGATGCCAAATCCGCGTGGCGCGGCATGGCGTACCGAGGCATCGCGGCAGGTAAGAAGATTCCTCTCGCCCCAGGACGCCGCCCTGCTGGACAGCGAAGTCGAGCTGCACGCGAGACACCCGCTGGCCGATATTCCGCGCGGCACGATACATGCCGACCTGTTCCGCGACAACGTGCTGATGGAAGGCGAGCGAGTCGGGGGCCTGATCGATTTCTATTTCGCCTGCACCGGCAAGCTTCTCTATGACGTCGCCATCACCGTCAACGACTGGTGCATGAGCGCCGACGGCAAGCTGGACAGGGGGCATACGCGTGCCATGCTGAACGCGTACCATGCCGCGCGTCCGTTCACCACCAAGGAAGGCGAGCTATGGCCGATGGCATTGCGCGTGGCGGCCCTGCGTTTCTGGATTTCGCGCCTGTACGACCTGCATTTGCCGCGCGAAGGCGAGATCGTGAATGCGCACAACCCGGACCAGTTCAAACGTATCCTGCAAAACCATATCGCCACGGTGCAGACCGTCTGGCTCTGAATCGAGGCTCAAATGGAAATCATGAAACTTGCCCCCGCACGCGGATGGACCTGGGTAAAGCAGGGCTACCAGCTCATCATGCTCAACCCGCTGATGTCCATCTCCCTTGCCTTGGTCGGCGCACTGGCGATGTTCGCCGCGCTCAAGGTGCCGGCAATCGGTCCGTTGCTGGCCATCATGCTGATGCCGATCGTGATGGCCGGTTACATGCGGGTCTGTCGCGCACTGGAAGAGGAAGAGGAAGTCGAGCTGACCCACCTGTTCGAAGGCTTCAGGAAGCATACGGCCCGCCTGATGGCGTTGGGGGGCATCTCCATGCTGGGCATGATAGGCGCTTCCGCCGTCATGGTGTTCATTGGCGGAGATACGCTATCCGCGCTGCTGGATAATTTCAAATCCTCCACCGATCCGCAGATGCTGATCGACGCGATGTGGGCTTCGGGATCGGGCGTGGCGTTCAGCCTGCTGGTCGGTTTCACGCTGGTATGCCTGCTGATGCTGGCGCTGCAATATGCCCCCATGCTGATATTCTTCAACGATGTCGCCCCGCTCCCCGCCATGCGCGCCAGCCTGTCCGGGTCTTTTCGCAATATCATCCCGTACACGGTGTACAGCATCGTCATGCAAGTCATCGCACTGGTGCTCAGCCTGCTGCCCTTCAATATCGGCCTTATCCTGCTGCTGCCGCTCGGTTTCACCTCGCTGTACGTCAGCTACCGCAACATCTTTCCTTTCGCGCATGAACTTGCCGCGATCAAGCCCGTTACACATCATCCGGAGACCTGACCATGCAATATGCCAATGTTACCGATGCCGAAGTCAGACAGGCGCAATTCCCGCATAACCTGTTCGTCGCCGGACTGTTCATGTTCGACCTGTTGATGACCCCGGCGGTGCTTGCGCTGAAGATCGGCATGATAGGCCTGCTGATCCCGCTGGTCTGCTCCGGCGCCCTGATCGCCTATATCTACCTGCGCAGCCGAAAGACCACCACATGGTTCGTCGACGTTCACTGGAGAATCGCCTTTGCCCGCGCGCAGTGGCTGTTGACGGGTTATGCGATCTCGGCGGCGCTGGTTCTGGTTGGCTGGCTGATCAGCATTTCCTCGAACGATCACAACATGCAACATATCCTGTGGACGGCACTCACACGTATCGCGCTGATGCCCACATTGATCCTGGTGCTGGTCACCGCAGTGCTGGAAGCCAGCACGATACCGATGGCCGGCAAACGCGAAGTGCCGGACAAAATGGCAGCCAGTTTCCCACCCCCGGCTGCCTGATCAAGCCGTCTGGAATTCCTCGAAGGCGTGCAGCACTTCCGCCGCATACATCAGCGACGGGCCGCCACCCATATACACCGACACCGCGAGCATCTCGTTGACCTGCTCGCGCGTCGCACCCATGCGCACCAGCGAACGCACATGGTAACCGACGCAACCTTCGCAACGTGTCGCCACCGCGATGGCGGTCGCGATCAACTCCTTGTTCAGCGCCGAAAGCACGCCCTCCGCCATCGCCGATTTGGCCATCGCGTCGAAACCCGCCATGGGCACGGCGACCTCTTTCCGAAACCGGGAGAGTTCCTTGCTGATGTCCTGCGTGAGTGCTTTGTATGATGTGCTCATGAATGTCTCCTGTTGAACGTTGTTAGGATAAGAATACTATTTCTGTGCGACGAACACGGCAGCCCGCCTTTTAATGAGGCGCTGATTTATTCGGTTTTGCCCCCTCCCCCACTGGGGCAGGGTTGGGGTGAGGGCTGCCATTCAATGAATTACTCCCTCACCCTAGCCCTCTCCCCGAGGGAGAGGGGATTAAATCTGCGCTTCCTTAAGTACTCCGGTTTCGTCGACGAGGTTTCACACCGTGGTATCACGATCACGAAATGCTTGCTGGTCAGTCGCCGGTAACTTGCAACGATGAGCCGCAAACGCTCGCTCAGCGCAGGTTCAGATGGCGGTGAGCTTTGCATATTCCAGCGCCAGCCATTTGCTGCCCGCGCGCTTGAAGTTCACCTGCACGCGCCCTTCGTTGCCCCCGCCTTCCGTGTCGGTCACTACGCCCTCGCCGAATTTCTGGTGGAACACGCGCTGGCCGATGCGCCACACCGAATCCGGCGAAACATGCGGCTTTGGTGCCGCCGGACTTGCCGCGAACGCGCTGACGTAGCTGTTCGTCTCATGGCTGCCGGTTGCGAACGTCCTGCGTGCACTCACTCTCGGCGTGATCCAGTGCAGCAAGGCCTCCGGCAGTTCGCGCAGGAAGCTGGACACCACCCCGTAATGCGTCTGTCCATGCAGCATGCGGCTCTGCGCGAACGTGAGGTACAGGCGGCGACGCGCGCGGGTGATCGCCACATACATCAGGCGCCGTTCTTCATCCAGATCGCCATTGTCGATACTGTTCTGGTGCGGGAACAGGCCTTCTTCGAGGCCGGTGATGAACACGGTGTGGAACTCCAGGCCCTTGGCGGCGTGCACCGTCATCAGGTGCAGCGCGTCCTCGCTGTCTCCGGCCTGGTGTTCGCCCGATTCCAGCGAGGCATGGGTGAGGAACGCCGTCAGGCTGTCGTCCTCGTTCTCATGCACGAACAGTGTCGCTGCATTGATGAGTTCGTTCAGGTTCTCCAGCCGTTCTTCCGCTTCGCGCTTCTTCGCGCCGGTCTCGTTCTGGTAATGCGCAACCAGCCCGCTCTGCTGCAACACGTGATCCATGATCTCCGGCAGGGGCAGGCCACTCGTCGCGCTGCGCAGCGATTCGATCAGGCCGACGAAGGCGGTGACCTTCCCGCCCCCGCGTGCGGCCGCATCCCACAATGTCGTGTTGCTGACCCGTGCCGCTTCCTGCAACTGCTCGATGCTGCGCGCACCGATGCCGCGCGTGGGGAAGTTGATGATGCGCAGCAGCGCATTGTCGTCGTCCGTGTTCTCCATCAGGCGCAGGTAGGCCAGCGCATGCTTGATCTCCTGCCGTTCGAAGAAGCGCAAGCCGCCGTACACCCGGTATGACAATCCGGCGGAGACCAGCGCATGTTCCAGCACGCGCGACTGCGCGTTGGAACGATACAGCAGGGCGATTTCCGACAGCCTCACGCCCTCGCGGTTGAGCTGCCTGACCTCCTCGACGATAAACGATGCCTCGTCCACGTCCGTTGCCGCCTCATACACGCGCAGCTGCTCGCCGCCGCTTTCCGCCGTCCACAGGTTCTTGCCGAGCCGGTTGCGGTTGTGCTGTATCAGCGCGTTGGCGGCATCGAGGATGTTGCCGTGCGAACGGTAGTTCTGCTCCAGCTTGATGACGTTCTCGACGTGGAAGTCGCGCAACAGTTCCTGCATGTTGCCGACGTTCGCGCCGCGGAAGGCATAGATGGACTGGTCGTCGTCGCCTACTGCAAAGAGCGCGGAAGTCGAAGATTGCCTTTCACGTTCGCCTCCTCGCCCACTTGCGGGAGAGGATTGAGGTGAGGGGCTGTGGCCTGCCAACAGTTTCAGCCAGCGGTATTGCAGCGGATTGGTATCCTGAAACTCGTCCACCAGGATGTGCTTGAACCGCTCCTGGTAATGTTCGCGCAACGAGGTGTTTCTCGACAGCAGCTCGTAGCAGCGCAGCAGCAATTCGGAGAAATCCACCACGCCCTCGCGCTGGCATTGCTTGTCGTATTCGGCGTATACCTCGATCTTGCGCCGCGTGTAGGGGTCGTAGGCCTCCACTTCGTGTGCGCGCAGCCCTTCTTCCTTGCGGCCGCTGATGAAGTTCTGCATCTCGCGCGGCGGATACTTCTCGTCGTCCACATTCATCGCCTTCATCAGGCGCTTGATGGCGGAAAGCTGGTCGCCGGAATCGAGGATCTGGAATGTCTGCGGCAGGTTCGCCTCGCGGTAATGCGCGCGCAGCATGCGGTTGCACAGCCCGTGGAAAGTACCTATCCACATGCCGCGCGTGTTGATCGGCAGCATCGCCGACAGGCGCGTCACCATCTCCTTGGCCGCCTTGTTGGTGAAGGTCACGGCGAGGATGCCGGAGGGCGAGACCTGCCCGGTGCTGATGAGGTAGGCGATGCGCGTAGTGAGCACACGCGTCTTGCCGCTGCCCGCCCCGGCAAGGATCAGCGCGGATTGGGCGGGGAGTTCGACGGCGGCACGTTGTTCGGGATTGAGACCGGAAAGCAGGGAAGGATTCATGGGTGGATTATCCCACACGACTGCGCAATTCCTTCAGCTTCGATTTTTGTATTCCGTGTATTTCTTGGAACTGCCCCGGACTTGCTCGGCGGGGTATTTCTCGGCGTTCAATACCAGCTTTTTGTCTACCGCGGCGATCAGATCCAGCTGCAGCTTTTCGGCCAGGCTGATGAGGTAGATCTGGATATCGGCAAGTTCCAGTTCGACTTCGGCGAGTTTCTCCGGTGGCAGATTGCAGCTTTGCTCTTCTGTCAGCCACTGGAAATGTTCCACCATTTCAGCGGCCTCGACGATGAGGGCCATGGACAGGTTCTTGGGGGAATGGAACTGGTCCCAGTCGCGCTCGACCACGAATTGACGCACCTGCTTCCTGATTCGATCGAAATCCGTTCCTGCCACAATCGCTCCCTGATTCGCTTCCGGTAACTTCATTGTGGCGCAGCAACCTGACTAAATCAATTTGGCTGAAAAAAACGGGGAAGCGTTTCCGCTTCCCCGTCCTGCTGCCTGCTGCCTGCTTCTTCTTGTTGTTGATTATTGCTTCTTCTTGTTCTGGATCATGTCGTGCATGATCGGCGAGAGGATGATCTCCATCGCATGGCTCATCTTGCCGCCTGGCGTCACCAGGGTGTTGGCGCGGGACATGAACGAATTCGGGATCATGTTGAGCATGTAGGGGAAGTCCACGCCCTTCGGGTCGCGGAAGCGGATGACCACGAAGCTTTCATCCGGCGTCGGGATGTCGCGCGCGATGAAAGGATTGGACGTGTCCACTGTCGCCACGCGCTGGAAGTTGATGTGCGTGCGCGAGAACTGCGGGGTGATGTATTTGATGTAGTCGGGCATGCGACGCAGGATGGTATCCACTGTCGCTTCGGCGGAATAGCCGCGCTCGGCCTTGTCGCGGTGGATCTTCTGGATCCACTCGAGGTTGACCACCGGCACCACGCCGATGCCCAGGTCCACGTACTGGCCCGCGTCGTGTTTGTCGCTCTTTGCCAGACCGTGCAGGCCTTCATAGAACAGCAGGTCGGTGCCGGATTCGATGTCTTCCCACGGCGTGAACACGCCGGCTTTGAGATCGGTCAGGTTGAAATGCTTGTTGTGTTCTTCTGCTTCCACATCGCTGTGCACATAGTAACGGCGCTTGCACATGCCGGTTTCGCCGTAGCTCTTGAACATCTCCTCGATCTTGTCGAAGCTGTTGGCTTCCGGACCGAAGTGGCTGAACGAATGATTGCCGGCCTTTGCGGCTTCGGCTGCGGCAGCGCGGAACGCCATGCGATCCAGACTGTGCAGGCTGTCGCCTTCGACGACGGCAGCTTTGATGCCCTCGCGGCGAAAGATGTTCTCGAACGCGCGCTTGACGGTGGTGGTGCCTGCGCCGGACGAACCGGTGACGGCAATAACGGGATGCTTATGGGACATAATCCACTCTCCTGAACGATAATAAATAAATTTTTATGGTTTTTGATTCTAACCCAGTTTCCCCGCCTAGCGCGAGACGCTCGGGTTTTCGGCTCCGAACATTCCCTTCAATTGTTCCGCCATCTTCTGTGCGTCGGCGCGGTTGGGCAGCTGCACGACACGCAGCTTGTATTGCCAGCCGTCCTGCTTCGCAACGGGCAGCAGGCGCACGTCATAGCCCGCCGCACGCCATTGATCGTATGCAGCCAAAGCACTTGATTGATTTGGTAGGGTAAGCAGGTCCACTTTCCAGACACCCCCTATCTGCGGCGCCGGTTGTGCGATTTCTGTTTCTGCTGCCCATTTTTTCAGCTGTTCCGGATCGACGGCAGCAACCGGTAATGGCGACGCATCCTTTGGCATCTTGTAAAAGGACGGCGGCTGATCCATCACGAAATCGCTGCTGTCGGGCCCGGTCACGGAAATCCTGCCTTCGATCAGGCACACCACACCCTGATCGCTGCCGTCCTTGCCCCACACGTCCGTGCCGCGTATGCCGATCGTCGCGCCTGCAACCCTGACGGTCACCGCGCGCGCCTTCAGCCTGGCGAGACTGGCAGTGGTGAACCGGAATGCGCCTTTGGCGACATTCAGCACGGCACTGAACAACGTTTTTTCTGCGCTCTGTTGCGACAGGCCTTCCAGCTTCAGGGTGGCGTTCTCTCCCAGTTTTACCGTGCTGCCATCGGCGGTATGCACATAGATGCGCGCGTTCGCCCCGGTGACCAGCGTATCGCCATTGCGCAGTTCCGACCCGACCCGCAACGGCATCCTGTTTTCGCTGCGCTGCAGCCAGGCCGGCATCTGCACGGCCTGCACCTGTGCGTCCGGTTCTGCCTGCACCGACAAGGCAACCAGCATCAACGTCAATCCGATCAGCTTGTTCATTCCGTCCCCTTTCCTTCCGCGCGAGGGTGTCATGTTGCCGTTATAATGCCGAACCCGCAAATTTACGCACCCGGCCACTGGAACATGCAATCTAACTATTCGCCCAAAGACATCGAGGCCTCCGCCCAACAACAGTGGGAGGCAGCGCAAGTATTCCGCGCCAGGGAAGACAGCCTGAAACCGAAATACTATTGCCTGTCGATGTTCCCCTACCCCTCAGGCAAGCTGCACATGGGACATGTGCGCAACTACACCATCGGCGACGTGCTCGCACGCTACCACCACATGAAGGGCTACAACGTGATGCAGCCGATGGGCTGGGACGCGTTCGGCCTGCCCGCCGAGAACGCCGCGATGGCCAACAACGTGCCGCCGGCCGCGTGGACCTATTCGAACATCGAATACATGAAGCAGCAGCTGAAGTCGCTGGGCTTGGGCGTGGACTGGTCGCGCGAAGTCACCACCTGCAAACCGGACTATTACCGCTGGGAACAATGGCTGTTCACGCGCCTGTTCAAAAAGGGCGTCATCTACAAGAAGACCGCGGTGGTGAACTGGGACCCGGTGGACAACACTGTGCTGGCCAACGAGCAGGTCATCGACGGACGCGGCTGGCGCTCGGGCGCTGTGGTCGAAAAGCGCGACATTCCGATGTATTTCTTCCGCATCACACAGTACGCCGACGAATTACTGCAGGACCTCGACACCCTCTCCGGCTGGCCGGAACAGGTGAAGACCATGCAAGCCAACTGGATAGGCAAAAGCTACGGCGTGCGCTTCGCGTTTGAAATCCCCGACGCAGTGGGGGCATCTCTTCCCTCGCCCGCAAGCGGGAGAGGGACCGAGGGTGAGGGCGCATCCGGTAATAAAAATCTGCTGTGGGTGTACACCACCCGCGCCGACACCATCATGGGCGTCACCTTCGTCGCGGTAGCGGCCGAGCATCCGCTGGCCAGCTATTCCGCGCAGAAGAACCCTGCACTCGCCTCCTTCATCGAGGAATGCAAACACGGCGGCGTGGCCGAAGCGGACATCGCCACGATGGAAAAGAAGGGCATGGACACCGGCCTGAAGGTCACCCACCCGCTCACCGGCGAACTGGTGCCGGTATGGGTTGGCAACTATGTGCTGATGGGCTACGGCGAAGGTGCAGTGATGGCGGTACCGGCGCATGATGAACGCGATTTCGGCTTTGCGAAGAAATACAGCTTGGCGATCAAACAAGTGATTTCGGGGAAGGGGGAAGAGGGAAAGGGGAAGGGTCAAACCTCCGCGCCGCCGTTACCCTTCTCCCTTGACCCTTCTCCCTTCTCGCTTGAAAAGTGGCAAGAATGGTACGAAACCAAAGATGGTATATGCGTGAACTCGGGCAAGTACAATGGCCTGAATTACTCGCAGGCAGTGGATGCCATCGCCGCAGACCTGAGCGCCAAAGGCCTGGGCGAAAAGAAAGTGCAGTTCCGCCTGCGCGACTGGGGTATTTCGCGCCAGCGCTACTGGGGTTGCCCCATCCCCATCATCCATTGCCCGAGTTGCGGCGATGTACCCGTGCCGGACGACCAGTTGCCGGTGAAGTTGCCTGAGGACGTAGTGCCGGATGGCGCAGGTTCGCCCTTAGCGAAGATGCCGGAATTCTACGAGTGCACCTGCCCGCAATGCTCTGGCCCCGCAAGGCGCGAGACCGACACCATGGACACCTTCGTGGAATCGTCCTGGTACTACGCGCGCTACGCCAGCCCGCAATGCGATACCGGTATGGTGGACAAGGAGGCAGCAAAAAAATGGCTGCCGGTGGACCAATATATCGGCGGCATCGAGCACGCGATCCTGCACCTGCTGTATGCGCGCTTCTTCCACAAGCTGATGCGCGACGAGGGACTGGTTCAGGGTGACGAACCTTTTAAAAATCTTCTCACGCAGGGCATGGTGGTCGCACCGACCTTCTACCGCGAAGGCAGTGACGGCAAAAAGCAGTGGATCAACCCGGCCGACGTGGATGTGGAAACCGATACCAAGGGACGCCCGCTCGGCGCCAAGCTGATCGCCGACGGCCAGCCCGTCGTCATCGGCGGTACCGAGAAGATGTCGAAGTCGAAGAACAACGGCGTCGATCCGCAGGCGATCATCGATGCCTATGGTGCGGACACGGCGCGGGTATTCATGATGTTCGCCGCCCCGCCCGACCAGCAGCTGGAATGGTCGGATACCGGTGTGGAAGGTTCGTTCCGTTTCCTCAAGCGTGTATGGAAGGCGGTTCACGACCATGTCGAGCAGGGTGTGGTTACGGCATACAGCGGCGGCGAATTGAGTGCGAACGCCAAGGCACTGCGCCTGCAATTGCATCAGGCTATCCAGAAGATCGACGATGACTACGGCCGCCGCAAGACTTTCAACACCGCCATCGCGGCGATCATGGAATTGCTCAATGCGCTTGGCAAATTCGACGAGGGTTCGTCCGTTGCGCGCAATGTGGCGCAGGAAGTACTGGAAAATGCGGTGTTGCTGCTTTCGCCCATCGCCCCGCATATCGCGGAATCGCTGTGGAGCGAATTGCGTCCCGGCAGCAGACTGACCGATCAAGCCTTCCCGCAAGCCGATCCCGCCGCTCTGGTGCAAAACGAGATCGAACTGGTGATTCAGGTGAACGGCAAGTTGCGCGGCAGCTTGCGCGTAGCCAAGGATGCCGACAAATCAGCCATCGAGCAACTTGCGCTTGCGCACGAGGCGGTACAAAAGCAACTCGCGGGCGGAGCGGCGAAGAAAGTCATCGTCGTGCCCGGCCGCCTGGTCAATGTGGTGATCTGATGGCCAATATCACACGACTCCTGCTGCTCGCCGCCGTTCTGTCGCTTGCCGCGTGCGGTTTTCACGTGCGTGGCAGCAATCCCGGGGATGTCACGTTCGCCTTCAAGTCCTTGTACCTGAAGGCACCTGGCGATTCGCCATTCATCAGAGAACTGAGAAAGACGATGAAGGCCAGCAAGGTCAATATGGTCAACACCCCGGACCAGGCGGAGCTGGTGCTGGAAATCATTTCCGAGCAGGCTACCAGGCAGATCCTTTCACTAACCGGCGCAGGTCGTGTGCAGGAATATCAATTGTTCTACCGCGTCTCCTTGCGTGCTTACGATAGCGAGCAGAACGACTGGCTGCCTCCGGACGAAATTTCGCTATCGCGCATCCTGCCATGGGACGACACACAGGTACTCTCCAAAGAGCAGGAAGCTGATGGGCTTAACAAGGACATGCGCAGCGACGCCGTGGGCCAGATCGTGCGCCGTTTGAACCGCGCCAAACCCCCAACCGGCAAGTCATGAGAATGATGTAATGAAAATCTCCTGCGAAGACCTGCCGCATCATTTGAGCAAGGGCCTGGGGTCGCTGTATGTCATCCACGGCGAGGCGTTGCTGCTCTCCATTGAAGCGGCGGATGCCATCCGCTCTGCGGCGCGCGAGGCGGGTTATAGCGAACGCGAGACGCTGATCGCGGAGCAGGGTTTCAAATGGGCCGAGTTGCGCAACAGCGCGCAAAGCATGTCGCTGTTTTCTTCGCGCAAGGTGATCGACCTGCGCATCCCGTCCGGCAAGCCCGGCGTGGAAGGCGCCCAGGCATTGCAGGATCACTGCCAGAGCCTGAGTCCGGACACACTCACGCTGATCTCGCTGCCGCGCCTCGACGGCACGGCGATGAAAAGCAAATGGTTCATCGCGCTGGAGCAGCATGGTACCGTTGTCAGCGCCGACGAGGTCCCGCTCGCCGCGCTGCCAGGGTGGATCGCCGCGCGCATGAAGAGGCAGGGGCAGTCTGCCGATGCGGACACGCTGTCGTTCCTGGCACAGCGAGTGGAAGGCAACCTGCTCGCAGCTTTTCAGGAGATACAGAAGCTCGCCCTGCTGTTCCCAGCCGGGCCGCTTTCCTTCGATCAGGTCAAGGACTCGGTGATGGATGTCGCGCGCTACGATGTGTTCAAATTGTCCGAAGCGATGCTTGCGGGCGATGCCGAACGCTATGTTCGCATTCTGGACGGCTTGCGTGCGGAAGGCACTGCCACGGTGCTGATCCTGTGGGCGATCGCGGAAGACATCCGTACCCTGGCGAAGGTCTCGCGGGCGCTGCAGCAGAACGGCAACCTTTCCGGTGCGTTGCGGGATGCGCGGGTCTGGGGCATACGGCAGAAACTGGTGGAGCGCGCGGTGCGCCGGTTCAAGCCGGCCTTTGCAGAACGCGCCTTGCGCCAGGCTGCGCAGGTCGACAAGCTGGTGAAAGGGCTGCGTCAGGGCGACGTTTGGGACGAGCTGCTGCAGCTCGGCGTGCGGTGCGCGCGCGCGGGCACCCGATGAGCGAAGTCTTGCTGGTCGTCACCAACTTGCCGGATCGCGCCTCCGCGGAACGCGTTGCCGAAGCGCTGGTCATACAGCGCGTTGCGGCCTGCGTGAACGTCCTGGCCGAATGTGTTTCCATATATCGCTGGGAAGGCAAGCTCGAACATGCCAACGAAGTGCCGTTGCTCATCAAGACCACACGAGCAGCCTATCCGAAGCTGGAAGAAGCATTGCGAGAACTGCATCCCTATGAACTTCCGGAGATCATCGCATTGCCTGTCGACGCGGGCTTGCCGGAATATTTGAACTGGGTAGTACAAGAAACTCAAACAAGGAACCAAGCATGATGCGCCGTTTATTTCTGATCCTGCTGCTGTGCACCGTGCCGGTGGCGCATGCGGACTTCCTCTCGTTCGGCAGCAAGAAGCCGAGTTTCCTGCCAGCCGACAAGGCTTTTGCACTGGAGGTGCATGCGATAGACCAGCATACGCTGATCGCAAGTTTCAGCGTCACGCCCAGCTACTACCTGTATCGCAACAAGACCGAATTCAGCATCACCGGCGGCAAGACCACGATCACGCGTGTCGACCTGCCTAAAGGCGAAATCAAGCACGACCCCAACTTCGGCACGCTCGAGGTCTATCACCAGTCCTTCCAGGCGGAGATCGCGCTGGAGAACGTGGATGCAACCAAGCCGCTGTTATTGAATGCGACCTATCAAGGGTGCAGCGACAACGGCTTGTGTTATCCGCCCATCGAAAAAGCGATCAGCGTCGATCTGGCGCAGACAGCCGGCCCCGCAACTGCAGCGTTGGCACCCATGCCGGCCGCTTCAGGCAGTGAAACCTCCCGGATCGCCAGCTTGTTCAGGAACGGCAGCTTCTGGTTGATCGTATCTTTCTTCTTCGGTGCAGGTCTGCTGCTCTCCCTCACGCCCTGCGTATTCCCGATGATCCCCATCCTGTCCGGCATCATCGTCGGCCGCGGCCACAAGATCACCCACATGCATGCCTTCGTCCTGTCGCTGGCCTACGTGCTGGGCATGGCGATCACTTATGCCATTGCCGGGATCGCTGCGGGTTATTCCGGCAACCTGATCTCCAGCGCGCTGCAGACGCCCTGGGTACTCGGCGGTTTCGCTGCGATATTCGTGCTGCTGTCGCTGGCGATGTTCGGACTCTATGAATTGCAATTGCCCACCGCGCTGCAAAGCAAACTGTCCGACACCAGCAACAAATTGCACGGCGGCCATCTTTCCGGCGTATTCGCGATGGGCGCGCTGTCCGCCGTCATCATGGGGCCGTGCGTCGCCGCCCCCCTGGCCGGCGCGCTGCTATATATAAGTCAGACGCACGATGCGGTCCTGGGTGGAACGGCATTGTTCGTCCTGGCGTTGGGCATGGGCGCGCCGCTGTTGCTTATCGGCACTTCAGCCGGCGCTTTGCTGCCCAAGGCGGGTGCATGGATGGAAGCCGTAAAGCGTTTCTTCGGCGTGATGATGCTGGCGATGGCGATCTGGATCGTTTCGCCCGTCATCCCGGTCAGCGCGCAAATGCTGCTATGGGCGGCACTGCTGATCTTCGCCGCCATTTTCCTGCACGCGCTTGATCCGCTGCCGCACACCGCGCTCGGCTGGCACAAGTTCGGCAAAAGCGTCGGCATATTTGCCCTTTTGCTGGGTGTGGCCTTCCTGATCGGCGCATTGTCCGGAGCACGCGATATCCTGCGCCCGCTGGGCAACATCGGACGTGCTTCCGCCGAAGTGCCTGCCAGCCTGCAATTCGACCGCATCAAGACCGGCGCGGACCTGGATGCCCGGATCGCTGCAGCCAAGGGCAAAGCGGTAATGCTGGATTTCTATGCCGACTGGTGCGTCTCGTGCAAAGAGATGGAGCGCCTGACCTTCAGCGATGCCGGAGTGCAAGCCAGGTTGAAGAATGCGGTACTGCTGCAGGCCGACGTAACTGCCAACGATGCCGCCGACAAGGCCCTGCTGCAACGCTTCGAGCTCTTCGGGCCGCCAGCGACCCTGTTTTTTGCTGCGGATGGCAAGGAACGGGCCGACTTTCGCGTAACCGGCTATCAGGATGCGCCGCAATTCCTGCAATCGCTGAAGGGTGCAGGACTGTAGACAGGATTCAAGCTGGGTCTCCGGCTTGAACGAGCCGGCATTTTCTGCAATGTCAGCATTGAACCAAAGAGACGGCTAAAGTCTGATTTTTTGGCATTACCGGCCTCTTTCTGGCCATTCCAGCCATCGATTCGCCTGTCCGCTTCTGCGTGGAAATTTAACTCCCTGTCCACACGCCGTTTTTTCCCAATTCCCCCGAAAAGGTAGACAAACTCACCCATTTTCGGCAAACTCCGCTCCCCATGAAGAACATCCTGGTACTACACGGCCCCAATCTGAACCTGCTCGGCACGCGCGAGCCGGAAGTGTATGGTCGTGTCACGTTGGACGACATTAATACCAAGTTGTCTGCACTAGCACTGGCAAAGAGCGCAAAACTGGCTCATTTCCAAAGCAACGCCGAGTCGGCATTGGTGGACCGGGTGCAACTGGCGCGCACGGACGGTACAGACTTCATCATCATCAATCCGGCGGCGTTCACGCATACCAGCGTCGCGATACGCGATGCCCTGGCAGCGGTGTCCATCCCGTTCGTCGAGGTGCATCTATCCAACGTGTACGCCCGCGAGGCGTTCCGAAAAGAGTCCTATTTTTCCGATATCGCGGTCGGCGTCATCAGCGGTTTGGGAGCTACAGGCTATGAACTCGCACTGCAATTCGCACTACAACATTCTGTAAGGAGCTAAAAACATGGATCTGCGCAAGCTGAAAACACTGATCGAACTGGTCGAGAACTCGGGTATCGCCGAGCTGGAACTGACAGAAGGTGAAGAGCACGTACGCATTTCGCGCTCCAGTTCCGTTGCCTCACCCATGCAGCAATACTATGCTGCAGCTCCCCAAGCCGCACCAGCTCCGGCTGCCACACCCATCGCCGCGGCACCTGCCGCCCCGGCCGCGCCGGAAGGCCACGTCGTCAAATCGCCGATGGTGGGCAGCTTTTACCGCTCCCCGTCTCCCGGCGCCAAAGCTTTCGTCGACGTCGGCCAGAGCGTGAACGAGGGCGAGACGCTGTGCATCATCGAAGCGATGAAACTGCTGAACGAGATAGAGTCAGACAAGGCCGGCGTGATCAAGGCCATCCTCGTTGAAAACGGGCAAGCCGTCGAGTTTGGTCAACCACTGTTCATCATCGGTTAAAGCATCATGGCCGTATTCGAACGCAAACCCCGAACTCCAGCTCCGCCGGAGAAGCCAATCATGTTTGAGAAGATCCTCATTGCGAACCGGGGCGAGATCGCGCTACGCATCCAGCGCGCCTGCCGCGAGATGGGCATCAAGACCGTCGCCGTGCATTCCGAGGCGGATGCCGAAGCCAAGTACGTGAAGCTGGCCGACGAGTCCGTCTGTATCGGCCCGGCACCCTCCAGCCAGAGTTACCTGCATGTGCCCGCCATCATCAGTGCGGCGGAAGTGACCGACGCACAGGCCATCCACCCCGGTTACGGTTTCCTGTCCGAGAACGCCGACTTTTCAGAACGTTGCGAAAAATCCGGCTTCGTCTTCATCGGCCCGCGCGCCGAGACCATACGCCTGATGGGCGACAAGGTCTCCGCCAAGAACGCCATGAAGAAAGCGGGCGTGCCTGTCGTACCCGGCGTGGACGGTGCCCTGCCGGACGATCCGGCCGAGATCATGCGTATCGCCAAGTTCATCGGTTACCCGGTCATCATCAAGGCCTCCGGCGGCGGCGGCGGACGCGGCATGCGCGTGGTGCACACCGAAGCCGCACTGCTCAACGCGGTGACCATGACCAGGACGGAAGCGCAGGCCGCCTTCAACAATCCCATGGTGTACATGGAGAAGTTCCTGGAAAACCCGCGCCACATCGAGATCCAGATCCTGGCCGACCAGCACGGCAATGCGGTGTTCCTGGGAGAACGCGACTGCTCCATGCAGCGCCGCCACCAGAAGATCATCGAGGAAGCGCCGGCCCCGCTGCTCAACACCAAGTTGCGCGACAAGATCGGCGAGCGTTGTGCCGAGGCCTGTCGCAAGATCAATTATCGCGGCGCGGGCACGTTCGAGTTCCTGTACGAGAACGACGAGTTCTATTTCATCGAGATGAATACCCGCGTCCAGGTCGAACACCCGGTCACCGAGATGATCACCGGCATCGATATCGTCCAGCAGCAGATCCGCATCGCGGCCGGCGAAAAGCTGCCGTTCCGCCAGAAGGATATCCAGCTTCGCGGCCATGCCGTGGAATGCCGCATCAACGCCGAGCATCCTTACACCTTCGTGCCCTCGCCCGGACGCATCACCAACTGGCATGTGCCCGGCGGCCCCGGCATCCGCGTCGATTCGCATGTGTACAACAACTATTTCATTCCGCCGTATTACGATTCCATGATCGGCAAGATCATCGCTTACGGCGACACGCGCGACCAGGCGATCGCCCGCATGCGAACCGCGCTGTCCGAGATGGTGGTGGAAGGCATCAACACCAACATCCCGCTGCATCAGGAACTGATGAACGACGCGGCTTTCGTGCGCGGCGCGACCAGCATCCATTATCTGGAACACAAGCTGGCAGAGAAATCGAAAGGCAAATAGGCTGTGTCCTGGCTTACGCTGGCAGTGCGCGCCGAGGCCGACTATGCCGAAGCGCTGAGTGAGGCGCTGCTGGCGCGCGGCGCGCTGTCCGTGGACATGCTGGACGCGGATGCCGACACCCCCGATGAGCAGGCCATCTTCGGCGAACCGGGCGAACCCACTTCCACAGTCTGGCAACACAACCTGATCAACGCCCTGTTCGAGAGCGATGCCGATGTCGCAGGCATCCTGCAAGCCTGCTGCGCCGAACTCGGCATCGCCACCCTCCCCGAACATCACATCGACACCCTGGAAGAAAGCGACTGGGTACGCCTGACCCAGGCGCAGTTCGATCCCATCCGCATCTCGCAGCGCCTGTGGATCGTGCCGACCTGGCACACGCCGTCCGACCCCACGGCCATCAACATCGCGCTCGATCCCGGACTCGCCTTCGGCACCGGCAGCCATCCCACCACCAGGCTATGCCTGCGCTGGCTGGACGAGAACATCCGGGGCGGGGAAACGGTGCTCGATTACGGCTGCGGTTCCGGCATCCTGGCCATCGCCGCCATGAAGCTGGGCGCAGGCAAGGCGATCGGCGTGGATGTGGACGAACAGGCCGTGCAGGCCAGCCGCGACAACGCGCTGGCCAACCGGGTGCAGGCAGATTTCCATTTGCCGGAAGGAACCGCGCTGTCCCAATACGACGTCGTCGTCGCGAATATCCTGACCAATCCGCTGCGCGCGCTGGCGCCGTTGCTGGCGGCTGCCACCAGGCCGGGCGGACGGATCGTGCTATCCGGCATCCTCGCCGAGCAGGCTGAAGACGTGATGCGCATCTACGCTCAATGGTTTGACCTTGCGCCCGCCGTGTTGGAAGATGGCTGGTGTTGCTTGTCAGGTGTAAAAAGATGACAGAGATCACGCAATGTCCCCAATGCGGCACCCGTTTCAAAGTGACCGGGGCACAACTCGACGCGCATGACGGTCTCGTGCGTTGCGGACGTTGCCATGAAGTGTTCGACGCAAGCAAGCACTTGAACGACGACGAACCCAGTCCCCAGCAGCTCAGCTTGCCCATCGAACCCGAGATTCCGGCCGGCGAGGCCGATCTCACACCCATATATAACGTACCGGAACTGGAAAAGGAACCCACCACGCTGGCGCAGCAAGTCCAGTTCGTCGAGGAACTGACCGACGAAGTGCTGGAGATGCCCCCCAGAAAAACAAGCTGGATGGCGATCTTCGCGGGATTCCTGCTGGCGCTGACCCTGGTGGCACAGGCGACCTATTTCTTCCGCATCGAGATCGGCACCAGTCTGCCCGGCCTCAAACCGCTGCTTGAGGATTACTGCGCACTGCTTCAATGCACAGTCGCTTTGCCCCAGAAAGCAGACCTGGTCAGCATCGAATCGTCCGAATTGGAGTCCGATCCCAACCTGGGCAATATCGTCACGCTGCATGCCCTGATCCACAACCGTGCGCCTTACGCGCAGGCCTATCCCAGCCTGGAACTCACGCTCACCAGCGTGCAGGACCAGCCAATCGCCCGGCGCGTGTTCCGTCCGGCGGATTACCTGAAAGCGGGCCAGGACGAGAAGCAAGGCTTCCCTGCCAACCGGGACCTGGACATCAAGCTGCACCTGGATACCACCGATCTCAAGCCGTCCGGGTATCGCCTGTTCCTTTTCTACCCGCACTAGAACTTCCGGTATAATTCGCCCGCCGTTCAAACCGATTGGGAGAGAGTGCTGATGCATGGCACCGCCGAAGGCGCAACACCCGTAATCGCTCAGGCTCATGAACCAATCGGAACAGGCAAATCTGGAGAGCGTCAGGATCATTAAACTCGCGTAGCGAGCCTTTGTCCCCCTCGCCCATTTATGGGATAACCAGCGCTAAGCTGGCGAAGTTGGACAGCTTAGTCGAATGGCTAGCTGTTTCATCAGAGGGATGGGGAGAGGGGGTTTTGGCCACCGAAGGGGCACGCGGAATATCCGTAATCTCTCAGGTACCAAGGACAGATGGGGCGCAGCACGATTTCGTGCTGCGCCTTTTTTATTCTTGGTTACGACTGACCTGAAGGTAAGTCTCCACTGAATCTACATTCTGGAAAGAGGATTATGACGACCCTTAAACAAACGCCTCTAAACGCAACTCACCGTGCCATGGGCGCAAAGATGGTGGATTTCGGCGGCTGGGATATGCCGGTGAACTACGGTTCCCAGATCGACGAACACCACCAGGTGCGCAACGACTGCGGCATGTTCGACGTCTCGCACATGCGCGTGGTCGACATGAAGGGTGCCGGCGTGCGCAAGTTCCTGCGTTACCTGCTGGCCAACAACGTGGATAAATTGACCATGCCGGGCAAGGCGCTGTATTCGGCGATGTTGCGCCCGGATGGCCATGTGATCGACGACCTCATCGTCTACTTCATGACCGAAGAGTGGTTCCGTATCGTGGTGAACGCGGGCACGGCCGACAAGGATATCGCCTGGATGAAGGCGCAGGCCGCAGCTCATGCGCCTTCGCTGGACATCGCCGACCACCCCGAGCTGGCGATGATCGCCGTGCAAGGACCGCATGCACGCGAGAAAGTCTGGGAGGCTCTGCCCGGCAGCCAGGAATTGAGCGCAGGCCTGGTTCCTTTCAGCGCTGTGGAAATGGGCACCATGTTCATCGCTCGCACCGGCTACACCGGAGAAGACGGTTTCGAGATCATGCTTCCGGCCAAGGCCGCGCCCTTCTTCTGGAAGACGCTTGCGGAAAAAGGCGTCAAGCCCATCGGCCTGGGCGCACGCGACACGCTGCGCCTGGAAGCCGGCATGAACCTGTACGGACAGGACATGGACGAGACGGTCGGCCCGCTGGAATCCGGCCTCGGCTGGACGGTGGACCTGAAGAGCGAGCGCGACTTCATCGGCAAGGCCGCTTTGCTGGCGAACCCGCCAGGCAAGAAACTGGTCGGCCTGGTGCTGCTGGATCGCGGCGTGCTCCGCGGCCATCAACACGTCAAGACCGTGCATGGCGACGGCGAGATCACCAGCGGCAGCTTCTCCCCTACGCTGGAGAAATCCATCGCGCTGGCGCGCGTGCCGAACGGCGTGCAGGTCGGAGACACGGTGCAAGTCGAGATCCGCGACAAATTGTTGAACGCAAAAGTAGTGAAGTACCCGTTTGCCCGTAACGGCAAAGGTTTGATTTAAACATGTAGGGTGGGTACGTATTTGTGCCCACCATTTTGCCGCGTGGGCACACAAAACGTGCCTACCCTACGAGATTCTAAAAGGAGATTTGAATGAGCAACCCATCCAACCTGAAATACACCGCCTCCCACGAGTGGGTCAAGACCGAAGCCGACGGCACCATCACCGTCGGCATCACCCAGCATGCACAGGAACTGCTGGGCGACATGGTGTTCGTCGAAGCACCCGCCGCGGGGCGCAAGCTGAAAGCCAAGGAAGAGTGCGCCGTGGTGGAATCGGTGAAGGCGGCCGCCGACGTGTACGCCCCCGTGTCCGGCACGGTGACCGCCGCCAACGGCGAGCTGGATTCCGCACCGGAAGCCATCAACAGCGACCCCTATGGCGCCTGGATCTTCAAGATGAAGCCGGACAATGCGACCGATGTCGCGGCTTTATTGGATGCTGCCGCCTATCAAGCAGTCGTCGACAGCGAAGCACACTAAAGACCGGGAAGGGTAAAGAGGGAAGGGAGAAGGGTAACGCGTTTCGCGCACCTTGGGTTTTACCCTTCTCCCTTGAGCACCAAAGGTGCGATCCCTTTTCCCTTCCCATTCTTACTACCTTCTCCAGAAAGTTTTCACCATGTCCGAACAATTCGTTAATCGCCACAACGGCCCCAGCGCGCAAGACGCTCAGGCCATGCTGCATAAGATAGCTGCGCCCTCGCTCGACGCGCTGATCGACCAGACCGTGCCTGCCGCCATCCGGCTGAAGAAACCGCTGAACCTGCCGGACGGCATGAGCGAACACGCTTTCCTGCAGCACTTGCGCGGCATCGCGGCGAAGAACAAGTTGTACAGGAGTTACATCGGCCTGGGTTATTACGACACCGTGGTGCCGCCGGTGATCCAGCGCAACGTGCTGGAGAACCCCGGCTGGTACACCGCCTACACGCCTTACCAGGCCGAGATCGCCCAGGGGCGTCTGGAGGCGCTGCTGAACTTCCAGACCATGATCATCGACCTCACCGGCATGGAGATCGCCAACGCCTCGCTGCTGGACGAAGCCACGGCCGCCGCGGAAGCGATGACCATGCTGCACGGACTGCGCTCGCGCGAAGCCGCCGAACAGGGCAAGAACAGCTTCTTCGTGTCGAACGAGTGCTTCCCGCAGACCATCGAACTGCTGAAGACGCGCGCCAGGCCGCTTGGCATCGAGCTGGTGATCGGCGACTTCAGGACCGTGACGCTGAACGACAAGCTGTACGGCGCCTTGCTGCAATACCCCACCGCCGATGGCACCGTGCATGACTATGCCGACTTCGTGAAGCGCGCCAAGGAGCACGGCATGACCGTCGCCGTTGCCGCCGATATTCTGAGTCTGGTGTTGCTCACGCCGCCCGGCGAATGGGGTGCCGACGTGGTGTTAGGTTCGACACAGCGCTTCGGGGTGCCGATGGGTTACGGCGGCCCGCACGCCGCCTACTTCGCTTGCCGCGATGCGCACAAGCGCTCGATGCCGGGGCGCATCATCGGCGTGTCGGTGGATGCCGACGGTAACCCCGCGCTGCGCATGGCGCTGCAAACGCGCGAACAGCATATCCGCCGCGAGAAGGCCACTTCCAACATCTGCACCGCACAGGCATTGCTGGCGATCATGGCCAGCATGTACGCGGTGTATCACGGCGCCGACGGCCTGCGCGGCATCGCCGCACAAGTGCACCGCTCCGCCGCGGCATTGGCCAATGAATTGAAAAAGCTGGGCTACACCCTGGCAGACGGTACGTTCTTCGACACGCTGAAACTGATGCACACCGACAACGTGAAGCTGCATGCGCTGGCCGATGCGGCACAGATCAATTTCCGTTATACCGGCGATGGGTTGAGCATCTCGCTCGACCAGACCACCTCGGTCGACGACCTCAACGCCATCCTCGCTGTGCTCGCACAGGCTGCAGGCAAGGCCGCACCCACGCTCACCAACGCACAGGTCTCTGCCCAGACGCTGCTCGTAAGGCCCAGGCTGTCCCCCATCCTGACCCACCCGGTGTTCAACAGCTACCACTCCGAAACCGAGATGATGCGTTACATCAAGCGGCTGGAAAACAAGGATCTGTCGCTGACGCACTCGATGATCTCGCTGGGTTCCTGCACTATGAAGCTCAACGCGGCTTCCGAGATGCTGGCGCTGACCTGGCCTGCGTTCGCCAACCTGCATCCGTTCGTGCCGCTGGAACAGGCCGATGGCTATCAGGAAGTGATTGGCGGCCTGGATGCGGCATTGTCCGAGATCACCGGCTTCGCGCAGATGAGCTTCCAGCCCAATAGCGGCGCGTCCGGCGAGTACGCCGGTCTGCTGGTGATCCAGGCTTACCACCGTTCGCGCGGCGAGGAACAGCGCAACGTGGTGCTGATCCCCTCTTCGGCGCACGGCACCAACCCGGCCAGCGCGGCGATGTGCGGCCTGCATATCGTGGTCGTCAAGTGCGACAGCAAGGGCAACATCGACGTGGACGACCTGCGTGCAAAGGCGGAGGAACACAAGGCCGACCTGTCCTGCCTGATGGTGACCTACCCCAGCACGCACGGCGTATATGAGGAAAGCATCAAGGACATCACCGCGATCATCCACGCCAACGGCGGCCAGGTGTACATGGACGGCGCGAACATGAACGCGCAGGTCGGCCTGACCAGCCCGGGCAACATCGGCGCGGATGTGTGCCACCTGAATCTGCACAAGACCTTCGCGATCCCGCACGGCGGCGGCGGACCGGGCGCGGGCCCCATCGGCGTGGCGGAACATCTCGTGCCGTTCCTGCCATCGCACCCGGTGGTCAAGGTCGGCGGCACGCAGGGCATCCACGCGGTGTCCGCTGCGCCCTACGGCAGCGCGCTGATCCTGCTGATCTCCTATGGCTATATCAAGATGATGGGCGGCACAGGGCTCACCGAGGCCACACGCATGGCGATCCTGAATGCCAATTACATCAAGGAATCGCTGAAGGACCACTACGCCACGCTGTACAGCGGCGCAAACGGCCGCTGCGCGCACGAGATGATCCTCGACTGCCGTGACCTCAAGCGCGAAGGCATCGAAGTAACGGACATCGCGAAGCGGCTGATGGATTTCGGCTTCCACGCGCCGACCACTTCCTTCCCGGTGGTGGACACGCTGATGGTCGAACCGACCGAGAGCGAATCGAAGTCCGAACTGGACCGTTTCTGCGCCGCGATGATTGCCATTCGCGGCGAGATCGATGAGGTGCTTTCCGGCAAGGCGGACAAGAAGGACAATGTGCTCAAGCATGCGCCGCATACCGCGAAAGCTGTGGTGGCGAATGAGTGGAAGCGCCCCTATTCGCGCGAACAGGCGGCATTTCCCCTGCCCTGGGTGCGGGATAACAAATTTTGGCCGAGCGTGGCGCGGGTGGATAATGTGTACGGCGACAAGAATCTGGTTTGCGCGTGCCCGCCGATATCCAGCTACATCTGATTACCCCGTCATTCCGGCGAAGGCCGGAATCCAGCGGGTTTATTCAATATGCTTTTGGATCTTGTCCTCGCTGCGCGAGGGCCTGTTTTATCAAACTGGATTCCGGCCTTCGCCGGAATGACGGAAACTCTAGGAGACGCATCATGGCCAAAGAAAAAAATGAAAAGCCCGCCACTACCCTCGGCGGTGCGCCCGTCACCCTGTTCGGCACTTTTCCGGCTGTCGGACAGACAGCGCCTGACTTCACCCTCGTCGATAAAGACCTGAAGGATGTCTCGCTGCAGGACTTCGCGGGAAAGCGCAAGGTGCTCAACATCGTGCCCAGCCTGGACACCGCGGTATGCGCCACTTCCACGCGCAAGTTCAATGAAGCCGCGGGCAAGCTGAACAACACCGTGGTGCTCGTGATCTCCGCCGACCTGCCGTTCGCCATGAGTCGCTTCTGCGTGGCAGAAGGTTTGCAGAACGTTGTCACTTTGTCGCTGATGCGCGGTCGCGATTTCATGCGCAACTACGGCGTGAAGATCGCCGATACGGCTTTGTCGGGCGTGACTGCGCGTGCCGTGCTGGTGCTGGACGACAAGGACCGCATCATCCACGCCGAACTGGTGGACGACATCACCCACGAACCGGATTACGACGCGGCGCTGGCTGCGCTGGACAAGAGCGATCCGGTTGTGGCTCCCTGACTTCCTGCTCTTCCGACAAACGCCATGGAGCGATCCATGGCGTTTGTCTTTGGATAGGATCTATTAATCCGGCACGGCGAAGTCAGAAGTCCGTATATGGACTCCACCTCGTTTGCAAGTAAATCGTTTCCTGGCTGTAGGTTCGACTGCTCACGTATATCCGGTCTCTAACTGCAGCTTCCTCTTTTGAGGTGCTGGACCCTGATGGGCTAT